>Ga0118677_10001022_pt1 | contig 60216 bp, 37 predicted proteins | sample AliMusrvi5mmetaG_FD_86154 | JGI IMG/M metagenome (GOLD analysis project Ga0118677, IMG submission 86154)
GTCATTTCAACATAATTGGTTTGTTCTTTAAAAATTGTGCTATACCCATGTTGTAGTCCTAATACTCTGTAATCATCCGCTAAAAATCTTTTAGTGATGGTCGCAACAACAGTGTTAATACCAGGTGCAGGACCGCCTGCACATAAAATCGCAACAGCTTTTTTCATTTTGAAAGTTATTTAGTTTATATTATTTAATACTTAAAATTCAGGGATGCAAAGATATAAATTTTATTTAAGAGAAAATATATTTTACTTTTGCAACTTTTTAGAACTATTTATGGTTTTCAGATTTTTTATATTTATAATTTTAATGATATTTTCTTTTGGTTTGTCTGCACAGACAGATACAAACCGAAGATTTTTTAATTATCATTTTCAGGAAACCATCATTTCACAATATCATCCGATCTTTAGTTCATTATATTCCGGCGAAAATAGTTTACAAAGCAATGCTGAAACTGCTACTTCATACAGTACAACACTTTTTTTAGGATTTAAATTATGGAAGAACGGTTCATTTTATTTTAATCCCGAATTATCAGGAGGAACAGGCTTTTCATCAACAAGAGGAGTTGCAGGATTTCCAAATGGTGAAGTTTACAGGGTTTCAGATCCTTTACCTCATATTTTTATTGCACGTCTTTATTACCGACAGCTATTTTCACTTTCAGATAAATACGAGCAACAGACTGATGATGCTAATCAGTTGCCAGTGAAAGTGCCTGAAAAATATATCTCTTTGACTATTGGCAAATTCAGTTTGCTTGATTTTTTTGACAATAATTATTACAGTCATGATCCAAGAACACAATTCTTCAATTGGGCATTGATGGGCAATGGCGCTTGGGATTATCCGGCAAATACAAGAGGATATAATTATGGTTTCACAACAGAATATATTACACCAAATTTTGCTTTACGTTATGCATTTGTGATGATGCCTGTCACTGCTAATGGCAGCGTCATGGATCAAAACATTCTCAAAGCAAATGGTCAAGCGCTTGAAGCAGAAAAAAATTATACCATAGGAACAAAAAAAGGCAATATACATTTACTCGGGTTTTTTAATATGGCAAATATGGGCAACTACAAAGAAGCCATTCTATGGGGAAAAAAGAATGATACAATTCCGATAATTACAAAAACTCGTTTAACTGGAAGAACAAAATTCGGTTATGGAATAAATGTTAGTCAGGAATTAGGTAAAAATATTGGAATGTTTTTTCGTTCAAGCTGGAATGACGGCAGAAATGAAACCTGGGCATTCACTGAAATTGACCATTCTGCGAGTTTAGGATTTGTAATTGATGGCAAATTATGGAAAAGAAATGAAGATAATATTGGCATTGCATTTTTAATCAATGGACTTTCAGAAGATCATAAAAATTATCTTAAAGCTGGTGGTTATGGTTTTATAATTGGGGACGAGAATTTAAATTATGCACCTGAAATGATTGCAGAATTTATGTATTTATTCAAATTGAAAAAATATCCTTTACAAATTACTCCAGATTATCAGTTTGTCATCAATCCCGCATACAACAAAGACCGTGGACCGGTTCATGTATTTGGAGCGAGAGTGCATATTGCTATGTAATAAATTTAAAAAAAACTAAAGTCCGAGATTAAGACCGCAGGAAATAATATTATTTTTCCCTTGAAAGAATGGTGCTGTATAATAATCAATAACATTAACTACTTTGGGCAACTTGGTTTTAGTGTCAATAGCTAAAGTGCCTGTTTGCGGGTCAACATAATTCATTTTATAACCCAAATCAGGTGTTTCATTTCTTATTAACTCAACAAAAACAAATGCATCGTGAAATAATTCATATTGAACTTTGAAAGAAATTACTTTACTTTCCCAAATTACATGCTTCATAAAAGGCACACCCCATGGCCAGTTTGGAATATCAGGATAAGTATTAGCAGTTGCGCCACTAATATAATTATCTCCTTTTTTCGCATATGTGTAAGAAATATTCAAATGAAGTTTTTGAATAGGCTTATATCCTAATGAAAAATAAATTTCTTGAGAATTATCTCCGAGATAATTTCCCAAGTTAACGCTATAACTCGTAAAAAAAGTGGTAGGAATAAAATGTTTATAAGTTAAAGGATTGGTACGTGTATATTCTGAAATTAAACTAACATTTTGAATAAGAAAATCATTTAAACAAAAACCTATTTTCCCACTTACTTCATTTGATTCCTTATTTTTATCAAATGCTCTTTTTAGGCTGATTTCATCAATAAAACAAGAAAGATACAAATGCAAATGTTTTATTTGTCTAGAACTAATATTAAAAAACATTTGTGAATTCTGACCATCATTATTGTTTGTATTCAGCGAATGATCTACAGATTTATAAAATAAAAAAGGAATTAAATATGCAGCCTGATTTGCATCACTGTATATAATTGAATTTCCTATAGAAATATTTAATTTTTTAAACGGTGTTAATGTTAGCATATTTGCAGTTAACCATTTGCCAACAAAAACGTTTCTGGTATTATTTCCATAATGATAGATTCTGCTACTGTCAATAACATCAGAGAAAAGCCAACCATGAACATAATTAAACTCAAACCATTTGACAGGTTTTAAACTTAATTTAACAAAGGCAAATGAAGGTGTTCTGCCTGAAAAGATATTTGCTCCATTGTAATTATCTCCCCATTCAAAATGATCTTTCATAAACCCAAAAGAACCCCAATTCCACGAATAGGTGATACCACCACGCATCTCGCTATAAGCGCCATAATCATAATCTCCTGAAATTGTTGATTTATATCTTACTCCGGTTCTTTGTGTTAAATAAGTATTTTGTTCAAGTGGTTCTGATTCATAATTATCACGCAGGTTCGCGTAGATTCCCCAATGTTTTCCAATCGTTGCAAATAGTTCTGCACCGTTCCATCTGTGGTAAATTGATTGTGATTTTTTAATAAAATAATTTTCACCAAGAATTGGATTAATTGTTAACGTAAATAATGTGTCTTTATAGTAAAAAAGGTCTGGACGCTTTGTTATATAAGGATTTTTTTTATTCAGATATTTTTTTAAATAAAAATCGGTGGTTTGCATTCCATTTAATTCTTTGCCAAAATCTTTTAAATAAAAATCCAATTCTTTTTTCTGACGTTTATTTAATTGTTCACTTTTCCCTTTTGCTTCCTGAAGTTTCACAGCAATGAACTTTCGTGAATAAGGTTTAATACAAGAATTTATTTCGATAATTTTCAAATTCGCAAGTTCATCTAAAAATTCATAAACAGTAACATTACTGATATGATAAGGAATTTCCTGCGCATTCAAACGAAAAGTTGCAATTAAAAAGAAAATCAAAAAACAAATATTTTTCACATCTATGAGTTTAATTGCTTCGTGCTTTTTTAATAAGAATATTATAAATAATCTTGAAAAAATATTTTATATCAGTGGCTAATGGATTTTTATCATAAGCATCAAAATATCTTTTCTCTGACTCAACTATTTCAGATAATTCTTTAGGCATATCAACATAAAAAGGTGGCAATAATCCCGGCTTATAATTGATGCGTCGTATTCTAAACTCTTCAGGATAAAGACTAAAAAAGTGTCTACTTAAAGGTCTGATACCAACCAGTTTCATATCTCCTTTAATAATATTATAAAACATAGGAAATTCATCCAACCATACTTTGCGCATGAATTTTCCAATAGTCGTCACTCGATAATCGTCTTTAATTTTTCCACCTGGAGCTAATTTATTTCTTTTATAAACATAATCCTGCAAATACTCCGAATAAGGAAACATTGTTCGCATTTTATAAACGGTAAATATCTCTCCATGTAGTCCAATTCTTTGCAATCGGCTGATTGGTCCATAGGTTGGTTTATTATTGTAAATCGGGTGTTTAACTTTTCGCGCAATAAAATACAAAAGATTATTTACATATCTGACTTCAATAACTTCAAATCCGCATGAATAAAGGCGTCCCAAAGTTTCCGGTTCTGAAATTACACGATTATTTCCTTGTGTTAGAAAAAAATAAATCTGTTTTGTAATAGGCAATTTGGGCATTACTCGTTTAAAAATAAAATCAATCGTGTAATACATATAATTAAACCCCGGAGGATACTTATTTAATATTCTTTTTTTCCTCAATGCTCTTGTTTCAACGCATCCAACAAAATATCCATTTTGTTTCATGACTTTATTAACTTGAATAAAGTATCGGTTGATTCGCAGAATATCATTTATTCTTTGCAGATTGATAAAAAGCTGAATGGTATTATGTTCAAAATATTCAAAATTAAAAGATGTTCGTGTATTTAAAATCAAACTTTCATTTTTCAGAATCCGTTCAATGGGTAAATAATGCTGTAAAAACGTATATAATCTTTGGTGTTTTAAAAGATAACGATTTTTTAAATTGTAAAAAACTGATTTTTCAATATCATCCAGAATCGGAAGTTCTGCGTCAAATTCTGACTCTATTTTTATTGATTCAGATTCAATTTCTTCCAGATGCGATGAACCCCGTAAAGCAAAAGGAAAGTCGTAATCTGTTTCTATCTTTTTATTAAAAAAATAAACGATACAAAATAAAATTTCTAAAATAAAAGACAAGGTTAATGTCCCGAATACAATCAATCGCGATTCAAGATAAAACTGTACGATAAAATGAATGATTAAAATAACTGACAGTATGACAAAGTCAGTTTTCATAACCGGTATAATCAAATCAGCAAGTTTCTTATACTGATTTAATTTATATTTTCCGCCTATAAAAGAAATAACAATCCACAAAAATAAAAACAGATATAAATAAAATTTATCTAATACCATAACGCCTCTGAAGGATTGCTTAATCCACAAGGCAATAAGAAAAGAAAAAACGACAATAACAATGTCGATTATGAGAGAAAAAATTTTAGGACTAATTTTATATTTCGTATCCATTATTTTTATTGCACAAACTTATACACTCTTCAAAATTACAAAATGAATTAATCAAATGTAATTTATTTACAATAATAAAATGAAAAAAATGAGATGAATGGTTCTCTAACTTTTGTTGAACAGGATTTAATAGACTTATTTTATTCAAACGCCCTTAAGAATTTTCTGTTCAATCAATGAAGTGGAATAACCCTGAACAAGGTCAATTGTAATCACTTCACCATGATTAGCTTTAACAATGTCGTAACCGACAATATTTTCAGGATTATAATCATTTCCTTTTACAAGCACGTCGGGTTGGATTAATTTGATAAGATTATAAGGCGTTTCATCATCGAACAAAATAATGCCATTGATGAAAAAAAGTGAAGCAAGTAAAATTTTTCTTGAGTTTTCATCAATGATCGGACGATTATTATTTTTTATTTTTTTTATTGACGCATCGCTATTCAGTCCAACGATCAAAATATCACCTAAATCAGCGGCTTTCGACAGATAATCAATATGTCCTAAATGCAGAATATCAAAACAACCGTTTGTAAAAACAATCTTTTTCGACTGCATTCTCCATATAAAAAGCATTCGTTGCAATGCTTCTAATGTATAAATTTTTGAATGAACTACTTCAAGTTTTTTCATTCTTTAATTTTCTATTTGATTGAACAAACAACATGATAAAAGATATACTTCCTAAAAACAATATGCTTAATATCTGCGCTGCGTGTGATATTGCGGCAAAAGAAAAAGCTGCATCAGAATGAATGCCGAAAATTTTTGATAATAATATTTTGACAATATAATGATACGTGCCAACTCCGCCAGGAACAGGCAATACAACGCCGATACTTCCAAAAGCCATGACAGTTAATGCATCATGAAAGGATAATGATTTTGTGTCTGTAATTGCGAAAAAACAAAAATAGATGGACAACGTGTAGAAAAACCATAATAATACGGAGAGGAACAAAAAACTTTTAATGCTTTTTATTTTCCTAATACTTTTTATTCCTGCTGTAAACTCTTTTAAAATATTCATCATTTTCAAATAAATATCAAATCGTATTAAAATAGGTTTTATAATAAAACGATAGGTAAATATAAAAGCTGCAATAAAAATTAATATAATAAAAAATATCAACATGAAATTATTCAACTTCAAATGAATATTATCTAAGAATATTTCAGACATGAAAGTACTTAACAATTGCCATTGACAAATAATTACAAAAAATAATATTAAAAGCAAACATAAAAGATCGAAAATTCTTTCGACAATCACGGTTCCAAGCACAGGATGAAATGGTATTTTATTTTGTTTGCTGATAACGCCACAACGAGTAATTTCGCCGGCTCTTGGTATTGCTAAATTAGTCATATAACCTGTCATCACTGCATAAAACGAAATTGACAATTTTGTTTCGTAGCCTAATGGAGCAATTAGTAAATTCCATCGCATGGCACGAATTATATGGCTAATTAGTCCGGTAAATAAGGCTAAAACAATCCAACGATATTCGGCATGACGAAAATCATTAATGATAACTGAAATATTTTGATTTATAAAACTCAAATAAAACAATAGCAATCCAATAAAAAGGAAAAAGACGTATTGGATGCTAGTTAATAAAAGTTTTTTCAAAAGAATTATGGTTGTTGTTTATTATTTTGAGGAAAAATCACAGCGGGTTTAAAATTTTTCGCTTTGTCAAAATCCATAATGGCATATGAAATAATAATAACTATATCCCCCACCAATGCTTTTCTGGCTGCAGGTCCGTTCATGCCAATCACACCAGAACCTCTTTCTCCTTTAATCACATAAGTCTCTAAACGTTCGCCATTATTCATGTTCAACACATGTACTTTTTCATTCTCAATAATATTTGCAGCATCCATCATATCTTCATCAATCGTGATGCTACCAATATAGTCGGGATCAGCATAAGTCACTTTCACCCGGTGTATCTTTGATTTTAAAACTTCGATATTCATGGAACAAAAATAAGAAATAATTTATTACACTTGATGAAAGAAAAAAAATCGAATTAAAAAAATAGATTATCAATCAAACGAATTGTCCCAATATAAACAGCAACCAATGCAATTGGTTTATCTGTTTCATTCCAGTTATTTATAATTTTCAATGTATCACTGTCAGCAATCTCAAAGTATTCAGGGGTTAAAGAGTGTTTTTTAATTTCAGAAATAACCCATTCTTTTAATTGGGAAATAGAAGTATTTTTTTCTTTTTCTTTTGTTTCTTTTAATATTTGAAAAATAATCGGAGCAATTGTTCTTTCATTAACAGATAAGCGTTCATTGCGTGAACTCATTGCCAATCCATCAGTTTCACGAACTATCGGACAGGAAATAATTTTTACTGGTAAGTTTAGTTTTCTAACCATTTCTTTAATTACAACAAGTTGTTGAAAATCTTTTTCACCAAAATAAGCGTGATTTGGCTGAATAATATTAAAAAATTTCTCAACAACAACGGCAACTCCATTGAAATGCCCGGGACGAAATTTGCCTTCAAGAATTTTATCAAGATAATCAAAATCAAATGTTTTAATTTCTTCACCGTCAGGATACATTTCGTTGACTAATGGGCAAAAAAGAATATCGCATTTTGCATCTTTTAGAATGTCAATATCTCTATTTATAGTTTTTGGATATTTTTCAAAATCTTCTTTATTATTGAACTGAACGGGATTGACAAAAATACTGCAAACAGTAATATCACTTTCTTCTCTGCATTTTTCAATCAATGAAATATGCCCCTGATGCAAAGCGCCCATTGTAGGAACAAATCCAATAGACATTTTTTTTTCTTTCTGTTTCTTGAGAAATATTTTGATTTCGTCAACCTTTGTAAAGATATTCATCGTTAATTAGAAATAAAAAACATTTTTTTAAAAAAAAAGCTGTGCAAAACTAATATGAAAAACATTATAATTAGCTAAAATTTACTAACTTTGCAAAACATTTTACAAAATAAGATTATGAAAAAACCCAATGTCTTATTTGTCACACATGACATTACTCCTTTTCTAAAAGACAGCCACATGGGGAAAATCTGCAGGTATCTACCTCAGGGAATCCAAGAGAGAAACAAAGAAATTAGAACTTTCATGCCGCGTTTTGGCAGTATCAATGAAAGAAAAAATCAACTTCACGAAGTCATCCGACTTTCAGGGATGAATCTAATCATTAATGATTTAGACCATCCTTTAATAATTAAAGTAGCTTCTATACAATCTGCTCGTATGCAGATCTACTTTATTGATAACGAAGATTATTTCCAACGGAAATATGTGTTTCATGACAAAAACAATAAATTCTTCAAAGACAATGATGAACGAGCTATCTTTTTTGCCAGAGGAGTTATTGAAACGGTGAAAAAATTAGGTTGGGCTCCTGACATCATTCATTGTCATGGCTGGATGTCAAGTCTGACAAGCCTCTATATTAAAAAAGCATATAAAAACAATCCTCTCTTTTCTCAAGTAAAAATAATTTGTTCGATTTATAATGAAGAATTTTCAGACATGTTCAGTAAAAACTTTTCAACCAAAGTAAAACTTGAAGGAATTGAAAATTCAGATTTAAATCATCTAAAAAGTTTAAATTATGCTGGACTTATAAAAACGGCCATTGATAATTCTGATGGAATTATTATTGCTGATGAAAAAATCAATCCTGAAATTGTTAAATATTTAAAAACGGTTCAGATACCTGTTCTACCCTATCAATCGCCGGATACAGATGCGTATATTGACACGTATTCAAATTTTTACGATGAAATTCTGATTGATGAACCTGTTTACTCAAACTAAAAAGCTAACCATTTACCAATCATTTGATCTATTATATCTGATGAACGTATCCGATCTCAAAAAAATTAAGTTCTTTCCTTTACTTGGATTGATAATCATTTTACTGAATTTCAGTTCATGCAAAAAAGATCCAGAACAAATTACATTAAAACAAATATCAGATAGTAAAATAAATTATATTCCATCTGATTCTACTACAATTCTGGCATATTCTGCTATTGATGATTCTGTTAAAACAACAAGTCTTTCTTATTATCTTCTTGGTAGTATTAACGACCCAATATTCGGCAAAACTACAGCGGGAATATATTCTCAATTTACTTTTGACACAACTACAATTTCATTTGGATCATCGCCTGTTTGCGACTCACTTGTGCTTACGCTTGCTTACACCGGTGCCTATTACGGTGATACTAATTCTCTTCAGAATGTTAAAGTTTTTGAACTGGACGACACAATCTCCAATTCAAACAGCATTCCATATTATGCAACCAGTTCCATACCTGCCCGAACATTGTTGGGAAGTAAAATATTTAAAGGTAGAACTCATAAAAATATTATCATTGGAACAGATACATTACACCCCAATTTAAGAATAAAACTTGACTTGAATAATCAATGTATTCAACATCTTTTATCCGCTGATTCTGCATCACTTGCCAGTCCTGAAAATTTTATAAAATATTTCAAAGGCCTTTATATTACAACAGATCCGCTTGACCATGGAGGAGCAATTTATTATTTGAATCTTGCGAAAACATTAACCAGTTTAACATTATACTATCACAATTCATCCACACAAAACATTGCTCGAAATTTTGTAGTAAATTCATATTGCAGAAGTTTTACACATTTTAATCATTATAATTATTCGCAAGCTGTTGCATTATTAACTCAAAATTTTACAACTAAAAATTATCATAACGGAGACAGTACATTATTCCTACAGTCTATGTCTGGAGTTCGAATCAAGCTAAAAATTCCTTATATAAATTCATATTCATCCAAAGGAAATATATTTGTCAATCGTGCCGAATTGATTATTCCTGTTGATACTATTGAGGCTTCTTATAAAAAATTCTCTCCACCGGGCAACATTTATCTTTGGACAGTTGATTCAAGAGGTATCATGCTTCAGTTAAAAGATTTTTCAAATATTAACTATCTTGAACAAGCTTATGACACTATCAGAAAAGCTTATGTCTGCGATATTTCAGAATATTTTCAAAAAAGAATAAATAATAAAAGTATATTAGATGATGGATTATTTGTTGTAGTTGCAGACAGAGCTGCTACATCAAACAGGGCGATTATCAACGGTCCAAAAAGATATAAAAATCGAATGAAACTAAATCTAACTTATATTAAAATTAATAATTCAAAAAAATAATATGTGTGGAATTGTTGGTTATTTAGGATACAGAGAAGCCTATCCGATTTTAATAAAAGGATTAGAACGGCTGGAATATAGAGGATACGACAGTGCCGGAATTGCTCTTCTCAAAGATCATGAAAAATTAAAACTATATAAATGTCAGGGAAAAGTTGCTGATCTTGAAAATTTCGTAAAAGGAAAAGACATTTCAGGAACATCTGGAATTGCTCATACACGTTGGGCTACACATGGAGCACCAAGCGACAAAAATGCTCATCCACATTATTCACAAAGCAAAAAAATCGCCATCATACATAATGGTATTATTGAAAATTATGCGTCACTAAAAGTTGAATTAATAAACCGTGGATTTATTTTTCAAAGTGAAACTGATACAGAAGTATTGATTCACCTGATTGAAGATATACAACAACATGAAAAAGTTGATCTTGTTGAAGCACTTCGTATTGCATTAAACCAAATCATCGGGGCATATGCTATTGTTGTTATCTCACAAGATGAACCTGATATGCTTGTAGCTGCCCGTAAAGGCAGTCCATTGGTTATCGGTATTGGTAAAGACGAATATTTTATAGCTTCTGATGCCAGCCCTATCATTGAATACACTAAAAAGGTTGTTTATCTTGGGGAAGAAGAAATTGCTGTTATCAGAAGGAAAAAAGATCTGAAGATTAAAACCATAAAAAACAAAGAAAAAACTCCATATATTGAAAAACTTGAAATCAGTTTGAACGCCATTGAAAAAGGCGGTTTTGAACATTTCATGCTAAAAGAAATATATGAACAGCCTCGTACCATTGCCGAAAGTATGCGAGGACGTTTAATCTTAAGAAAAGGATTGGTAAATCTCGGCGGAATCATTGACTATGAACAGAAACTGCTGAATGCAAAAAGATTTATCATTGTTGCATGCGGTACATCATGGCATGCAGGCTTAGTTGGCGAATATCTATTTGAAGACTTACTCAGAATTCCTGTTGAAGTTGAATATGCGTCAGAGTTCCGTTATCGAAATCCGATTATTTATGAAGATGACATTGTTATCGCCATTTCACAATCAGGTGAAACAGCTGATACACTAGCTGCCATTAATCTCGCAAAATCAAAAGGCGCTACCATCATTGGTATTTGTAATGTTGTTGGTTCTTCAATTGCTCGCGTTGCACATGCAGGTTCATATACACACGCAGGTCCTGAAATTGGCGTAGCATCTACAAAAGCATTTACAGCTCAAGTTACTATATTAGTATTGATGGCTTTATCATTGGCTCAAAAGAAAGGGACGATCTCTACTTCACGCTTCTATCAATTAATCACACAATTGAAAGAAGTACCTGAAGTGATAGAACAAATTTTAAAGAAAGAAAATGAAATAAAAAATATAGCTACTAACTTTAAAGACACTCAAAACTTTCTTTATCTAGGCAGAGGATACAATTTCCCTGTTGCACTAGAAGGCGCTCTTAAACTAAAGGAAATTTCTTATATCCATGCAGAAGGTTATCCTGCAGCCGAAATGAAACACGGTCCAATTGCACTTATTGATGAAAAAATGCCAGTTGTCGTGATTGCAACTAAAGGCGAAAACTATGATAAAGTTGCAAGTAATATTCAAGAAGTAAAAGCTCGTAAAGGAATAATAATAGCGCTCGTCACAGATGGTGATGTTGAAGTAAAAAAATTGGCTGATTATACAATAGAAATTCCAGAAATGGATGAAATTCTAATCCCTTTAATTGCAATCATTCCATTACAATTATTGGCTTATCATATTGCAGTTCTTAGAGGATGTAATGTTGACCAGCCAAGAAATCTGGCTAAATCAGTAACGGTGGAGTAGTTCGGGAAGGGTTCAATTTGATTTTTAATGAATTTGAAAAAAATATTCAATTATTCCGATCTATTTTTTATTGGAATAATTATGCTGGCTGCATCTTTGCCTGTATCCCGCTTTCTTATGAGCGTTTCTCAATTCATTCTGATTGGCAACTGGCTTTTAATCGGAGAAAACCCTTTAAAAAAAATACAAGCATTTTTAAAAAATAAACCAGCGCTGATTTTCAGTTCAATTTATTTATTTCATTTACTTGGACTAATTTACACAACCGATTTTAACTATGCATTTAATGATTTACGAATAAAATTACCACTATTGATTCTTCCATTAATTTTTTCTTCTTCTCCTGCATTAAATTCAAAAAAAATTCTTTCAATTTTATTCGCCTTTATTTTCGGTGTTCTTATCTCAACATTTATCAGTGTTTACATCTATCTAACTAAGGATATTGTTGATATTCGTGAGATTTCAATTTTAATTAATCATATCACTTTAAGCTTGATGATCGTATTCGCAATTTTTATTCTTCTTTACTTTATTTTCGGAAACATCTATTTTAAAAAATCATATAAAATCTTTTTCTTTTTAATGATTTGTTGGTTGATTATATTTATCCTATTGCTTGAATCTTTAACTGGTATTACAACACTTCTGGGAACACTCTTTATTTACGCTATTTATTCAGCTATATCTACTTTTAAAAAAAACAAATTTCAAAATAAATTAATCATTCTTTTTTTAATAATTATAATCCCTGCAAGCGCTATTTTTTATATTTTTTCTATTAATAAAAAAATGGATGAACGGCATTCAGTTAATTTTTCAACGCTTGATAAATACACTCAGTCAGGAAATAAATATTATCATGATACATTGAATCACCAAACTGAAAATGGATACTATGTTTCGATATATATTAGCCCTGAAGAATTAGAAAAATCATGGAACTCCAGAAGCAAAATCAATTATCATGGGAAAGATAGAAAAGGTCAAAATATAGATGGAACAATTATTCGCTTCCTCACATCTAAAGGGCTTCGCAAAGATTCCATAAGCATGACTAAATTGACCGATAAAGAAATTAATTTAATAGAAAAAGGCACTCCAAATTATTTATATACTGATAATTTTAATATTCGATCAAAGATTGAACAAATCATTTGGTCAATGAGATTTTATATTGAAGATAATAATCCCAATGGAAATACATTAACACAACGAATTGCTTACTGGCATGCTTCTTTTGAGATTATTAAAAAAAATATTTTAATTGGTGTTGGTGAAGGGGACATTGATGTTTCATTTCACAATTATTATAAAGAAACAAATACGCAGTTGCTTCCACAATATTGGCTTAGATCACATAATCAGTTTCTGGCGTTAATAGTCAGCTTTGGAATGCTTGGATTTATTTGGTTTTTGATAGGAATCTTCTATCCTCCACACAAATTAAAAATGTTCTCCAATTATTTTTTTCTGATTTTTTTAATTCTTTCAGCTATATCATTTCTTTCCGATGATTCGCTGGAATCGCAGGCGGGAGTAACCTTTTTTACTTTTTTCTATATATTTCTACTATTATTCGGAGATAAAATTCAGTTTTCTCAAGCAGAAACAAAGGTATAAGCGAGGTTGATGAAAAAATTCCAAAACGTTACAACAAAGATGGCGAACAATTTGGAAACATAAAAATTCATATCCAGTTTCTTAATTAGCAACCAGATTATTAAAGTGTTTAACCCCAATCCAATTATTGAGAAAAAGATAAATTTTGAATATTCAACGGCAATGGCAGGATTCAAGCTATGAAATGTCCAAATTCTATTTAAATAATAATTGCTCGTTGCTGCAGATAAAAAGCCAATGGCATTAGAAACATATTTGTTCATTCTGATTTTTTCTTTACACAAAAAAGTAAGTCCAAAATCAATGATCATTCCTGAAAATCCAACAAAACAAAATTTTATTAATTTACTTAAAAATGTTTTCTTTAAAAGATTAATCATACACTCTTCACTATTTCATTTAATTTTTCAAAATTACAAAAATTAAATTTAGCATTTATTCTTTCAGCATTTTCAATGTTTGTAATCAAATTAAAATATTTTTGTTTGACAAAATAAAAAATATTTTTTTCAAATAAATATTTCGCTAAATATTCCTGTTCGGTTTGTCCTGGCGTTGGAACAAGCAGTGCATTTTTCTTCATTGCAATCAAATCCATAATCGAAGAATAACCTGAACGACAAATAACCAACCGAGTACTAAATAAATATTTTGTTAATTCATCTGTTGGAACAGATGAAAAAACCTGAATATGATTTGCAAAAAAATATTTTTTATCTTCTTCCGGGAGTCCTCTAATCACGATGGTTTTAAGCTTTGTATCTTTTAACTGAACAAAAATTATTTCTTCAAATATTGTTCGTTGAGGCTCTGGTCCGGAAAGTATAATCAGCAAATCACTTGAATATTCATGTTCTAATTTTAAATTTTTATTATAAAAACGCGATAAATGTCCGATAAATCGTGTATTAGCAGGTAGTTTGTATTTATGTGAAAGTTCTCCTGAAAGATTTTCTTTTTCTTCAACATCAGGAATCCAGCATTCAGAGAATTTCTTCATAAAAAAAGTTGTAAGAAAATAAAATGAAATTTCCATAAACTTCAGTATTCTCGGGCATTTTATCATTACCTGATGAATAATTAAAATTGATTTAACATTTTTATTCCACAAGCCATAACGATGATCGGAAATAACTACATCTATAGATTCTTTTTTTATGATTTTTTTTAGCTCTCTATGTTCAGTTAAAATATCTAAAAAAAACGATGGAATCATTCTAAACATCTTGAAAACCATACTATCATTGAAAGGATAAGAAACATTGTATCCGGAAAATTCTAAAAATTCTAATTTTGGAAATTCATTTTTCAACATGAGCAAAGCACGTCCTGATGTTGCAATGATAATTTTATGACCTTCGTCCTTCAATTGACTGATGATTGGGATACAGCGCGATGCATGACCCAATCCCCAGTCAAGCGGACAAACTAAAATATTTTTTTTATTTCCCAATTTTAATGCAACTTTGTTGCAAATTTATCAAAATATTATTGCCTGTGTTAATCTATCAAATTGCAATTACACTTATTCCAGGTATTGGCGATATTAATGCAAAAAAAATCATTGCCTACTGCGGTTCGCCTGAAGCAGTATTTAAAGAAAAAAAACAAAAATTATTAAAAATTTCGGGCATTGGTGAAATCCTTGCAGAAACAATTATTCAAAGCAGAGATATTGCGTTAAAACGTGCAGAATCTGAAATTGAGTTTATACAAAAACATAATATTAAAACTTTTTTCTATTTGAATGATGATTATCCAGTTCATTTGAAAGATTGTCCAGATAGTCCGGTAAATCTTTATTACAAGGGAAATGCATCTTTAAATAATAATAAAATTATAAGCATCATTGGAACACGAAATGCTTCTGAATATGGAAAAGATGTTTGCAAAAATATAATTAAAGGATTTTCTAGTTTAAATGTTTTAATTTTAAGTGGTCTTGCGTTTGGTATTGATGTTTGTGCACATAAAGCTGCTCTTGAAAATAATCTAAGTACAATCGGGGTTTTGGCACATGGTCTTGACAGGATTTATCCTGCGCAGCATAAGCCTTTCGCACGTCAAATGGTAGAATCAAATGGTGGTTTATTGACAGAATATATTTCAGGAACAATTCCAGACAGAGAAAATTTTCCCTGTAGAAACCGCATTGTTGCAGGAATGGCACATGCAACACTTGTTATTGAATCAGCTAAGAAAGGTGGAGCGCTTATCACAGCTGAGATTGCCAACTCTTATAATAAAGATGTTTTTGCAATACCAGGGCGAATTGGCGATAAATATTCAGAAGGTTGTCATTATTTAATTAAAAATAATAAAGCAGCAATGGTTGAATCAGCTGAAGATATTATCCAAATGATGGGTTGGGAAACATCAGAACATTCAAACAAAAACAAACAAAAAAAAATATTTATAGAACTTTCTGCTGATGAAGAAAAGATTGTGAATATTCTTAAAGAACAAGGAGAATCAAGTATTGATTACTTGTGCAGTCAGTCTTCTTTAAGTATGAGCAAAACAGCATCAGCCCTACTGAATCTTGAATTTGAAGGCATTGTTAAAAATCTTCCAGGCAAATTATATAAACTGATTTAATTGAAATTTTTCACTTTTGTATTTGCGCCATTATTGAAAAATATCGCTTCATACAGGCAAATTAATTTAAAAATTAAAAACGATTTTTTGCAGATGGACTATTAAGATTTGCAATTACTTTTAAAAACATTTCATTAAAGTCTTTGTTGTTTTTAGAATAAAATTGCATGTTTTCTTCAAACTGTTTTTTAGTGATTTTATATTTGTCAAAAACAACGCTATAATAATAATTTGTGTAAGCGGCAATCTCTTTTTGTTGTCCTTGTTCAAAGTTAATCGCTGATTCAGCAATCATAACATCTGTAAGAATTAGAATCATTTTTTGTTCAGGAATAATATCTATTTTATGTTTATCCGTTTTGCATTGATAAACATAAAACAAAAGGAAAGTGAAAAATAAAAGAATTGTTTTCATTTTATAAATAAAAATTATGTACGATTGAATGTGATTCTGCTTCCTCTGGCTTGTTCATTGAAGTTCCCATTATCAAAAACAAGATTTCCATTAACAAACGTTTTTAATATTTTGGATTTGAAAGTCCAATCTTCCATCACGCTCCAACCGCATTTATGATATATGTTTGATTCGTTCACCTTCCAGGGAGCTTTTAAATCAAGGATTACAAGGTCAGCAAAATAATTTTCGCGGATAAAACCTCTTTTTTCAATATTAAAAAGTGTCGCCGGATTATGACACATTTTTTCAATTATTTTTTCAAGAGATAACGTGTTGTTATGATACAATTCAAGTATTGCAGGCAATGAATGCTGAATACTTGGAGTTCCGGACGGACATTTGAAATATGAATTTTGCTTTTCTTCAAGCGTATGTGGCGCATGATCGGTAGAAATTATATCAATAATATCTTCTGAAAGTGCATTCAATAAAGCCTTTTGGTCATGTATAGATTTTACAGAAGGATTGATTTTTATCTTCCCTTCCAGTTTTTCATAATCCGTATCATTAAAAAATAAATGAGGAACACATACTTCAGATGAAATATTTTTCTTGTTTGATTTTTTTAAAAGTTCAACTTCATCCGCTGTTGAAAGATGTGTTATATGCAATCGTGTATTGTATTGTTCAGCAAGGGTTACAGCGAGTTCAGTAGCACGAATGCACGCTTCATTATTTCTGATTTTTGAATGATATTGAATTGGAATATTTTCGCCAAATTGTGATTTGTAAATAACCGTATTTTTATTGATAATTTCTTCGTCTTCGCTGTGCACAGCGACAGGCAGTTTGGATAATGAAAATATTTTTTCAAGAACAGAACGGTCATCCACCAAAAGATTTCCTGTGGAAGAACCAATGAATACCTTTACTCCACAGATTTTTGAAGTATCTGCTTTTAATATTTCTTCAAGATTATTATTTGTTGCACCTAAAAAAAATGAATAATTTGCAAAAGAATTTCTTGAAGCAATTTTATATTTTTCTTCAAGAATATCAATGGTTACAGCGTTTGGAATTGTGTTTGGCATTTCAAAAAATGAAGTTACACCGCTAGCTACTGCTGCTCGTGATTCAGAATTAATATCTGCTTTATGAGTTAACCCTGGTTCTCTGAAATGCACGTGAACATCAATAACGCCAGGGATTAGAAACTTACCTTGAGCATCAATGATAGTGTAATTTTTAACTATTTGTTCGGTTGAAATATTCCCTTTGTGAATTTTTTTTATCCGTCCATTTTCAATGAAAACACTGCCCTGAAAGGTTTCTCCTTCATTAATGATGGTCGCATTTTTAATCAGATAGTTTTGCATTCGGAATAAATTTGCAACGTTTGGAAATATTGTCTGTTAAAATGATATTGAAAATTAAGATTTGTTTTTGTATTCATGAAATAAACTATTCCATTTCATCTGGAGAACGCCAATAAAAGCTTCTTTGAAGATATGTTTACTCATTTTTGATTCACCCAATGTCCTGTCTGTGAAAACGATGGGTACTTCTGTAATTTTAAACCCATGTTTCCACGCAGTGAATTTCATTTCTATTTGAAATGCGTAGCCAACAAACTTAATTAAATCAAGGTCTATACTTTCCAGAACATTTCGTCTATAACATTTAAATCCAGCAGTAGCATCTTTAATTCTCATTCCTGTAACCATACGGACATAGAATGATGCCCAATAAGAGATTAATATTCTTTTTAAAGGCCAATTGACAACATTGGCTCCTGAAATATATCTTGAACCAATAGCAACATCAAAGCCTTTGTCAGCGCATGCTTCATAGAGCCTAACGAGATCTTTCGGATTATGAGAAAAATCAGCATCCATTTCGAAAATATATTCGTAATCTCTTTGTAAAGCATATTTGAAACCATGAATATACGCAGTACCTAAACCTAATTTGCCTTTTCTTTCTTCAATAAATAATCTGTCTGGAAATTCTTTTATTAAATTTTTTACTATATCTGCGGTGCCGTCAGGTGAATTATCATCAATAATCAAAATATTAAAATCTACTTTAAGAGAAAATACTTTCCGAATAATTTTTTCAATATTATCTTTTTCTTTATATGTCGGAATGATCACAATATTTTTTGACAAAATAAACCTCCTAATTTTTAAGTGTGTAAAAATAAAAATATTTTATGGAATTAATGATTTTTTAATAAAGATATAATGTAATTATTATTTTTAAATTACGGTCAGATAGAAAATTAATATAATTTTGCTTAATAAAATCGATCTATGTTATTACGAGCAGAACATTTAGTAAAAAGATATAAAAGTCGAAATGTAGTTCATGATGTTTCAATTTCTATTGAACAAGGTGAAATTGTTGGGTTGTTGGGTCCAAATGGCGCTGGAAAAACAACATCTTTTTATATGATTGTTGGGCTGATTAAACCATTATCTGGAAGAATTTTTTTAAATGATGAAGAGATTACCGATATGCCTATGTATAAAAGAGCGCAGAACGGCATTGGATATCTTGCTCAAGAAGCATCCGTTTTTAGAAATTTGAGTGTAGAAGATAATATTAAAGCTGTTCTGGAATATACCAAACTATCTAAATCTGAACAAAAAGAAAAATTAGAATCATTACTTGAAGAATTTGGATTATTAAAAATAAGAAAAAGTCTTGGAATAACACTTTCTGGTGGTGAACGAAGAAGAACAGAAATAAGTAGATCGCTGGCAACTAATCCTAAGTTTATATTGCTGGATGAACCTTTTGCTGGTGTTGATCCGATTGCAGTTGAAGATATTCAAAGTATTGTTTCAAAATTAAAAAAGAAAAATATTGGCATTTTAATTACAGATCACAACGTTCATGAAACTCTTTCTATAACAGATAGAGCATATTTATTATTTGAAGGTTCTATACTTAAGGCTGGAACTGCAGAAGAATTGGCAAATGATGAAAAAGTTAGAAGAGTTTATCTTGGACAGAATTTTGAATTAAAGAGATAAAAGTATTTGAAAAATAAATTATAGAGTTTAAAGTTTTTTATAAATTTGCATATATAAATATATAATATAAAAATAAAATAAAAGATTTATAATTTATTATTCTATATGATTAAAAAAAACAGCAATAAAATTTGTCTTTTTAGAAAAAAATCTTAATTTTGTAAATTAAGATTTAAATCGTTTTTAAAAAAATTTATCTTTAAATTAAAAAATTATGATTAATAAAAGATACAAAAGGATAATTTATATTTTAATTATTTTTAGTTTTATATGTCGTGATGGCATAATAAATAATGCTTATTCACAGAGAAATTTCAGTTCCAGATATATCAAACATAAAATGTTATTATCTGTTGGGATTGGTGGTGGTCTTTTTACTTATCATGGAGATATAGGTGCTTCAAAAGGTGCAAGTAAAAATTCACCAACAATGACACCTGGGTTTAAAATAACAATTGATCAAAGATTTGGAAATAAAACCAGATATACTGATTTATTGGGTCTTCAAGCAAACTTTATTATTGGCAAATTATCAGAGAGTGATTATAAAAGGGATGATCAACGTAATTTAAAGTTTGAATCCAAAATTTGGCAAGCAGATGTAAATGCTGTGTTACACATTGAAAGATTATTGAATTTCAATCGCAGATCAAGATTGTCTCCTTATGTTTCTGTTGGGATTGGGTTTATGCATTATGATCCCACAATATGGAATGCTAAATATGGTAAAGATTCTATCTTCATTGATAAAACAAAACCTACATCTACACAAAATCATGGGACTATTTCAATTCCTGTTGGTATTGGTATGGAATATAATATTACTTCACATTTTAAAGTTAAATTTGATTATCATATCTATTCAACATTCAGTGATTGGATTGATGGTAAAAATTCAAATGTACCTAATAATACTTCAAATGATTTCTTTAAGTTTAGATCATTGTCAGTCTTATATACATTTGGAAAACCAACAATGAAGTATGGTCATAAACGTGTTAAATCAAGATTTTAAAGTATTAAATATTTAAACAAAAAGGATTATATTCTAATAATATAATCCTTTTTTGTTTAATAAAATATCTATGACCATCACACGTTGTCTCAATAGGAAAATGGGAAAGCCCACCTGATATTCAATCATTTCATCTGAAGCTCATTGTCAGCGATGCAACGGTTTGTTAATGCCGTTGTCTCAACAAACAATTCAGCAAATATCTTTGCTAAAATAAATCCCATCTACCAACAAATACACTAGCTCGCTATTTACAACATGATTTTGAGATACGCATTCAAGATAAGTATAAAAAAGCTGCAATGTTCGTTTACTATGCCCTGATGATATTAAAAAATATTCTACCATATTGCACTCCGATTGCTTAAATCATACTTATTCCCTTTGCTTTTTTGTCCATTTTAAAACAAAGAAAAAAGGAATTATGAAACATTTCATAATTCCTTTGCGCAAAATAAAACCTATTAAATCTAATCTTCTTTAATTCTCAACAATAATTAATATTAAATTCAATACTCTGTGTTTATTCTAATCTCAGATTCACATTATGGTATTATTATTTTACGATAAATATTATTATTTTGCATTTTAATATTTAACAAATAAATACCTGGAGCAACATCATTACCAATACTGAATACCGAAGCATTATTACTATTATTTTCTTTAGAAAAAATCAGATGACCGGTTATATCAAATAAATCAATTTTCATTTTTAAACTTGATAAACCATTAACCTTAACAGTAAATTGACGATTTTCTGTTAAAGGGTTTGGCATGACTGTAACCTCATTATGATTTACGAGTTCATTCACTGAACTTAAAATAGTATCAGTCACTTCAAACCAGTTAAGATTAAATCCTGATGAATTTGCGACCAATTTTAGTTTTTGTTTTCCTTGCGTCAGATTAATCTTTGTAGAAATTGTCTTCCAGTTTTGCCATCCGCCAGTTAATGGTGTTTGAATAGTTTGCAGTAACGTTGTATCGGAATAAATACTTAATGAACTTGCTGTGTTGCCGGCAATCCGAATATTTACATCATATTCTTTCGCTATTGGTACGTCAATATTATAAGACAACCAGTCAGTAGAATCAATATAACCAACATTAAGTACTCCTGAGACATCACTTGTATTTTCTAATTGTATGCCTGACATATAAGTATAATATTCAGCTTCAATATGCGCAGGAATTACGTAATAAAAGCCAGTATCATGTGTTGGCATATTTACATATATTTTTCCTAAATCCGATAATTGACCGGATGTAGAATTAAACAACCCATTATTATTTGAACTTGACCTTCCTGTGAACCATGCATAACGAAAGACATCTGGATCACTTTCTAAAAAGTCAACAGCCTGAAACATGTAATTTTCCTGCGTTTGCAATGTAGCGGCACCATTTTCATCACATGAAAATTCAGTCAGCCAAATAGGTTTTTTATACTTTTTGAAACCTGCTAAATATGATTGTAGCGCACTGAGTGAACAAGCATACCAATGCACCGCAATATAGTCAACCTGACAATTAGTACAAGCTGCAAAAAAATCATCGAGATATTTATATGGATTATTTGTATACGTTGTACCATTCACAATCACACAGCCTCCGCAATAGTTTACAGCCGGACTGACGAGTTTAACGCCATATGTTTTAGCAAGATTTTCAAGCTGGGGCCAATCAGCTGCGGCTTGCGATGGTGTCATATTGGCCTGGAGGGTAAAATTAGGTTCATTATATCCAAGTAGATATTTGACAGAAGCGTCTTTTACAAGATAAGGACCAATTGCACTTGTGCTTTTGTCATTCCATGACATAGTAACATATTCAATATTGTAAGATTTATATGTATTTATTACTCCCGACTCAGGCTGAACTCCCCAGTTATACCACCAACAAATACCTTTCGAAATAGCCTGCATGTCAGCATTTGAATTATAACCATATGCCTCACCGCGCTTTGTACTTTTCGGTTGTGCACAGACAATTAATGTAGAAACCATTAGTACGCCTAAATTTAAATACTTAAAAGAAATTCTCATCATCATTAGATTTTATTGTTCAACATTTATTATTTAATAATTTATTTAAAATCATATATTCTATTATGGAATAAGCATTAATGTAATGATTGAATGTGCTGGACTAATTGTTTTTACAGCTTTATTAAGGAGACTAACATTATAATTAATTTCTTTATCGGTAGAGTTCATTACAACAACTGCAAGTTTTCCATCAGGATTTAAAAATGCTGTACTGAGAAGTTTACTACTTGTTGATGAACAGATAATTCTTTTAGCGCCTGGACGAATAAATTTCGAAAAATGTCCTATGTAATAAAAAGAATTCATGTAGTGTACTTCTCCAGAGCGAGTATCAGCTATTACAGGGGCATAGCAATAATTACCAACATGATTTGGCCCTCCTGTTTCATCAAGAATTAAATTCCAGTCAGTCCAGCCAACAGCCCAATTATTTAAATCATTGATGATTGATGTACCATAACTTTCTCCCCAGTGCCACTCATTGATTTTATCAAATTCAAAAGGATAAACACATCCTTCGGTAAATAATAATTTTTTATCAGGATATGCATCATGAACCAAGCGAATGTTGTCATAACGATCACCTTCATACCAATGGAAACCAGCTCCCCATATATATTTTGCAGCTTCAGGATCATCAAAGGCAGGTTTAACTCTCGAATATATCACATCCCTGTTATGATCCCATACCATCAATTTAATGTCTTTCATGCCTGCATTATGAAGTGCAGGTCCAAGATGAAATTTTACAAAATCTTTTTCTTCTTCAGCAGTATAAATACATGATTCCCATGTTTGAACTGCTAATGGCTCGTTCTGAACAGTCAATCCCCAGATTGGAACTCCGGCTGTTTTATATTCATTAACAAAATGAATGTAATAATTTGCCCAAGCATGATAAAATTCTGATTTCAATTTGCCACCATGCAACATATCTTTGTTTGTCTTCATCCATGCAGGAGGACTCCATGGTGATGCAAAAATTTTAATATTATTGTTTGCCATTTTTAATGCCGCTTTGATAAATGGTATTCTATACTTTTTATCATGGCTGATAGAAAAACTTTTTAATGCAGTATCACTGGCATTTGCATAAGAATAACTATCACTAGAAAAATCGCAACTGTTAATATGCGTACGTCCCAATGTATAGCCGATACCAGCGTCAGTAGAAAAATAATTACGAATAATATTTGCCTGTTCTTTTTCAGGAAGCTTATAAAATGTTTCTGCTGATGCATCAGTGAAAGCACCACCAAAACCTTCAATCGTTTGAAATTGCTTGTCAGGATCAATTATAATAGAAACAAACTTCTCGTTTGGTTCTATTGGTGAGCCAAATACTAATGTGTGTTTTTTAGTTAATCTGTCGGTTGTATTTTCGGCAGTAACATAAATTTCTACTTTCTTAATAGAATTACTATTAAAAACAATTCCTGAATTGCAATGATGTTTTCCATGATGACAGCCTGAAGAAAGCAGAATCGCAAGTACTGATAAAGCGCCAATTAATTTTCTCATCCTTTTTTTAGTTTAATTAAAATTTATCTTTTCCCTTTTTATTTTTGCTTATTGAAATAGAAATAATTCAGATTAAATCCTCCATTCTGCGCAAAAATTCGAAATGTATAATAACCTTTCTTCAGTTGAACTGTTGTTTTCAGGGTTTTCCATTTTTGCCAACCACCTGTTTCAGTTTTAATTTCAACTTCAACAAGTGTTTTATTTGTTGAAGCACCTTGCAGGTCAATGATTCCGCCTGGTTCTTGGCAAGAATAGCGAATGTTAAATTCATAGTTTCCGTCTTCCTCTACTTTTACCCTGTAATCCATCCAGTCATCGGTGTCAATGAATCCGACGTTTTTACCTTTATCAAAGTCTTTGCAATCTTCAACATTAACGCCTTTCATATCCGAAAAATTTTCTGCTTCCACATTACCAGGAATAGAGAATCTTTGTTGAACATTATTTGATAAAATTTTATCTTTAAAAGTCAGCAAATGTCCATTGTCAGTGGATGTAACCGATTCTCCCTGATAATTTAAAATTGCTTTATCTTGAAAATTAATTGGGTTTTCAGGTATTAAAATCAATTGTTGTTTTTGAATTTCAACATTTTTGATTTCTGATGGTTGTCCATTAATTGTTAATTGAAAATCCTTGGGATTCGCTTTGAATTGGGCATTCAGCTGCTTATGTAGAGCAAGAACAATTTTAAATTCATCTTCAGCTTTTGCAGAAATAATTACAGGAGAAGAACCGGAAACCATATTGAAAACATTATATTTACTGATATTTTCAAGCTTCATCGTATCAGTAGAAATAATATTTCCATTTTGATATGTCAAATATAAACCTGTATCTTTTTTATCAATTTCTGTATTCAGATTCAACAAAATAGTCTTTTTTGAATCATCCAAAAATGATACTGAACTAACCCGAACATCATCATTGTTATTGCGAACAATCTTGAAACCTTTTGTTAAATCAGGTTGTTCAGAGATTTTTTCATTAAAATTCAATACGACTGATTTACCGTCTAAAGTCGTTTGTGCATTGAGCAACACTGGACTATAATAACCTTTATAAACCCGCAAATAATCTATTTCCAGCGATTGTGGCAACATCTTATCATCAATTATTTTCCCTGAAAAATTACTACCAACACCAACACTAAGAATAACATAAAATGCTTCGTTGAATGGAAATCTATTGTCAATTGACTTCGTCAAATCAATATGATTATAAATGGAATCATCCAAATACCATGACAATGATTTTTCATCCCAAATGATACCGTATTTATGGTATTCGGTGATTAATGAACCGCTTTCAGGAATTATAATTTTTTTCCCAAAAAACTGATGAGAATCCCATTGTTCATAGTGCACAGTTCCGTAATTCGTGCAAGGCTCATCACCATTGGTTTCCATGATATCTATCTCTCCGCTCTTCGGCCATCCGCCATACTTATCAAATTGAGGCATCATCCAGTATGAACTTCCAATTCCCTTGCCCCCGGGTATTTTGAGACGGCATTCTATCTTTCCGTATTTTGCATAAAATTTATTTCTTGAATTTATTCGTCCTGAAGTATAATTAAATCCATCATAATCTTCTTTATGAATGCGTATTTTCAATGAACCATCGCTTTCTTCAATATTTTTCTTTCTCCCCGTGCTATAATCCATTTGACCACAACCCCAGCCGCCTTGTCCATTGCCGGTTTCAATGTTCCAAACTTTTTTATCTAATTTTGTATCATTAAATTCATCAGACCATTGCAACACCCATTTTTGTCCAAATCCATTGATGTAGAGCAGAATTCCTATAACTAAAAATATGTTTTTCATTTTTTTAATAATTAATTAATTTATAAGCGTTACAAGTCCAATATAACGGTGTTCTTTTCCTTCCTCATCATGAAAAATAACAATCCAGGTATAAATACCATTTGGACAAATCTTTCCACTATCTTTGACTTTTCCATCCCAAGGTTTATAGGATGTTGTTTTAAAAATTTCTTCTCCCCATCGTGAGAAAATACTCATCTGAAAAGTGTTTTCATCAAACCCCATTCCTACGGGTAAAAAATAATCATTAAGTCCGTCGTTATTAGGTGTAAATGCATTAGGCGCATAAAAAGTAAAATTCGAACTCACATGAACTACCGCTGAAGCCATATCATTACAACCATTTCCAGCTTGTACAATCAGTTGTACGGAAAAATCTCCAAACGTACTGTAAGCATGATTTGGATTTTGAGTTATGCTTGAATTATCTGTAGAATTAACATCTCCAAAACTCCATGTCCAACTAATTGCGTTTGTTGAATTATCATTAAATTGAACGGTTGGATTAAAGACTGTTGGAAATGAAGGAATATAGCTAAATGCCGCATGAGGGCTGGGATTGACAATAATAATATTGTTGTGAGTGATTGAATCTTTACAATTATAGTCAGTCGAAATTGTAAGTTTTACACTATAGGTACCGTCCTTATCATAAATATGTGAAGGTGTTTGAACAGTTGATGTATTTGCTACTCCTGATGATAAATCGCCAAAATTCCAAGTATAATTTTTTATGTGTACTGCTGAAGTTGAATTATCTATAAAGCTAACTGATAATGGTTGACAACCCGTTAATGGCTGTGCTGTAAAATCAGCTGTAGGGAAAGGGCTTATGCTAATAACTAGTTGATCTGTTCCGGTGCATCCACTACTATTGGTTGCTGTAAGCTGATATGTCGTTTGTATTGTCGGAGAAACAGTAATTGAAGAAACAGTTTGTGTTGTACTCCATGAATAATTATCACTTCCATTAACAGACAATACCGTGCTGTCTCCAATGCAGATTGCTGAAAGACCAATAATGTGTGGACTGGGAACTATAGAAACATTTATAGTTTTGCTGGTGTCTTTTACACATCCATATAAATTGGTTAATGTAACTGCATAGGTTTGATTTGTAGTTGGTGCAACTCTAATGGTATCGGTTGTTTCACCTGACTGCCAATGATATAAAATACCACCGGATACTTTAATAGTTGTACTGTCTCCCGGACAGATCGTGCTTTTTGATGCCGTGATAACAGGTATTGGCAAAGGGTTTACTTTAGTAATCACACTGGAAGCATTCGTACAACCATTGTTGTCTTGTACTGTTACAGTATAAGTATTCGTTGCAGTTGGAGTAATTGTAAGCAATGACCCAATTGAATTATTTACACTCCATGTGTACGTGTAACTTTGCGCACCCGATGCAGAAGCTGTCAACACATGGGTTTGCCCACTGCAAACAGAATCATTCTTTCCTGCATTAGCAGTTGGAATAGAGTTTACATGAACAATCTGTTTTGAAAAATTAGGACAAGTACTCAATGTTGGTGCAGTATTCAATGTAAATGTCAATTCGTACTTCCCGGTATCCTTGCCAATCGCATTAAATATATTGCTTGTAATAATTCCGGGATTGCTACCTGCCGGAAAAGATGTTATTGTCCATGCGCCCGGTTCTGTAGTGATTGTAATGGTATCTAAAGATATTTTTGCATTATAAATACATAATGGTGCAACTGTTTTTGTTTGCACACTTGGGCAATTGCATGCTTGCACAAATACTTCAACAGAGGCTGTTGCGCTACAGCCATTGGCATCTGAAACGGTTACATTATAAATTTTGTCGGAAGCTGGACTAACATTTACTGTTGATGTTGTTCCTAATCCATCGCTCCAACTATAGGTTGTACCTCCTGAAGCAGTAAGGGTTACATTATATGTTTTACAAATTGTTGTGTCATTTCCTGCTTTAGCTGTAGGTAATGATTTGATAGCAACCACAGTTTGCGGAGTTGTATCATTACATGTATTTATATCCAATTGATCAGCAATCACAGCATAATATGTGCCGGCTGTTGAAGTTGTGTATTGACGATTGATTGAAGCAGCCTGAACAATAACATCCGGAGTGCCTTTTTTATAAAATGTATAAAGAAAAGTAGCTGCGCTGCTATTGCTACAACTGGCAGTTAAAATTTGAGAACCTGATCCGCAAATAATAGGATTTACAGGGCTTATAGTTGGAGATATAGGCTTAACGCAAGCCGGTGGACACTGCTCTAAAACTCTTACAGGAATTCTATCACAATCTGCGCCAACAGATATGTTCCATTCGTAGAAGCCAGGCGATAAATTAGTGCCACCTCCAGGACCTGTAAATACTATCTGTCCATCATCTTTTGGAAAAACTATGCACGTTGTATTTCCATTTCCCCACACTCTAACTCTTCCCTTTATATCACCTGAACCCAATGCTAATAATGAATATTGATGTCCTGAAACAACCGATAATCCAACGTTTACACGAAAAGTATCCTGTTGCACTAGCTTAGTCGTTATGATAGGTACAGATTTGGTTATAGTCGTATGCGTTGTTGAATCTCTTAATGTAAGATTCATTGTTTTACCCGCCCAACCTGAAGCTCCAGCCAAGTTGCCAGTATTGCTTTGTAAATCAAACTCAATAGAATTTATATTAAAATTTGCTTTAGCAGTAAATAACATGGTATTTTTAATTGCTTCAACATTGTTAGCTGGACCACCATTACAGTTTCCATCAAGAGGTTTTTTATAAAAAACGGTTTTATTAAATGTCGTTGTATCTTTCACATAAAAAGTTTTATCTCCGCCAGTTAAACCTGTAACGTTGTAACTATTGCCTGAACCAACTTTATTTCCTCCTGTAGTAGCATCATACCAGCCAAAAGCGCCTGTCCCTGTAACTGAAATGGTTGCTGAAGTTTGTCCTTGGGCAAAACAATACGTGGCATCATTAGGAATTGGCGCACTAGAGGTAATAGTCACCGAATCACTTGCATTGCAATTATTCCCTATTAAATCTGTTACTTGCAACTTATATTCTCCTGGAGCAGATACAAATAAACTCGTGCCTTTCTCTCCCTGAATTATCGTATCATTTTTATACCATTGCAGATTTAATCCTATCGTATTTGCAAGATTGGAAGATAGGTAAGTATAAGATGGACTGCATAAATTTATAGGAGATCCAAGATCAATCTGTAAATTGGATACAACTGTAACAGTATCTTTATGAATACAATTCGCTGAATCGACACATACCGTGTAAGTGCCGGTTTGGTTTATATTTGATAGAATACTTGTTGTATTTGGTAATTGACTTGCATCTTTAAACCAAGTGAAAGTTATTTGTGGAATTTGAGTTATCTGCGTGTTTAAATCTACTTGTCCTCCATGATCACATAAGGATATCGAAGAAGGAAGCTGCGGTTTAGCTCCAGCATCTACTTTCTGACATGAATTAATAAATGAAATATCATCAAGCGCATAATCATTGCCCCAAATCCATTGATTGGCAAGTTGCAAAGAGTCAACCACTCGAATAGTTGCTCCTGTATTTGTCCCTGAATACCAGGTTTGATAAACTTGTTGCCAAACGCCTGGATAAGGCGTCTGATAGAGCGGACCTAATGCTGACCATGAAGCATCATTATCTCCTTTAACCTGAAATTGCACCTTCGCAAAGTTTGCAGTATATAACGAAGTAATCCAAGCTGAAAAATAATATGTTTGATTTGTGAAAATACTTACATGTTGCTCCCAACATTCTCCAGGAGTATTGGGCCCATCAATCATCAACATCATCCCTGTTCCATCTTTCTTCGTATGATCAAATACTTGAACCGGATTATTCCCATTAAAATCATGTGCATTGGTCCAGATAGTATAGTCTCCAGCATTGGAATATGCACCTCTTGTATCATATCGTGTAAGACCAGGGAAAGTAGAAGCTCCATTATCACCAAGCTCAAAAGTACCATTCTGAATGGCTTCTGTTCCAGGCGTGGCAGCACATTGAGAATGGACAACAATACTTGTACTCATTATGTAAAACAAGAAAACAATTCTGATAAGCCATCTAAATGGAATATTAAAAAAATTATATTTATTATAAAAATGATTAAGCATTGATGTTAAAAAAGTAAATTCATTGTTGTTAATTATTTGTTTTTAAAAAAAACTTTTTTGAAATATTAGCATTATTTATTTGCAAACTTAACATATAAACAGCCGATGAAGACTGATAATAAGGTAACTGAACATTGGTGATATGATCATTAGTAACACCTGTTTTATTAGCTATGAGACGACCATCAGCGCTAAAAACATGAATAGTAAAATTTTTATAAATTGCAGATTTAAACAAAACTTTTATTAACCCTTTATCACTATTTACAGAAATAATTTTCGGAGAAGAATTTAAAGTATCATTGCAATTATTTTGCAAAATAATATTACTATACGAATATTGCCCATTATAATCTGTTTGTTTTAATCGACAATATAAATCTCCGTTTGTAGAAGCATCATAAATGAATGAATAATTTTTAACAACATTACTGTTTCCGGCACCTTGAACAATTGCTATCGGTTCAAAATTCTCACCGTCTTTGCTGCTTTCAATAGTAAAAAAATTGTTATTTGTTTCTGTAGCTGTTGACCATAAAAACATTAAAACATTTTCATGGCATTTGTTTTCAAATGATATTAATTCTATTGGTAATACGGATAGTAGTTCGTAAGCTCCTATTGTAGGAGGATCAATACGTGATGTTTTATAAATATCAGTAGTTATACCAGATATGGCTATTCCTTTTGCTTTTGCCGGTGATGAACTTGCTAAGTCCAATAAAGCATTTGTGGTATCACTATAGAGAGGATCTCCGGTGATTGCATTGCATTCAAACGCTTTAGCTGATGAGCACAACAAAGCAGTTGTCGTATCGGTTGTTCCTCCATAGCTGAATAAAACTGCGCTTCGCAGCGAATAATATAAATTATAATTTTGTGTTGTTGGAAGTTTTGCTGCATCATTATCAAAAAACACATTTCCTCCGGTATTCGTCACTTCAAAAATATTATTTCTAATATCCCATCCTGTTAATCCGTTAGCATACAAAGCATATTTTCTTGCGAATATAGAGTTAAAATAACATTGACCATTAATGATTGTAGTTGTTCCGCTAATATAAATGCCTAGCTCAAATCCAGAAATATAATTATTTTTAATTACAGCATTGCTCGCATTTTCATTGTAAATACCATATTTGCCTGTAGCATCTCCAACAATTTTATTATTGCTAATGGTACAGACAGTAGTGATTGTAGAATTTAGATCAATTGCTGAACTGCTTCCAGGCGTATTATTATTCTTAACATTGATTGTACATCCATCTATTGTAACAGTAGGATCTGTACCATTTTTAGTCACTTTAATTCCACTTAAACTTCGATTATTAAATATACAATTACTAATTAAAGTATTAATACCCTCTGCTTCTATACAACTAGAAGCTGTTGCATAATTATTAAATAAACAATTTATAAGCTGAATATTCTTACAATTGCTGCCTTCAATTCTAACCATATCTTGACCATTAGAAATATTGGGTTGATAAAACTGCATATCTCTAAAGGTTATATATGATGTGCTTGAACTATTTTGAATATAAAAAATATTTTTATCGGAAGCAGAAGCCTGAAAAATAGTAAGGTTTGTTCCTGCACCTATAAAAACAAGTTGTCCTGATATTGCCCCTTCATCAGCGCCGGTAAACGTTTGTTGAGTAACGTATGTTCCTGCATCAGTGAATACAGTGTCTTTAGCGCCGAGTACGTAAGTACTTAATAAACTTGCTAAGGTTAATTTTGGAGTCGCAGGTGATAATCCATCGTTCCCATCATTTCCTATAGCTGTACAAAAAACATCACCTGTTGTATAAACATCATTTACATAATATTTTTTGGGAATGCGTATTACAACAGTTGTTGTTCCTGTATTTGTACAACCATAAGCATCAGTTATAGAAACCGTGTAAGCACCTGCATTTACAGATTGCACATTGGTTATGGCAGGATTTTGAAGAGTACTGGAAAAACTATTTGGTCCAACCCAACTATAACTGCTGGTTGATGAACAGGTCAAATTTAATATGTCCCCAACCACTACAGGACTATTGCTTCCAACTGTCGGCGCTGCTGTTACTGTTGTCTTTGTTATTACAACAGTTGATGTGGCTGTAGATCCATTCTTATCAGTAACAGAAACCGTATAAGTAGTAGTGGTAGTGAGCGATGCTGTTGGATTAGCAATAGTTGAAATAAATCCGGAAGGATTAGAATACCATGAATAAGTATAAGGCGCTGTGCCGCATGTAGCCGTCAACGTAGCACCTAATGTAAATGGAGCGCCGGAGCAAACAGATTGTGGAATACCTGCATTTACCGTAACGCCATTTGTTGTTATTTCAAAAGCGCCTATTGTTGGTGTTGCACTTCGCGTTGTATTATAAATATCAGTAGTTATACCAGATATAGTTACACCAGCATTTTTTGCTATTGAACACCCAGCTAAATTTAAATTTGCATTTGTTGTGTCTATAAATTGTGGATCTCCCGTTACACCATTGCATTCAAATATTTTGCTTGTACAAATAGTTGATCCAACTCCAACAGCTGTATATGAAGTGCCATTAATATATAATAAATTAGTTCCACCTTTAGAATAATAAAGATTGTAATTTAGAGTAGATGGAGTTGTCGCATTATTAGTATAAAAAGGGTATCCAGCCGCATTGCTAACCGCTAAAATATTATTTCTAATATCCCAACCACTCAAACTATTAGTGGAATATATAGCATACTTTCTGGAAAATATAGAATTAAAATAAATTTTACAAGATGTTCCATTATTTACTATTATTCCATTTTCAAAACCGGATATATAATTATTTTGAATCGTTCCGCCGCCTGTTGGATTATTATAAATACCAATACCATTCTTCCCTGTATTATCTGCAATAATTTTATTATTACTAATTAAAAAACTATTAGCAGTTGAAGCTTGAATATAAATACCTTGAGAAGAATTGGGGTTTGCATTATTTTTAATATTAATTGTACATCCCGTTATTGTACAATAGGAAGCATTACCATTCAGTTGTATTGCATACTGACTTCTATTAAAAAAAGTACAATTCTGTATTGTAGCATAAGGTCCATTTACATCTATACAATCAGAATTTGGTGATTGATCTACAAATTCGCAATTAATAACCTTTATATTGTTGTTGCCAGAACCTTCCTCTATTTTAAATAATATTTGCCCATTAGAAGTACTAGGTTGGTAAAACTTCAAATTACTGAAAGTTATATCAATTGTATTATTTTGAACATAAAATATGTTAGTGCTGCTTGCTGCTGTAAAAATAGTTTTGCTTGTATCCGCTCCCATAAAAACAACTTGTCCTGCAGATGTTCCAGATTTTGTAAAAGTAAGCTGACTAACAGTCCAAGTTCCGGCATCAATAAAAATAGTATCGTTTGCATTCAATGTAGCTAAACCGCCTTGGGTAAAATATGATAGATCTGCTTTGGGAGTGCTTGGAGTTAAACCATTATTTGAATTATTACCAATCACGGTGCAATAAACATCACCGGTTGTTGATCCATCATTAACATAATAATTGGTTGCCAACACGCTCTTATTTAATAATACCAAGCAAAACATTAATAAAAATAGCTTAATGATTAATGCAGTTCTTCTGGAGTTCGCAATATAAATATTAAAAAATATTGGAATCACTAATGATAAAAAATAATAATATTTAAATTTCCCCAAATACATATTAAAAATTTAATCAGCAGTGAAAATTTATTGTTTTAAGTTTTAATATTCATTTTTACTTTCGTTCTGAAATAGTCATTATGACAACAAATATATGAAATATTCTTTCCAAAATCAATTAAGTTGCTTATTTAAATCAAATCTTTTAAAGATTATTTGTTGATAAAAAAATAGGAATTTTACTGTCTTCGTTTATGCAATGCCACCTTTTATCTTTTAAAGCTATTAAAATTTCTATCTTAGAATTTCAACATATCCTGTAAATGTTTGTTTGCCAGTAGCATTTTTAAGAATATAATAATAAACACCATCACTGCATCCTTCTGCACCCCATTTATTGGCATCATTATCATAATGATTGTTTTCATAAACTTTGCGTCCCCAACGATTAAAAACTATGAGTTGCCACTCTCCAAAATCAATCCCTTTGATAATAAAGTAATCATTGGTACCATCGCTATTGGGCGTAAAAACATTTGGAACAACCACAGTTTCCATTGGCAACACGTTAATATTTTTAACAGCTGTATCCTTACAACCATCTTTGTTTTCAATAATTAGCATAACAATATACTGACCTGAATCATTGTAAATATGAGTTGCGTTTCTTCCACTTAAAATTGTAGTATTATCTCCCGGAAGCCAACTCCAGCTTGTAATTTGAGACTTGTTTATTGTGGATGCATCATGAAAATTAACAGTAGTTTGACTTTGTAAAATTAGTACAGGATTATAATTAAATGCTGCTTGGGGCTTTTCTCCTATGCTCACTGTTACAGGTTTTCTGACATCAATACATCCGGCAGTTGTAATCGTTTTTATATAAAATATTTTTGCTTGAGAAATGTTATTCAGGACATATGAAACACCTTGATTTAATGAATCATTTCCATTTAGTGAACCATACCATTCATAAGTATAACTTGCATCCGGATTTTTTATAGTCAATGTAACATCATGAGATTCGTTCAAGCAGATTATTGCATTTGAAATATCAGGACTAACAGGCAATTCATTGATGCTGACAACAACATTATTTGAAGCACTACAACCATTATCATTTTTTACTGTAACAGTATAAGTAGTATTGACTGTCGGCTTAACAGTAATAGAATTTGTAGCGTCAAAAGTACTCCATTGATAATGAGTTCCGCCACTGGCTGTCAATGTAGCGCTACTTCCAGAACATATTGATTGCGAATTCCCAACATTTGCAACGGGTGAAGAAACTACATGCACAATCTGTTTTGAAAATTTAGCACAAATGCTCATGGGAGCTGTGTTCAGCATAAATGTTAATTCATAATTGCCCGTATCTTTTCCAATTGCATTGAAAATATTACTTGCAATAGATCCAGGATTGCTTCCCACAGGAAAAGATGTTATTGTCCAAGTGCCCGGCTCTGTAGTGATTGTGATAGTATCTAAAGATATTTTTGCATCATATGTACATAATGGTGCAACTGATTTTGTTTGCACACTCGGGCAAGTGCATGCTTGAACAAGCACATTCACCGAAGCTGTGGCGCTACAACCATTAGCATCAGTAACGGATACTTTGTATGTTTTATTTGATGACGGACTAACATTTACAGTTGATGTTGTTCCTAATCCATCGCTCCACTTGAAAGTCGTTCCACCTGTCGCTGTTAGAACAACAGTAACTCCTGAACAGATAGTTGTATCTTTTCCTGCGTAAGCAAGAGGCAATGGATTGATCGTAATTACAGCATTAGGCGTTCTATCATTACATGTAGCTGAATTCGTTTGGTCAGCTATCACAGCATAATATGTGCCGGCTATTGAAGTTGAATATTGACGATTACTTGAAGCAGCCTGAACAACAATATCCGGAGTGCCTTGTTTATAGAAGGTATATAGAAAAGTAGCTGCACTGTTATTGCTGCAACTGGCTGTTAGCATTTGCGTGCCTGATCCGCAAAAAGCAGTATCAACAGGACTTATCATCGATGACACTGGGTATGTACAAGGGCATTTGTCTATTACTCTTACAGGTATGCGATCGCAATCGGCACCAACAGATATATTCCAATCATAGAAACCAGGAGATAAATTAGTGCCTCCGCCAGGACCTGTAAATACTATCTGGCCATTATCTTTTGGGAAAACTATACAGGTTGTATTCCCTCCTGGCCACACTCTGACTCGTCCAATCACATCGCCTGAACCTAACGCTTGCAATGAATATTTATGCCCTGACACAACCGATAATCCAACATTCACACGAAAAGTATCCTGCAATGACGTTTTAGTAGTAATTATTGGCACAGATTTGGTTATAGTCGTATGCGTTGTCGAATCTCTTAACGTAAGATTCATCGTTTTACCTGCCCAACCGGCAGCTCCAGTCAAATTGCCTGAAGCACTGCGCAAATCGAATTCTATTGAATTGATATTAAAATTTGCTTTAGCCGTAAACAACATAGTATTATTTGACGCAGTATTACTGTTATTTGGACCTCCGCCACAGTTTCCATCAGAAGGTTTTGTATAAAAAACTGTTTTATTAAAAGTGGTTGTATCTTTTACATAAAAAGTTTTATCTCCACCTGATAAGCCGGAAACATTATATAAATTACCTTGTCCAACCTTATTTCCGCCTGTAGCAGCATCATACCAGCCAAAAGCGCCTGTCCCTGTAACCGAAATTTTCGCTGAAATTTGTCCTTGGGCAAAACAATAAGTAGTATCATGAGGAATTGGCGCACTGGTGGTAACATGAACTGAATCGCTTGCATTGCAATTATTTCCAACTAAATCAGCTACGACCAATTTATATTCTCCTGGTGTAGCTACAAATAAGCTTGTGCTATGTTCCCCTTGAAGTATCGAATTATCTTTATACCATGTTAATTTTAATCCGGTAGTATTGGCTAAATTGGTTGAAAGATAAGTGTATGAAGGACTGCATAAATTCAAATCAGGTCCAAGATCAACTTTTAAATTGGAGACAACTGTAACCGTATCTTTTTGTATGCAATTAGCTGAATCCACGCAAACAGTATATGTCCCGGTTGTTGTTATATTTGATAATATGCTTGGTTTAACAATATTTGTATCTATTTGCACCCCATTATAAAACCATGAAAATGTTTCTTGTGACACTTCATTAATTTGAGTATTTAAATCCACTTTCCCTCCATGATCGCACAAGGATATACTAGACGGTAGTTGTGGCTTTGGTCCTAAATTAACTTTCTGACATGAGTTGATAAAGGAAATATCATCAAGCGCATAATCATTGCCCCAAATCCATTGATTGGCAAGCTGCAAAGAGTCAACTACACGAATAGTTGCGCCTGTATTTGTCCCTGAATACCAAGTTTGATAAACTTGTTGCCAAACGCCTGGATAAGGTGTCTGATAAAGTGGACCTAATGCTGACCATGAAGCATCATTGTCTCCTTTAACCTGAAATTGTACCTTCGCAAAGTTTGCAGTATATAACGAAGTAATCCAAGCTGAAAAATAATATGTTTGATTTGTGAAAATACTTACATGTTGCTCCCAACATACTCCAGCAGAATCAGGTCCATCAACCATCAACATCATCCCTGTCCCATCTTTCTTCGTATGATCAAATACTTGAACCGGATTATTCCCATTGAAATCATGTGCGTTGGTCCAGATAGTATAGTCCCCAGCATTGGAATATGCACCTCTTGTATCATATCGTGTAAGACTAGGGAAAGTAGAACTTCCATCATCACCATTCTCGAAATCACCATTTATAATAGCTTCTGTTCCGGGTACCGGAACACATTGAGAAAAGGAAACACTAAAGATTGTCATCAGCAATATAGACAAAAAAAATCTGATGATTTTAAATTTTCTTATGACCAAATTTTTAATAACCATATAGAAAAAAGATTTAGATTTTTATAGTAGTCAACTTTTATATTAATTTCCTTTCACTTTGTATTCATTTATTAATGCTAAATGCACAATTTAATTCTTGAATTTGAATTTATTTAGTTTTACAAATATAATTCAAATAGTCAAAATAACAATAAGGATTTTAAAAAAAATATTAAAAAAAATTAACAGACTTAAAATCAAAATAGTATCAAGGGAATAATTGGATTAACCGGAGAATAAACTTTAAAAAAAAATCTATTCAAATCAACAAAAACAAATTGAATCACAATAAAATCGAATGATTAATTGTGTTGGTGCAAATATTCTTTCATTCAATGGATTGAAGAAAATGCTTATTAAAATATTTTAGAATATAAATTTAGTGCTGTAGATTAATCCAAACATTTATTCTTACTACATCACCAGTTTTTGCAAATATTTTCTTGCTGATAGAATGATCTATTTTTAAAACGGATTCATTCGTTGATGAACCATCTTTAAAATCAATACTAATTCTATTTTCATCAGATAATATATACTTAACAGGAATCTGGCAATAAGTAAAACCTAGAGTTCCTGATTCTAAATGCTCTATTTTTTGATTACCATTTACATCAATAAATTCAAATTCTTCAGGTTTATTAAGGAATTCATTCTTTTTGAGAAGTGCAGGAAGAAATATAATATTTCCATTTTTTACAATCATTCCTAATTCAAACATTCTGATGATAACATCTTCTTTCACTTGACCTGTCATTCCCGGCTGTTGAGCGCCTAAATGCCCCGGTGTGTGCGAATATGGATCGATCGGAAATGCACCATAAACTTCAGGTGATTTATTTATACCTGTTCCGGCTTGTAAATTGTGAAAATGATTAATTAACAATGATAATTTTTGTTCATCTAAATTATCTTCAACTGCCTTAATACAAATTTCTGCAACAGCAAGAATTAATTTAGAAACCATGTGCCAGTAGATACATCCCAAACCTTCATATTTATAGAAAGTACCTGAACGTCCGGTGAAAGATTTATGATTGAAAATATTTTCAAAAATATCTAAAACAAGTTCTCTGTCTTTTTTTACAAGCGTTTTAAATTTTGAGTCTTTTTCTAATATGTCAAGAGCGAGAATGACTTGTTGTTTGTTATTAAATGAAGGGTTAAAATGAAAAGTTCCATTAATATCTTTTTCTACTAATTTTTTATTCTCGTTCAAAATAAGCGCATTCAATAACGCCGATTCATGCAACATGTCTGAAGGAATGATATTCTTCTCCATGAATCTGGGCAATTGACGATCCGGATATAAAAGAAAACTATTTTGATTCTTTCTAAATAATGCACTTTTATTAAGTGCATCAAGAATATCAATAGATTCTTCTGGTGACAAATAGCCTGAACTCAAGACAGCAACTTGCCCTTCAAGCATTTTATATAAATTGCTGATAGAAATTTCTTTGTCGTTTTTAACGGTCATCAAGTTGTATGTATGATACAAAAGATCTGCACGTTTATTGGCATCGATAGATTGTTCAATATACTCTAATGACAATTCAATGAAATCAACTATTTTACTAACTTCAATATTTTTCTTGATTTCAGAAAATCCATTGGTGTAAATTTTTTCACGATAAGATGAGCCAGCAGCGCCTAATTCATCTAAAATTGATTTACGTTGTTCATCGCTGAATTTATTTTTCAAGATATTTTTATTTGTTTCAAAAACATTAAAAATATCATTAAACAATTCTAATATTTCTTCTGAAATTGGAATCTCTTTTTCTTTAATGGATTTAAATAATTCAAGACAAAAAACCTGATATCTTCGCATGTAATATAAAGCGACCATTGACACTCCATAGCCTACCAGCGCATTGTTTGCATCATTCCATTCAGGACGCTGCGTATTCAGCCAAATGCCTCCTTCAGGAATAAAATTGGTAAACTTAGATAATATGGGAACAAGTATTTTTTCTGTTAAATTTACTAAATATGCAGAACCTGTTTTATTTAATATTAGTTTGCCGTCAGAACCAATTTTTTTTACTCTTTTTCCAATCACCTTTTCCAATGTATCAGCAAAATCAATCGTTTTGTGCGGATTGACTAATTGTTCTGAATAAGGTTTTATTCTATAGGGAACGTTTGCGTATACAAATATTTCTTTTGATAAAAACGTTTCTAAAGCTTCAGGATGATGGTCTTTGGAGTGTTCAAGGAATTTCAATAAATAAATAATCTGATGATCGCCCCAGTAACCAATGAAAGACCAAGGATTACTTGGATCATGTATTTCCCAATCAATGCCATTGCGGGTTATACGATAAGGATTATATCCATCAGCAGTGGATGCATTCACAAACCTGCATATAATACTTTCGATATATTCAGGAAAAGACAAACTTAATGCTTCCCAATTCTGAAAAATATCTCGCCAGTTGCCTTGGTATGATAAGTTTTTTTTATTTTGAGAATCTTTTATTTCTATTGAGAAATAATTCCATGGACGGCTTGGATCGCCATGACAACGACTGAAAGTGATAGGTAAATATTCATACGTTAAACGAAGCAAATCAGCATCGTTTTGAGCAGAAACAGCATTTACTAAATCAAGGTAATTTAATTTTTTAGAAAGTGTATTAAAAAACGATTTGTTTCTTTGAACAACAAATTTGTTCATCACTTTCAGATACGCTAAATAATCTAATTTTGAAATAGTATAATTATTATCAAAAATTCCACCACGCATAACATTGAAAAGCACATTCGAAAAATGACGTGATGATGCCAATATATTATTAGTTGTCTGCAATCCGTCAGAATTACCGACTATTTTCTTTAACTGAGTAGTGCCAAATTCAATATCTTCAAATAATTTTTCGCGAAGATTTTTTTCTTCTTTTATGGTCTTGGATAATGCAGCAATTTCAGAAGGACCTTGATTTATTTCTGCAACAATATTCCATTCTTTTTTTTCTTCAGCTAGCAGTGTAAATTCTGCTTTTACAAAATATGCTCCACGCAATGCACGAATATCAGTTTCTTGTTGTAATTCAAGTCCCCTGCGGAATGCATCAAGCTGACGAACGCTCAATAATTTTAAAGAATCATCAAGTCCTTCCACCCAAACAGTTGTAGCTTTTAATGCTTCGCTTGGCTCAGGTTTGTCTACTGGTATTGAACTCAATAAAAACAGCCCAATGCCCGAATCAGTTAATAATTCATTCTTTTTATATGCGTCCACTAACGTACTCATCTGCGCCTGCATAGAGCTAATAACTCCGGCAGGAAGTATGTTCATCAAACCATCAAGAATACTGACTTCTACGGGTGTATTACTACTATTTGTTAAACTTGAATTTTTAATAAAACCGAATTTTTCAGAGTTAAACCACGACAGTTTGAATGTCATATTCAAATCTTCGTTGATCTCTTCAAATATAAGTTTATTGCTATATATATTTTTATATAAATTTCTTTTTATTGAATATATTCCTTGATATTTTCGCGAAAAAGGTTCCCATGAAAATATTTTTCCGTCTTTTTCAATATGAATTATTGCTTTACTTCCTGTCGTTTTATGAGCATCATGAATTTTATCATCAGTGTAATATGGGAATAATGCATTATCTCTGTTCTTTCTTCCTGCTGTGAGTCCACCATTACTTGAAATGAACATCCAATGATCTGAATTACTGACAAGGCTGATAAAAAACGGATTCATATGATCGTAATTACAAATCTTGTAATACAATTCATTATTCATTTGAACAAAACTTCCTGAAATCTCCTTAATAAAATCTTTTAAAAGAGATTCTCCTGAATATATAGATTTTTTTAGCATATTCTAAAGATATCTGAATTACAAGTTTCCGTTTATTTGAAAAACAAAAAAATTCTTGTAAATATTTATAACGTGCTGAAGTGAATAAAAAAATGTAGCTTTTTATTTACCCCACTTCAAAACATCGTTATTTTCATTTAAAGAATCAAAGTTGTAATTTTTTAATTTAATTTTTTCTGCTTGTTTTGATGTCGAATCTAAAGGCTTTACAGAAAAAGGAATATTTGCATATGCAACATGATTGAAATCATCATACACTTCAACAAACAACCTGTATCCACCTTCTTTTCGGGGAGGGTTTATCAAAATTTCATTTTCACTTACTTTTTTTATACACCCATTTATTTTAGTTGGATCAGCTTCCACATCACCACCTGTTTTTCTATCTGTGCTTTCTTCATAAATACTCCATTCTATTTTTAATTTATCATGATCCGGATCAGTTGCAAATACTTGCGCTTTGTATTTATCTCCGTATTTCAGATAAATATTTTGAATTGGTTTTTTATTATCCAACAAAACAGAATCAAGTGAAGGCGCTCTGTTGGCAGGCCAATTGCCATTCCATAAATAACGCATTCCATCTAACACTTCTGATTCTTTTCCTGTTTTAGAAAAAAGTCCATACCAAGTTGAAGTGGTTTCCTGCTTGAATCCCCAAAGAAAAACATAAGAGCCTAAACATTTATCCAGATGATTTAAAATTCCTTTCTGATAACGTTCCATATAAACTTTAGCTTTTTCTTTACTGGTTTCCTCAATTGGTTGATTCCATTCAGTTTTCGGGCATTCCCATTGTCCTGTTGGACCAAATTCAGATACTATAAATGGTCCTTTCCATCCTGATTTTTCAATCTTTTCAGGCGTACTTGGCAGATCTCCATATGTATTAACACCATAAATATCAAGATCAGGAACTCTCTTTAAAATTTCATCCATTACTGCCTGATGAAATCCGGCAGTAACAGTAGCAGTAGGATGGTTTGGATCAAGTTTATGAATCATTTTAATAATATCTTCAACTGCATCATATACTTTTGGATTATTATATTGAAGATCCATTTCATTGCCAACGCCCCATAATAATAATGCCGGATGATCTTTGAATTTTTTTACAGACTCTGTAAAAGCTTCTAATTGATGTTTAACAGCCACTTCGTCATCATAATCAAAACCATGTCTTTCACATTGAACCCATAGTCCCAACATAACAGTTATTCCGTTTTTCTGAGCTTCATCCAAAACTTCCTGCGCATTATCCAAACTCCAAGTTCTAATTGAATTTCCTCCGTAATTTTTTAATCTGTCAATATATGATGATCCACCGGCGCCTTTAATAAAATAAGGTTTCCCGTCACGAATTAATTGCCATGAATTATTTTTATAAATCAGTTCAACTTTAACAGGTTTATTATTCTGTCCATTCACGAAATTAAACGCAAAGGATAAAAAGAATAATATTAGAAAATGTTTCATCTGGGTTCTTATTAAAGATTTATACTAATTTATTTATCTCACTTTTATCCATCCCCGAAGGGATGGATAATTTTGTGAGACACAACTCATGAATATTTTTTTTTATTTTACTATTAATTTCTGAGTAGCAATAAGCTTATTGTTAACGGTCATTGTATAAAAATAAAGTCCACTTTGTAATGTAGAGGTATTATAATTTAATTCATAAGTACCTTTTGATTTGTTTTCATTAACTAATGTAGAAACTTCTTTACCAACAACATCATATACTCTTACAGTTACTTGGCCATTTTCAACAACTGAATATTGAATTTTTGTTGAAACAGTAGCAGGATTTGGATAGTTATTAATTACTAATTTCTGTGATTCAATATTTGCAATACCATTTGCTTCATTAGTTGGCGCTGAAGCACCACCAATCTGAATATAATCAATAAGTATTGTACCATTAAAAGCTGCTCTTGATCCTGCAGCAGGAAAAGTAGCAAATCCATTATTAATAGCTATATTTATTCTTTGAACCAGTGTTTTATCACATGCTCCATTTGGTTGTCCACCATTTCCCCATGCATCTGACCAATCGCTGATTGCATAAGCCAATGTAGTCCATTTCGTTTTAAGTAACAACATATTATCATTAGGTGCAAGGGCTGGATTAGAAGCTGTCTTTTTATTAACATCACTAACTGTAAATGCTACAATAGCACTATCACTTGTAGAAGAATAATCTACTTTTGCTCTGACATATATTTTGTCAGTATTAGTCATAGAAATTGTGCTATGTGCGACATCAAAATAAACAGCCAGACCATCCCATTCGTCATGTCCTGCAGTCGTAATTTTAAAAGCAGAATTGCCATTATCTTGAGTTAAAGTAAATGGACCACCTGCCTGAATAATATTAACTCTACCAGAATTAAAATGATTTTTAAACATAGTTGTATCCAATGTTCCAGAGTTAAAATGATCTGTAAACAATGATTGCGCAGAAGCATTAAAAGAAAGCAGCACAGAAACTGCTAAAATTGAAAGTAAACCTTTTGTTTTCATAGCTTTGTTTTTTTTAGTTAATAATTAATTTTATTTAATTTTGATTTGAGAAAGATCTTATTTTTTTACTAAAATATTTTCTATTTCTTCAAGTGATTTTCCTTTTGTTTCAGGGAAAAATTTAATGACTAACAAGATGCAGAGTATCATACATCCGGCATAAATAAAGTATGTTGCGCTTGATCCAAGGTATTCTAATTCAGCAGGAAAAATAGTTGCTACAACAAAACTCATTATCCCATTTAATGTTCCTGCCACTGAAATGCCGAGTCCACGGACATTGCCAGGGAAAATTTCAGATAATAATGTCCATGTTATCGGACCCAGAGATATTGCAAAACCAATTACAAAACCAATAATTGAAATCAATACCCACATTGAATTAATCGAAATACTATTTTCAAGCACTTTGTCTTTGTATGATGAATACTTAACCGCAGCAATTGATTCAGTTATTTTCTCCACATCATTTTCATTTTTACTTATTTTCTGAAGAATTGCCTGACGATATGCAGCGTTTTTATTTGTATCATTTTCTGCTATTACTTTTTTAACTTCTACTGCAATAGCACTACTGGTGTTTGTCTTCAAATAGCTAAAAAATTCAACTTCTTTGTTAAAAGTTTTATTTTCAATTCCTTTTAAAATGTTATTTAAAACAACAGCTTCATTTTTTGCACTTAATATTGTTGGAGTATTCAGATCAACCGTTGCAACAATCTTATTTTCTTTATATAGTTGAGCTTGATTTTCATCAAGAACGATTCGGTCAATTGAATAATTTTTCGGATCAGATTTTTTTGCTACATCCTTGATCGCATCATCAACTATTGAGTTTGTAATCGTTTTAATTGCTTCTGGTTTTAATTCATATCTGGCATTTTGAAAAGAAAATGCAGAAATTAATAATGAAATTATTATTATCGAAACACCTATTAATAATAACGGTTTTCTGCCTAATCTATCTATCAAAAACATTGCAACAATAGTCATTACAACATTAGTAACACCAACCATAGTTGCCTGAATCAATGAGCTAGCAGCGCTTCCACCGGCGAGTTTAAATATTTTTGGCAAAAAGAAAAAGATAGCGTTTATACCTGAAAGCTGTTGAAATAGCGCGATGCTTATGCCAATCAATAATACCAACCACATTTTTTTATTAAACAATTCGCCCCAAGAACTTTTACTTTCTTTTTTATTTTCTGTATTAATATTTGATTTTATTTGTTTGTATTCATTTTCAGCATATTCTTCTCCACCAATACGATGCATGGTTTTCTTCGCTTCATCATCTTTGCCGCGTTTAATGATAAGCCATCTGGGGCTTTCAGGAATAAAAAATAAAAGTATAAAATAAATAACAGCAGGAACAAACCCAATTCCCAACATCCATCGCCAAGTCATATCCGGATCAGGAATCATTTTAAGTATTCCGAAATTGATGAAATAATTTGCAGATATCCCAATAACAATATTCAGTTGGTTAAAGGAAACCAAAAAACCTCTTTGTTTTGAAGGCGCGATTTCAGCAATATAAAGTGGTGCAACAAGTAACGAAATCCCAATTCCTAATCCACCGATAAAACGTGTAATTAAAAATAGAGTAAATGTGTGTGACAATCCGCTGCCGATGGTGCAGAAACTAAATAAAACAGCGGCTAACATCAAGGATGAACGACGTCCAATTTTATCACTGACTGATCCGGCAAAAAAGTTTCCTATGAATGTACCAAACATACTGGCACTGACTGAAAACCCAATCCAAAATGAACCTTCAGACAATTCAAATGATGTTTTATAAAAATCCTGAGCTCCGGAAATCGAAGCTGAAAATCCTAACAATAATCCACCGATTGATATAATCAGCGCGATGATGACAGGGTAGTATTTGTTATGTTGTTTCATCATGAATGTTTTTGATTAGGTTTATAATCCACTATTTCAATTTCATCAATAAAAATATGTCCTTTCACTTCAAACTGTATGGTCAATTGCTTGATGTTTGACATATCACATTTTTCTCTGTCAATCTTAAATTCAGAAAAAGGGATGGTTACTTTATTCCATTTTTCATCTAAAATTTTATTTTCCATATAATTTAAATCCTTCAAAACAGCTACACATGAATGACCGCCATAATCTTCAAGAATAAAAATCAGTACAAGATTTTTCATTTTCCCTTTGGCTGTTCGCACATAGAATTGTATTGCTGCTTTATCTTCAATTTGTTCTACATTCTTTCCAGACCAGCCATCCCAGCCAAAACCCATCCCAAGCCATTTATTATTATCACTGAGTTTATCCCATTCCAAATCTAATGAAGATGTACCTTTATAAGCTACTGTTTTACTAATACCAAAATTAATAAAATTCGTTTTGCCAAGTCCCCATATTTCGTCAGTCACTTCATCATTGAAAATATTCAAAGCATAAAAACCATCTATGTTTTTTACTTCTTTTTCATCGTCATTATCATATAATCCCATTTTTTTAAATGACATTGCTTTCCCTGTAATGACAACTTCTTTAAGGTTTACGGTATTTGATTCTAATTCAAAATTAACAACCAATTCTTTTTCAGCTGTAAGCGTAAGATTTTTTACAATAATAGATTCATATCCAAGGAATGATGCTTCAATACGTACTTTTCCGACAGGTACTTTTTCAAACTTATAATTTCCATTAATATCGGATACAGCAATAATCTTGGGTGATCCATGCAGCGTAATATTGGCGCCTTCAAGAGGTTTGTGAGTTGATTTATCAATCACTGTACCAACGATTGTTTGTACAACATGAAGTCCCTGACTGAACGCAGTTAGCGTAAACGATAATAGAAATAAAATTATAAATCTTGTCTTCATCTGCTGTTTATCAGTTAAATTGATAGACTTTATTTTGTGTCACCACGATATTATCCAATAACATTGAAAGAGGCGTCTTATTCGTATTCTTGCCTTTTTGAAACAAAAAAGTAAAGTGTATTCCTTTAATATTTTTGATATTACTCATCGTAGCATTTGTTGCATCAGCAAACGCATCAAAAGGAATACTAATATTCTTCCATCCTGTCCATTTTAAGTTTATAGAATAAGTAAAAGCATTTGATGGATTTTTTGTAATTACTTGAACCAAAACAGATGAATTTGGAGTAATATCTGAATATCCGCCTAAATTAAAATTAAGATAGGTGTTTGAAACATTAAGCGAATCCATATTTGCCAACTTTTTAAAATGAAAAATTGAATCTGTATTTCCAAACTTGACAGCATCCACACGTAACTCTCCAAGATACCAATCCCAAGTAACATTAACACTATTCACTAATGAAAAATAATAATTAATATTTTGATCCGTCGTGTCTTTAAGAATTTTATAAGTGCCAAAAGTTTCAATTCCTGCGGTTAACGTGCTCGGAAAAACACCTGTTTCAAAATCTGCCAGTTTAAATACTTTATATGCAGTATCTAAAACTATATTTACAGGTTGTTTAATCGTAGGTCCTTCAACTACATTGTCTTTTCTGCAACCAGAAAGCACAAATAAGAATAAACTTATAATCAATAATCCTGTGATTTTATTATGTATCATAAATTATGGATTGAAAGGTTTAGAATTTGTAAATGATAACTCATCAATACCACAAATAGTATTTTGTTTCATCTTGTTTCCTAACAACATAATCTCAACGCCGACGATGTGTGCAGGTTGTGGAATATTGTTTCCGCCAAAATTTTTAGATTGTCCGGCAGCCGGTACATATACTGTAGCTATTGAATCATAACGAATACTGATTTTTTTCCATCCTACCCAATTCAGTGTAATTACGTACGGATAGTTATCATCAACACCTGCCGTGTATTTTCCATCTCCATTATCGTCTTCTTGCATTTGAAATTGAAGCGTTGCATTCTTATTGCCGCCAATTGTATCACTATAAACATAGGCATTAAAATAAACCTGACTTCCCACGTTAATTAAACTGGTTTTATTATAATTAAACGATTGAGAAGGTATTACAACATAAGAAATCAACCAATCCCATGTCACAATGCCTGACATGACCATAAATCCATCATTAAAAGGAGATGTAAAGGTTATTTTATGAATAGAATCATTGCCCCGTTGATATTGATAACTTTGAAAAAGATCCATCGTTGCTCCATTTTGCGTATATTTTGGTTTCCATGAAGGATTAATCAGTCCTCCATTAAAATCATTCGCAATGATGCCTGTAAAATTTTTTGTAGATTTTATAATAAAAGATGTGGTCATAACAACCGACGAATTAGTTATAGTCAATTTAACATTAACTTTTCCTGTTGTAAAAATTGGCAATATCGTTGTAGAACCATCCCAAGAGGAATTGCCGGCATTGATGACGCTTCCTTTTCCTGAAATTGAATAACTTGTTTTTAAAGTATCATTATCAGGCGTGATATCTATTACCCAACTTACATTTTTAGAAAAACTTGCTTTAAAAGAAATTTTTTGACTTTTAAAATCAACTTGACTCAAAGACGGTTTCAAGGAATCAAGAATACTAAATGGAGCGTTCGGATCTTCAAGCTTCAAACCCTCTATGCCATTGTCTTTCCGACAAGATTGCAGAATAAGTCCACATATCAGGAACCAAATTACGAATAGATATGTCTTTATGTTTAAATTTATCATCTTTAATGAATTAAATACTGAAAAAATAAATATTTAAAATTTCATTGTATAAAGAATTACAAACTGATTTATATTATAATTAAGCCCTGAATCTGTTTTATCAGTATAGCCAAAATTCATATAATGTAAAGTCAGAAAAATATTTTCAGAAAAACGATAGCGTATTCCACCACCCAATAAAACTTCTTTGTCATTTATGTTCGGAATTGCTGTAAAATCAGTTATCTGCGTATAACTATCTCTGACCGGCAAAAATTCATTGCCTTTAGCCGTTAAAAATTTTGCACCTAATAAAACATCAAAATCTTTCATGAATTCATATTCCAAGCCGGCATCAATTAAATTAGATTTCAAATCAACTGAAGAATAAGCGTCTCCAGTTCTTTTGGTAGATTCAAATTTTATACCTGAAGTAATTTTCAACATTCTTTTTAAACCAAACCATTCATTAAGATTCAAAGTGATTCCACCGGCAATTGAATTGAATTTTCGCAAATCAGTTGTTCCCTGACCTTTAATTTCCTGTAAAAAATTACAATCAGCAAAAACATTGAATAATTTTTCAGGAGCTGTATAGTCAGCTTTAACATTTAATCCTTGTCTGTTAGGTGTTGCTACTCCATAAGGCATTACATTGGCGTATTTAGGATTATAAGCCATCAGTGTATTTGTAATTGATGATGCATATAATGCTTCGTCTTTTGTAATATCAAACAAAGTGATTGGTCTGAAGGTTTGTAAATTGGTGTATTGCGTAAATAGTTGTGGTTGATCACCAAAATTCAAACGTTTAGATTGAGCTCCGGCACTTCTGAAATCAGGACCAACTTCACGATAAGATACTTTAAATGTAAGTTTTGAAGGAACAAATTCTACAGCATAACCAACATCAAAAAAGTTATCATTTAATCCATGAAATAACGTATCATTCTTGACTTTGTATTGAGATGCTCCAAATTCACCGGAAAAACGGTGTTTAATTTTTTCATTACCTAAATTAATTTTCATCTCAACCGTCTGCACAGGATTATGAAATTCTGTTTTTTGATTTGCCGTGGTCATCTGATACAACTCTGCATAATGATATAATAAATCAAAATATTTACTTTGATTCAATGTTATTTTTGCCCCACGATAAAGTGTTTCAGGCGTTGTTGCTGTAGTAATCGGATTATTTTGTGCAATGTACCCATCAAATAATAATTCATGAATATTTTTTTTAAAATTTATTCCAAAATCAACATCTGCGCCTTGCATATGCCATCTGTCTTTCACATGAAAATTATCATAATATAAATAATCTTTGTACATATTAAAAAGTTCTGCTTGATTATAACTTTCTTCAACCATAGGATTAAAAGTAGTATAAGGTGAATTCTCAACATAAATATCACCCACTCTGTAACGAACCGCGTTAGCAACTACACCTCTCGCATATAACTGACGAAATTTAAGTGTTAATCCATTTCCCCAAAAACCTCCAAATTTGTCTTCCACCCTTGTCAATGCAACAATCTCAGTTGATTTATTTGGCTTAATATTGAAGTTAAGATCCAATATTGTTACACCACTGTTTGTTTTATTTGCAGTCGTGGTGTCATTTTTAGTAATATTGCCGGACAACTCACTTGCATTGATGTATGATCGACCTAATCCGTTAAAAGTAATTTTTCCAAATTGGGCGAATGTAGGAAGTGTACACATCCAGATAATTAAAAATAGTAAACTTTTCTTTATCATCTTTTTTTAATTTATATTATTAGAAAAACATTTTTAATTCTATAAAAGTTTCAGTTCCTTTAAAATGATCTAATGAGAAATTTTTATCTCTGCAATCGAACCAGCGTTGACGAATATACAGCCCAACATTTTTAGCAATATCAAAATCAAATCCCACGCTGTACGAAGTTTCCAGTTGGTTTCGTGGCAGATTGGTTGCAACATATGCTTTTCTGTCGGCTGCTGAAACGACTGTAGAATCAAGTCCTGAAGCTTTATCTATATCAGTTTGTTTATTTCCTTTTACTGTTTCTAATCCGATATACCCTGTTAACATTACTTTTGGCAATAGCTGATAATAGAAATCAAGCTCATGAATTCCCTGTCGTATCCAAGCTTTATCATCAAAAACAGGAACAGCAGAAAAATTACTTTGAGCAGATTTATAGGAATAATTATAGAAAAAGTATAAAGGATTTCCAAATAACTTTTGTTTGAATTTAATTTGAAAATCAAGATTGTTAAAATGCTTTTTAGAATAATTTGAATCTGTAATATTCACAACTTCATAGATACCACGGAACATTCCATACGTTCTGCTGTATGGTCCAAACACTGCGCCAGTCCACCAATTCCATCCTGTAACTACTCTGTTCATTACAAGACTATTTATTCTATGATTGTAAGATAATTGATTAGATCCTTTTTCTATTTCTTGCGAAATACCCAATCCTAATCTAATTTTTATTTTTTTTGTTACACTTTTTTCTAAAAACAAACAACCACCTTGACGGTTATTCGTCAAATCGTCACTATCAACTATCGGGCTATGGAACGGATAATTTGTAGATTGACTTTGTGCCTGTGCTGTTCCGTTTGCACTCACATTAAACGTTTCATGAATTGTCGTGTTAGCAAAACCTGCATTTTCATTAACAAAATATTTACCTAAACGAAAGAGTTGCAATTCAAAAGGTAACCAGGTGGCGTCTTTTGGAACAGATACTTTAAATTTTATTCCTTCGCTAAATTTTATAGGATAATTCGGGCTATAATAATCACCGGCTCCCGCTTCACCTCTAAGAATCACTTTACCTTTGGTAAAATTCCAAGCAATCGTATGAATGTTATAGCCTACAGGTTTCCCATGAACACTATCAGAATAACTTGTTTTATTAAATGTATTTAAAGAAATATATTGATCCGTTGATAATGACTTACCTATTTGACCTCCAAAAACATTATTAGGTAAAACACTTGTATAATCACCATTTTGAGACGTTTTACCATACATTGCTTTTACAAATAAATTTTTTGGCAAATCACTTGTTTCTAAAATGATTCCCTGAAATTCTCTTTTTCCCCAGCGAGCATCTTTACTGATGCTGCCTTTATCATAATAATTATCATATTTTTCATTTACTTCACCATAAGGTTCCCAAGGAGATCTTTCAAAGATACTGTATCTATCAATTTTGCTGATTGATCCTAATGTCAAATCTGTAAGTTCATACCAATGCAAACCACCCAATCGAACATTAATTCTTGCAAAGCTGGTTGTCATTGTACCGGTAAAACCAACAGTAAAATGCGAATTAAGAGTAGGTGAATTATTGGGTCCTGTAAAAAAATTATTAAAATGCAAATCCGTCATGAAAGAAGAATTTTTTGATGCTTTTCCTCCAATATTCAAAAGCAACAACGGCTCTGAATAACCTTCATCTCCGACAAAAACTGTTTTTCCTTGAACTCCACCATAATAAGGTTGTTTCATATTTCGCATTTCCGTACAAAGGCGAAGATAGCCGCCGATATTTAACGTCCTAATATAATCAGGAACTTTTTCTGACCACAAAAAACTTTTGTCACCGGAATATGTCAGATCAAGGATTCTTCTATCCTGTTGAATTTTGTCTAATCCTGAAACCGTATTATTTGTATCAAGTATATTACTTTTTGTAGTATCTTGAGCACAAACAATTGTCAGATTGACGATAAGATAAAGAATTGAGAGTATTGTTTTCTTCACAGATTTTTTGTTTTTGTAAAAAAAATAGTAAATTCTTTTTGCAAATATATAACAAATGGTCAAAACAACAATAACTATTTAATATTTTTTTAAAAAAAAATTAAATCCCAATAAAGACAACCAGTTCAAGGGCGAAAAAAACTTTTTATTTTTATTTTAATATAGAAATGAGTGATCTATTTAAAAACTCAAAGAAAAAAAAATTATTTCAGATATAGTACTTTCTACTATAACAAAAACAGAAAATAAAATTTTGGATTATCAAAAATCAGCTCCTTTTTACATTTCAAACAACATACCTTTTTTACTAAGCAGATCATATCGTTTTTTATCAAACTTATATAAAGCAGCGTGCCTGTGGCTGACACCGTCCTGCTTCTCATCAAGTTTAATAATTAAATTCATGTTAAGAATTTTCCTTCTGAAGTTTGGTTTGTCAAATTCCACATTCCAAATTGCTTCATATAATTCCTGTAGTTGAAACAAAGTAAATTTCTTTGGCAGGAGTTCAAAACCTACAGGTTCATATTTAATTTTTCTTTTTAATCCTTTTAAAGCTTCTTTCACAAGACGGTTATGGTCATAAATTAATTTAGGGACTTTTTTAATATTAAACCACCTTGTTTCGTCAGCATCTGCACCTGGTATAAGTTTAAATTTCCCGGGTTGAACAAGCGCTTTGTAAACAATTGTAACCGTTCGTCCATAAGGACTCTCAAGACATCTATCAACCTCACCAAAAGCTTGAAGTTGCTCCATATATACTTTATTGACTCCTGTAAAGTCGTTCAATATTCGCTTGGAAGCTTCATCAACATCTTCATCATAACGTACAGATCCTCCGGGCAGAGCCCACTGATTTTTGAAAGGTTCAACACGACGTCTATATAAAAGAACTTCCAATTCACCTGTTTCAAAACCAAATATCACACAGTCAACAGATAAAGCTTTTATTATATTCTTAACATTATATTTGACCATAAGTATAATTTTTGCGTGAAATTATTAAAATAATCCGACAAAAGTAAAAAAAAATATTAAGCAATTAGTTTTAGAAACTATCTATTTTTAAAACAATAAGTTTTAAAATTTTTAATTTGCCTCCCATATTTTCAAATATCATTTTTGGGGGAAAATCATAAAAAACACTATAATTTATTCGATTTTCAGACCTAAAGCAATGAGACATATTATAATATTTCAGCTATATATTGTATTGAGTTTTTATGTTTTTTTTGATGTTAGTCGAAAAAAATAAATATTTTTTTTGCATTCGCTTATTTAAAATTATATCTTTGTGTCAATTTGACTATTTCACTATTATTTAATTTTAATAATTATTAACTTAAAAATTACTAGTATGAAAAAAAATCTGTTATCAGGGTTAAAGCAAGGAATAGCCCTATTATCTCTCTGTCTGCTTGTAATAGTTCAAGCACATGCTGCAACAAAATATTATGTAAATGATGCTTCAACAACAGGTGATGTTTATTGTACGGTTATCGGAAGTGATGCAAACGATGGAAAAAGTAAAAGCACACCAAAATTAACTGTAAAATCAGTGTTGGACAATAATGTTCTTGGCGCTAATGATACCGTTTTTATAGATGCTGGAACATATTCCGTTAATCAGCAAACGTTTACTTCATCAGATCAAGGATCAGCTTCAGGAGCATTAGTTTTTCAAGGTGCAGATACTAGCAAAACTATTTTTACAGCTGCTAGTGGTACAAATATATTTTATGTTTCAAATAGTACTGTTTATCTAACTTTTCGTAATATAAAATTTTACCAACCTAGTACCACTGGTGGAGCGGTTATGTTTAAAATTTCAGAAGGCACCGGCAACAACAATATAAAGGTTGTGAATTGTGAATTTGTTAATCAATCTCCGAATCAGGATTGTATAGATGTAAATGGTCCTTATTGTTATGTTCAAAATTGCACATTTTTCAATAGAAGCTCATACGCAATACAACTTAATGCAAATGCTTCCTATTGTACAATAACGGGGTGTACTATTAATATTAAAAATAATGCGAATACAAGTTCTTCCGAAGGCATCTATATTCAAGCTTCAACAGCCAATAATTTCTTAATTAATAATAATAAGATTATTGCTGATAATACAGGGAAAAATGGTATTGGAATTTTTAATAACCCAACAGGTGGCGGAACGATACAAAATAATTACATATCCGGTTTTGAAAATGGAATAATTGTAAGTAATGGAATATCAAATAAAATTTATTTTAATTCCATATATGCAAGAAAATATGCTATATATGCCACAGCAAGTTTAAGTGGATGGGATATTAGAAATAATATTTTGGCAGCTAAAAATGGAGGAAACGCTTTATATACTAACAATGCCACATTGCCAACTACTCTAAATTATAATCTTTCTTATTTAAAATCAGGAACTAATTTATACTATTTGACTAGTACAAATTATACAGCTGTTGGATCAGGATCCGCAATATGTACAGGCAAAACATTTGAATGCAATGGTGTAACGGGAGATCCACAATTTATAGATACAACTAATTCTAATTTAAATTTAGCAAGTACTTCTCCTGCTAAAATCAAAGGCACGCCAATATCAGGTATTACCGCTGATATTTATGGTACAATACGTGATGCCTCTACACCAACAATTGGAGCCTATGAAATATCAGGAAGCGGAAGTCCATTGGTTGTAAGTGCTGGGAGCCCACAAACTAAATGTCTTAACAATTCTTCATTTTCAATAGGTGGTAGTCCAACTGCCAGCGGCGGAGATGGTGCTTATGTTTATTTATGGTCAAAGAGTTCCGGTGCTCCTGATCTTTCAGCAACTAATATTTCCAATCCAATAATTTCGCCATCAGTAACAGGAGTTTATACATATACTGTTAGCGTTACTGCCGGTGCTTCAAGTGGAACTGCAACTGTGTCAGTTACAATAAATACTTTACCTTCAGCACCAACTGTTGGTAGTAATAGCCCTATATGTATTAATCAAACTCTTAGCTTCACTTGCTCTTCAGCCACAGGATGGAGCTGGGCAGGACCTAACTCGTTTACAAGCACGTTGCAGAATCCTTCAATAACAAACATTCAACCTGTAAGTGCCGGCACATATACTGTTACTGTTACTAATGCCAATAACTGTGCTAATTCAAGCACTATTAGTATCAGCGTTTTACAACTTTATGCCAATGCAGGAGGTAGTCAAAGCGGTCCATTACTCACGCTTGGTGGAAATCCAACTGCATCAGGTGGTTCAGGCAGCTATTCTTATCTTTGGGCAGCAAGTTCAGGCGCAACTCCTGATGCTGTTGCTAACCCAACAGTTTCACCAACAACAACTATAACTTATACATTAACCGTAACAGATAATACAACAAGTTGTACAGCTACCAGTTCAGCATTAATAACTCCTGGCGTTATAGCAATCACAACAGGAAACTGGAATACTCCAGGCATATGGAGTACAGGCGTAGTACCTGTATCAACGGATGCAGTAGTTATAAACTCAGGCATAACCGTTACATTAGATGTTTCTCCAACTGTTGCAAGTTTAACTCTTTCAGGGACAAGTGCAGGATACATCAATACTAATGGGAAAAACCTTACAATCAATGGTAATCTTGCCGGAACAGGCACGATTACTCAAACAGGTACTCAATCCATTATTACACTTGCCGGAACATCAGCAACTATCAAGGGTTCACCTACAATTAATTTAAGAGGAGATCAAGCGAATTCTAAAGTTACCGTTACTGGCACTTATACAATAAGCAGTGGCGCATCTTTTACCGTTGATAATACAGCCGGCGGAACAGGAGCATCAGTGTATTGCGAACTTAACAATGCATTGACAAATAATGGAACATTTACAATTGGCTCTCCTACTTCATCACTCATTTTTTCAGGTGGCAGTTATGTATTAACAAATACCGGAACAATTAATATTGGCGCATCTAATACAACAGCAAGCAATGGATCTTTTGCAAATACATTGTCCGGTACAATTAATTATACTAATACTGTTGCTGCACAAACTATTAGAACATCATCCAATTATTATAATCTTACCATCAATAAAAGTGGACAAACTGCTACACTAGGCGGCGCAACAACTGTTAATGGAGTACTCACTATAAGCAGCCCTATTAATGATAATGGAAATATATTTACTTGCTATACAGATATTGTTAACAATAGTACTATAACATCAACTGGAGTTAATAACGGTGGAGTTACTTTAGCAAAAAGTGGAACTCAAAATATAACAGGGAGTGGAACTTTTAATAAATTAATCATTAATAGTGGAGCAATATTAAACGATGGCGGAAATACAATAAAAGTATATGGTAATATAATAAATAATGGCTCAAATACTGGAGGTGGAAGTATTTCATTGAATAGCTCTAGCGCCGCTCAAGACATCAGTGGTACTGGATCGTTTAATAATCTTACAATTAATAATAATGGTTATACTACAACTGTTAATGGTGGTGCAAAAACTATTAATGGCACTCTTGAAATAAAAAGTGGTTCCACATTAAATGATAATGGCAACTTTCTCAATTGCTATGGCGATATAATTAATAATGGTGCAGAATCAGGAACTGGTACTACATTAGCAAAAAGTGGCACTCAGAATATAACAGGAAGTGGATATTTTAACAAACTAACCATTAATAGTGGTACAACATTGAACGATGGTGGAAATACGATTAATATACATGGAAATCTGGTTCAAAATGGTTTGCATACTGGTTCAGGAAGTATCACGTTGAATGGATCAACTTCTCAAGACATTTCAGGAAGTGGATCGTTTAATAATCTAATATTAAATAATAATGGAACAGTAACAACAAGTGGGGTAACAAAAATTATTAATGGCAATTTTACTATTAATAGTGGTACTTCTCTTAATAGTCCTGCAAATGTGAATGTTTATGGGAATGTTACTAACAATGGCTCAATGATTACCGGTACAGGAATTCTTGATTTTGTTGGAACGAACGCTCAAACAATTACAGGAACAGGCATTTACAGAAAAGTTCAAAATGATAATACAACAGGTGGAGTAACTTTAAATTCAGGCGCATCAATGACCTTTAGTGCTGTTGATCCTGCAAATCTTAATTTTACAAATAATGGGTTATTTACAAATGGCGGTACAATGACATTTAACGGCACTTCTGCTAATGGATTCTATAATAATGGCACATTAAAAATGAATTGTGGTGCAAGTGTCAATATCTCCAGTGCTACAAATGGAATACTCAATAATGTCAGTGGTAAAAGCATTACAGGTCCATCTACGGGTTTTGCTACATTCTCAACAGGAGGAACAGTTGCCAATAATGGTTCTATTGGTATGGATGTCACTAATGGTAGTGGTTTAAGTTTCAATACAACTTTAAGTGGAACAGTTGGTTCAGCAGTGAGACAAAATTCAAATATCATTGCAAATTGTGCACCTTTAATAATAGTTTCAATTACTCCTAATCAAAATCCTATTTGTTCATCTTCTTCTTTAACATTAACAGCATCTGTTACGCCTGGTACAGGAACATCTCCGTACACATATACCTGGGATGATGCTTCAACCAACGCAATCAGGACAATTGTCACTGGACCTACGACTAATACAACTTATTCAGTAACTGTAGTTGATGCTAATCATGTTTCTGTTGCACAACAAATATCAATCAGTATCAATCCTCTTCCAACAGTCACCGCAAGCGGTGGTACAATCTGTATAGGTAATTCACAGAACCTTACAGCCGGTGGTGCAAATACTTATGCATGGGGATCTAACCCATCAGGATTTTCATCTACTTTATCAAACCCGACAGTTTCACCGACAGTTTCTACAACTTATACAGTAACAGGTACAAATTCAACGACAGGATGTTCAAATACGGCTACTGCAGTTGTTACAGTTAATCCATTACCTACAGTCACCGCAGGTGGGGGTACAATCTGTATTGGTAATTCACAGAACTTAACCGCTACAGGCGCTAACACGTATGCTTGGAGCAATGAAGGATCAAGTACTCCTGTTTCAGTAAATCCGACAATATCTACAACTTATACTGTTACAGGTACTGATGGAAATAATTGTTCTAACACAGCACATGCAGTCGTTATTGTTAATCCATTACCAATAGTCGCTACAGGCGGCGGCACAATATGTATTGGTAATTCACAAAGCTTAACCGTTACAGGCGCAAACACCTATGCATGGGGTTCTAATCCGTCAGGATTTTCATCTACTTTATCAAACCCGACAGTTTCACCGACAGTTTCTACAACTTATACAGTAACAGGTACAAATTCAACGACAGGATGTTCAAATACGGCTACTGCAGTTGTTACAGTTAATCCATTACCTACAGTAACAGCAGGTGGTGGTACAATCTGTATTGGTAATTCACAGAACTTAACAGCTACAGGCGCTAACACTTATGCTTGGAGCAATAGTGGTTCAGGTTCTCCAATCACTGTGAATCCAACCACTTCAACTACTTATACTGTTACAGGTACAAATTCAACTACAGGATGTTCAAATACAGCTACTGCTGTTGTTACAGTTAATCCATTACCAACGATCAGTGCAGGCAGTGCTCAATCAGTTCGTGAAGGCAACAGTGTCACACTGACAGCAACAGGAGGAGATACTTATTTATGGAATACTACAGCAACAACCAACACAATCACTATTACACCAACAGCTACAGCGACCTATTCTGTAACAGGTACAGATGCTAATACATGTTCCAATACGAGCAACGTAGTAGTGACTTTATTACCAGCAGCCAGTATAACCGATGCGCATACAGGCAGCTGGACAGACGGTTCAATTTGGGTAGGTGGTTTAGTTCCTGGAAACAATGATGATGTAACTATTTCTTCAAATCAAACTGTAACTGTAGACGCAAATAAAATCTGTAAGAACCTTTACATTAAGAGCAATGGAGCTTTGGTTATTTCATCAGGCAAGAGTCTGACCGTTAACGGTAAAGTAAAGACTTATGCAACCGGTCCAACCGCTATAGGACAGATTGTACTTGCAGATAATAGTTCAACATTGACATCAACAGATTCAGTGAAGGTACAGCTTTATATTCCAGATAGGAATTTCCATTTTGTCTCATCACCAGTCACAGGGGATCCTTTTAACTCTATTTTAATTGGGTATACATTCAATTATTACATTGAAGCACAAGGAGCTTATTATCGCCCAAGTGATGCAGCTCTTGTCACTAAAGCTCTTGGATATTCTATCCAACAGGGATCAGATCCAAAGCATATTCCTAGTTCACTGATCACCTTCTGGAGTAAAACATCTGCCAATTTGAATACAGGTAGTATTTCACTTCCATTAACCAATACAGCCAAAGGGTTAGGTTGGAATTTAGTAGGGAATCCTTATCCATGTGCTATTGATTGGGAATCAGCAGGCTGGAATAACCTGAATGTAAGCCCAACATTGTACTTCTGGACAGGCACACAATATGCAACTTATACCAGAGGAACAACCTCATCTACTAATGGTGGCACACAAT
>Ga0118677_10001023_pt1 | contig 60184 bp, 56 predicted proteins | sample AliMusrvi5mmetaG_FD_86154 | JGI IMG/M metagenome (GOLD analysis project Ga0118677, IMG submission 86154)
GGACAGCTGGCGCGGCCGCTCTGGGCAGCGCTGGTGGCGCTGGCCGGACATGCTCGGCCGGCAGCGGGTCTTTCGGAGCCGCAGGAACTGCCGGTGGTTCGGGATGGCTGGGTGCTGCAGGCACCGCGGGGGCCGGGGCCGGAATTGCGGGAGCCAGTGGCACATGAGCCGCCGGTGCGGCCGGAACTCCGGGCGCGGCAATTGGGGGCGCGACGGGTGCCGGAGCGGGAGCCACGGGCGCATGGACCACCGGCGTTACCGGGGCGCCGGGCCGGGCCGGAGGCGGTGGTGGAACGGGAGCGGGGTGCGGGACCGGCGGCGCGGGCACGGGAGCGACGTGGGCGGCGGTCGGAGCCGGCGGCACGTGGATCGGCGGTGGTGCTATCGGCGCGGCGATCGGAGGCGTCACCGGCGCGTGCAAGATCGTGCGTGGCGGAATTGGGATCGAAGGAGCCGAGAATCCGGATTGGCGGCCGGCCCCGGGTGAGGCGAGTGGAGGCCGGATCGGGAGTGGCCGGTGAACGACGGGGGGAGGGGGCGCCTCGACTGGCGCATGAGCCGCCGATTCCTTCACTGGCGTATCCACTATGGGCTTGGCCGAAACGGGTTCGGCAAGGCTGGAGGCTTTCACTTTTGGCGCGCCTCCGTGGGTTTCTTCAGCCGCTTCAGGAGTGTGATCTTCGTACTCTTCCTCGCCCCGTGGAGGGTGGACGTAGCGCTCGACATCCGAGCCGATGAGGCGTTTCCGCAGCAGCACCGCGACATCTTCGTCGACTGAACTGGAGTGGGTCTTCTTCTCGGCAACACCGAGTTCGGGGAGCAGGTCCAGGATTGCTCCCGGCTTAACCTCAAGCTCCCGCGCCAGTTCGTTGATCCGAATTTTCTTCATAGTCACGGACGGACTCTCAGATGCTTCCATGTTCGGCAATACTCGCAAACCGACCTTCTCGCCCCTTCAATCAATACGTCTGGTCAATTTTCGGAAGATCCTGTGCGAGGAAGACCTGATTTTTCAATCGTATCAGATTCCAATTCGGGCGAAGCTTCGGTTCCGTCCGATGGCAGCGCGACGGCTGCCTCCCACACCGACTGCGCTTCCAGGCCAGGTCCAGGCTCAGGGGCCGTGGGCGCCGCTCCTTCGGCTGGCGTTTCGACCGCGGCGGCCTCGGGCTCAACAGACTCTTCCACGGCGACTTCAGCAGGCCCTTGCCCGTAGAAGCTGTTCACGGCCATACCAAGTTGCGCGACCGAGTCGGAAGTGACTCCGGCAATCAATTCGAGCTCTTCGGGAGTCATCGAGGCCACTTTTTCGACAGTCCCGATTCCTCCGGCCACAAGCACTTCGTAAATCTCTTCACTCAGACCGTGGTCAATCAGGTTGGAGAGCGGCGTGCCGGAGCCAAGCTGCACCAAGGCCGCTTCGACCTCCTGGCGCTTCTCTTCTTCCGTCTTGATGTCCACGCGCCAGCCGATCAGCTTCGCGGCGAGCCTGACGTTCTGGCCCTTCTTGCCAATGGCCAGCGAGAGTTGAGCGTCCTCGACGATCACCTCCATGTGCTTGCCTTCCGGATCGACAATCGCAACGCGCGAGATCCGCGCCGGACTCAGAGCCTTCTCAACGAACTTCTGAGCGTCTTCGTTGTATTCGATGATGTCGATCTTTTCGCCGCGCAATTCGCGGATGATGGACTGCACGCGCATGCCCTTCATTCCGACGCACGCTCCGACGCAATCGACGTCACGGTCCTTGCTGAGCACCGCGATCTTGGTCCGCTCACCGGCCTCGCGGGCGCAAGCGCGGATCACGACCGTGCCATCGTAGATTTCCGGCACTTCCTGTTCGAACAGGCGCATCACCAGTTCGGGAGCGGCGCGCGAGACGTTGACGCCGGCGTTCTTGCCAGTTCTCTCGACGGTCTTGATGATGCAGCGCACGCGGTCTCCGACCGAGAAGCTCTCCAGCCGGGACTGTTCCTTCTTGGGTAGCCGGGCTTCCGTCTTGCCCAGATCGACAACCAGGTCAAGACCCTCGATCCGCTTCACCGTCGTATTCACCAACTCGCCGACGCGGTGCGAGTATTCAAGGAAGATGTTTTCGCGCTCTGCTTCGCGTACCTTTTGCAGAATCACCTGCCGCGCGGTCTGGGCAGCGATCCGGCCCAGTGCCTCAGTGGGACGGGAGAAGCGCAGGATCGAGCCGATCTCCGCGGCGGGCTCCGTACGACGTGCCTCCGCCAGGGTCATTTCCTTCGAGTCGTCGGCGACCACCTCGACCACGTTCTTCACGGCAAACAACAGCAAGGCGCCTGACTTCTCGTCAAATTCGGCGATCAACTCCTCGTTGCCACGGAATTGCTTCCGGGCGGCGACTAGGATCGCGTCTTTGACCGCGTCTACTACGATCTGGGCATCTATGCCCTTTTCCTTGCTCAGGATTTCGATGGACTGATAAATGGAAGCCAAGCTTGTGCCTCTTTTGGTCTGTTGCCGGGGAGCGCGCCTCTATGAGCGCAACTCACCACTCAAATTTGAGATTTGCCTTTTCGATCTGGTCCATGCTGAACCGCAGGGACACGCCGTTTGCAGTCTCGAGCAGAATCGCCCCCTCTTCCACTCCGGCCAGAACCCCCTCCCAGCGGCGCTGGTTCTCAAAGGGCTCGCGCAGAGCGATGCGGGCTTTCTGCCCGGCGAAGCGCGCGAAGTGTTCGGGCTTATAAAGGCGTCGCTCGACGCCCGGGCTACTGACCTCAAGGTGATAGCGATTGTCCGGCACGACGTCTTCGACGTCCAATACGGTCCCCACCTGCTGGGAGATCAGTTCGCAATCACCGAGCGTCACACCCTCGGGTTTGTCGATATATATCCTGATCAGACGGCTCCGGCCCGCGCCCAAAACGTCGACTTTCCACACTTCCAGCCCTTCACGCGCGGCAGCGCGTTCGGCGATAGCGGTGATACGCTCCTGGAGCGTCAGCGGGGCGATCTCTGTCATTTCCGGGTACCGGTACCGAGCCTACTCGGGTCAGGCAACAAAAAAGTGGGCTTGCGCCCACTGTTCTGGTTCGGCCTATTTGAAGTATACACGAACCCGTGCCAAACGGCACTGGCCATCAGTGGGCGGGGCGACGGACGTCCAGCGCCGGCAGAACTGGCCAATTGTATGTGCCAGCGGCCTGGACATACAATACGAGTTCGCCGGCAACGGCGGTGATCGTCAACTTTGCGGAGGATCTGTCGCTATGCAACTCGGATTTCTCGGACTCGGCATCATGGGTTACCCCATGGCCCGCAATCTGCTCCGCGCCGGCCACTCCGTCGCCGTCTGGTCGAACACCCTGTCGAAAGCGCGCCAGTTGGCCGCGGATGAGCACGCCGAACTGCGCGAGACGCCCAGGCAGGTGGCCGAGACGGCGGACATCGTATTCATGTGCGTCGGCGACACGGCCATGAGCGAGCAGGTGGCGCTTGGCGCGAACGGACTGCTTGAAGGCGTCCGGGCCGGAACCATCGTGGCTGACTGCTCCACCGTGGCCCCCTCCTATACGCGGCGCGCCGCTGCCGCGTTCGCCGCCAAGGGCGCCCACTTTCTGGACACGCCCGTCACCGGCTCCAAGCCCGGGGCCGAGGGCGGCACCCTGACGTTTATGATCGGCGGCGATCCTGTAATCTATGAAAAACTGAAGCCTGCCCTGGAACCGATGGGTAAGCAGATCTACTATTGTGGTCCTACGGGCCTGGGCCTGCACGCCAAACTGACGCAAAACCTTATTCTCTCCAATCTGTTACAGGCTTTTAATGAAGGCATTGTATTGGCCACCAAGGCCGGTGTAGATCCGGAACTGATGGTTGAAATCCTGAATAACTCGGCGGCCCGGTCCGGGCTCGTCTCCTTCAAGGCCCCATTCGTCTTCCGTCGAGACTTTTCTACCAATTTTTCAACAAGATGGATGCACAAAGACACCGGCCTGATGCTCGAAACGGGCGCAGAACTAGGGGTACCGCTTCCTCTAACCGGCCTGACGCGGCAACTTTTCCAAACCGCGATTTCCGAAGGTCATGGAGACGAGGATATGTGCAGCACTATCAAAGTGTTAGAGCGCGTTTCGGGCGTTGAGGTGAAAAGTCTATCCAAAAAATCATAAGAATTCCCTTGCAATCCGCAAATCAGTATTCTAAGATTGGAATCAAGCCAGGGAGGCAACTCCCACCAAAGCGAGACTAACCTCAAAGACCCCTGAAGCATTCAACCTCCCTGGCGCCCCCTTTCAAGAGTTGAATCCCCCAACAAACAGAAGCAAAGCGGCCCGAAACGGACCGGAACCAGAGTCTGAACACGTTCCCACCGCATGCCTCCGGGTTCGTACAAACTGGGAGCAAACGTTACCGAGTGGTATGATGGCGGCTGTTTAGCGATGAAGCTCATCACAGTTTTGGGGTCCACTGGCAGTATCGGCCGCAACACCCTCGACATCGTCCGCCAGCGAAGCACCGAATTCGGCGTTTACGCGTTGGTCGCAGGCCGGAATGTTGCCGAGTTGGCCAGACAAATCCTGGAGTTCCGCCCACGCGTAGCCGTAGTGGCGGAAGCTGCGTCCATCGCACCGCTGGCCCTGCTGCTTGACCAAGCCGGTATCCCTTCGGCGGATCGGCCAGAACTCGCCAGTGGTCCGGAAGCCTATGTGGCCGTGGCGGTTGCGCCTGAAGTCGACTTCCTGATGTCATCCATCGTGGGCGTCTCCGGCATGGAGGCAACTTACGAGGCGATCCGGGCCCGGAAGCGGATTGGGCTGGCCAACAAAGAGACGTTAGTCGCCGCTGGTCGTCTGATCATGAGTGCCGTGAAGCAATACGGGACTGAATTGACGCCGGTTGACAGTGAGCACAACGGAGCGCATCAGAGTCTACGCGCCGGTCGCCGTTCGGAAGCCGTAAAACTGATCCTGACCGCTTCGGGCGGCCCGTTTCGCAAGTTCTCCAGGCAGGAAATGGCAAATGTTACACCAGCGCAAGCGTTGAATCATCCTACATGGAAGATGGGGCCGCGGATCACCGTTGATTCGGCCACCCTGATGAACAAAGGTTTCGAGGTGATCGAGGCTTGCTGGCTGTTCGATTTTGAGGCGGATGACGTGGAAGTCGTCGTGCATCCTCAGTCCACTGTGCACGCCATGGTCGAGTACAACGATGGCAGCGTAATAGCCCAGGTCTGCGCAACCGATATGCGAATGCCGATCCAATACGCTATGACCTGGCCAGACAGAGCGCCAGCTCCGGTGGCGCGCCTGGATTGGAAACAGAGCCGGCAGTGGGACTTCGAAGCGCCGGATTTCGATCGATTTCCACTTTTGGGCCTGGCCTACCAGGCTCAAAAGGCAGGCGGATCGGCTACTTGTACGCTGAACGCAGCCGATGAGATCGCTGTGGAGGCGTTCCTGCGAGAGCAGATCGCGTTTTCAGCCATCGCCGAAGTGGTCGAAGATACGCTGGCTGTCATGCCCTCTCGTGAAGCCGCCTCCATTCAAGAAGTCCTGGAAATCGACCGGGACAGCCGCGCAGCCGCGGCAGAAGCGGTTCGCCGGCGCGCCGGCGGCCGAACAGCATTGGCCCTGACCTGAAGGCACTGGGCTGGAGTTTAAGCCAAATTATGGGCGTCTTACAGAATATTCTGCACAACTTTTGGTGGTTGCTGGTCCTGATCGGGGTCATGATCGTGATCCACGAACTGGGTCATTACTGCGCCGCCCGTTTCTTCGACGTCCACATCGAGGCTTTCAGCGTCGGTTTTGGTCCGAAGCTGATCAAGTGGCAGGTTGGCGAGACTGAGTTTCGCATCTCCTGGCTGCCGTTCGGCGGCTATGTGAAGATGGCAGGCGAGCAGCCAACGGACACTGCGGATCCGCGCGGATTCAATATGAAGCCGCGCTGGCAAAGGCTGATTATCGTGGCCGCTGGCCCACTTATGAATGTGGTGCTGGCCTTCGGCTTGATGACCGGCCTTTTCATGTATCACTTCCCCAAGCTGGCCAGTGCCAGCAAGGCCGCTACCATCGGATACGTCAAGCCGGGAACGCCCGCGGCGAATGCCGGACTGCTCGAAGGCGACGTCATCGTCCAACTCGAGGACAAGCAGGATCCGAGTTGGGACGACGTGTCTCTACGCGAAGTGGTAAGCGCCAAGCACCTGTTGCCCTTGCTGATCGAGAGAAACGGCAAGGTCATGCACTTCGAAGTCACTCCGGAGGCGGATCAGAAGACGGGACTCGGTTCCGCTGGCTGGGCTCCGCAGGCCGACATCGAAGTCGGGGGACTGATTGCAGGCATGGACGCAGAGCGAAAAGGGCTCAGGAAGGGCGACCAACTGGTCAGTATCGACGGCGAGCCGATCCGCATGGCCTCTAAGGTGCACGACATGCTGGTGCACAGCCAGGGTAGACCGGTTCATCTGGTTTACCGCCGGGACGACTCACTGCACGATATCGAGCTCAATCCTAGTAAAGGCGATTCGGGCGGCCAGCAGGCGTGGATGATCGGTGTCGCGTTAGCGCCGCGCGTGATTTACGTCCGACTGCCGTTCATAAGCGCCGTGCAGGAGTCGGTGAACCAGAACATCAAAGGGGCAACGCTGATTTATCAGTTCTTGCGGGCGATCCTGGAACGGCGTTCCTCGGCGAAGTCGCTCGAAGGGCCGATCGGAATTGCACAATTGAGCGGCGAAGCAGCCCGCGAGGGCGCCTATTCGTTCATCGGACTGATGGCCACGGTCAGCTTGAATCTGGCGATCTTCAACCTCTTGCCAATCCCGATCCTCGATGGCGGCATGTTGCTGTTACTTCTCATTGAGATAGTCATGCGGCACGACTTGAGCCTGCAGATCAAGGAAACCGTCTTCAAGGTCGGCTTCGTCTTCCTGATGATGGTGGTCGCGTTCGTCATTTACAACGACATCTCGAAGATCCTGCCCGGCTCCTGAGGCAGGACTCGATTCCGCTACCGCACGGGCGAATATGCCGCCGCCTTGAATAGCGACATCTGGATGACGCTGGAGATTTGCCCGTGCTTCGCAATCGAATCCGCGCGCACCTTCACCCATTCCGCGTCCGCGCCGAATGCGGTCCAAGCCTTCTCGCGCGCCGCAAGGTCGTCGAATGGTATCAGATAGGTGAGATTGGGTTTATTTGCTCCGTAAAGTGTGGAGCTGTAAAGGACCGGGTGTATGCCGGAGCGTTCGAAAATCTTGATCTCGGTTCCTTCGAAACGCTCGTGCAGCGCCTTCAACTGACGTTCTGTCGGCGAGTGGTAGGTCCTCAACTCGAAAACACGAGGCGGCTTTGTCGAGCCGGCGACTACCGCAGCAGGCAGCGGGGGGCAGTACTCCGCCGCTTCCAAAATAGTTTCATTCAGTTCTTCATACGGCGGTTCGTCGCCCGCTTCCCATGCCGCCATAGCGTCGCGCGCCGAAGCGTCTTGGCGCAGTTTTCGCTGCATGGCTGCCATGCCTTCCGGCGAGTCGAAGGCGCTAACCAACAGTACTTGCGGCATGTGCGCCGCGATCAGGGCTTCCAGCACGAAGCTCGGCGGGACGATCTGCAATTGCTGCGCCAGGCCGATGCGCGTTCGCATGTAGTTGGAGAGCCGCAGCGCCTGGCTGCCGTTCTTCAAGAGATAGCTCTCCAGCAGAAAATAGCGCGCCGCAGGCAAGCCACGCGCAGTTCCAACCTTGGCGAAACCCGCCGCGCATGCCCCGGCCGCGCCCACGCCTACGAATGCTCTCCGCGTCAGCACAATATGTACCCCCTCGAATTGACCGACATCGGCTTTTCGCGTTCAGCCGTGCCTGCTCCGGTTGCCTTGGACGGCTCCGCTTTGACACGCTATTTCTTTCGGGCTCTCAACTGGACCAGCCGATGCGCTTGAATCTCCGCGACGTTCTTATCCTAGCCGCACTTCTGCCTGCCCTGCCCGCGGCGCTGCCGGCCGCGGAGTTCCGCACTCCCGCTGGAACCCGTCCCGCCGCACGCCGGCCTGGGGCCGAAAGCGTGCTGCCCGGAGGCCGCATGATCGAACCACTGGGACGGGGATTCCAGACAGGCCCCGGTGCCTTCGGCCTGGCTGTGAGTCCGGATGGGAAGTTCGCGGTGTCTGCCAACGGCGGTCCGGACAGGTTTTCGCTCACGTTGCTCGACATGAGTTCGGAACCCTGGCAAGCTTCGCAACTGCGGGCAACCAAGAAGGACGAGAAAGCAGCGGCCGGCGCAAGTAATGAATGGCAGAGCGTGTTCATGGGACTTGCCTTTTCTGAGAACCGGCGGCTTTTCGCTTCAGAGGGCAACAGCGGCCGGGTTCGTGAAATCGCCATCCCATCCGGCCGATTGCTGAGCAGCTTTCAACTCGACCAGGGCGAGTGGCGCGATAGCTTTTCGGGCGACCTGGCTTACGATCCCGCGCGGCATTTGCTGTTTGTCATCGACCAGGCGAATTTCCGTGTAGCGATTTTCAATGCGAAGACCCAGAAACTAGTCGCCAGCATACGCACCGGCCGCCTGCCCTTCCGCATGGCGCTCTCGCCGGACTGCAACCGGCTGTACGTGACGGATACCGGCATGTTTCAGTACAGCATCATCCCGGGCGCTGACGGAAAACGGCCGCAAGAGACCGGCCTGCCTTTCCCTGCTTTCGGGTTCCCCTCGAAGCAGGCCGTGGAGGGAATAAGAGCACACACGGCTCTCGGTGAGGTCGATGTGCCCGGCCTGGGCGACCCGAACGTCCAGGAATCCAACTCGCTGGCTGTCATCGACGTATCCGACCCAAGCAAGGCCCGCGTCGAGAGCTTCGTACGTACGGGTGAGCCCTTCGGTCCGAACAGCATGGGAGGCAGCGGCCCTACCGGGGTGGCCGCCACGGCCGGGACGATCTATGTAGCAAACGGCAACCAGGATTCCGTCTCCGTGATCGACGCCGTGACCCTGACCATCCGGGCACAGATTCCGTTGCGCGTGCCGGCGCTCGAACACCTGCGCGGCGTTTTGCCGTTGGGCCTGACGCTCGACATGAACAACGGCCGGCTGTTGGTGGCGGAGGCGGGTATCAACGCCATTGGGGTCGTGGATCTGACCAACAACAGGTTGGCCGCTCACATCCCGGCCGCGTGGTTCCCGACCGCGATCGCCATCGACCACGGCAAGGTCTTTGTGGCCAACGCCAAAGGCCTCGGCACGGGCCCCAACGCGACTCGTACGGCACCCATGGAGAACAGCTTCCAAGCCGAACGACGCACCGGCACGCTGTCTGTCTTCGACATGCCTCTGCCGCGCCTGCTGCCGCTACTCACTCAGCGCGTCTACGCGCTGAATGGCTTCCTGCCAAGGAACCAGGAGCCGCTGGCACTACCCAAAGAGATTCAGCATGTCGTAGTGATCGTTAAGGAAAACCGAACTTTTGACGAGGTGTTCGGCGGGATCGAACAGGCCTCCAACGGTGCTGTAAACGGGGCCCCCGAACTGGCTCGGATCGGAGGGCGCGGCTGGCTCTGGCGCGAAGCAGGTGCGCTTAAGGCACGCGCCGACAGAAGCTTCTACAACATCACACCGAACCACCAGGAACTCGCGTCGCGCTACGCCATAAGCGACAACTTCTATGCCGATTCCGAGGTGAGCGTCGATGGACACCATTGGCTGGTTGGCTCCTACCCGAACGCCTGGACCGAGAGCTCGATGATGGCCGCATACGGCGGCCAAAAGGATTTTCGCCTGAACAGCACCGCCCCGGGCAGGCTCTCCAATGCCGAGAGCAATTCAAGCCTGCATCCCGAAGATCAACTGGAGGCCGGAGCTCTCTGGCACCACCTCGACCGGCACGGCATCCCGTTCCGCAATTTCGGCGAGGGCTTCGAGTTGGCGGGCGTCGAGGAAGAGCCCGGCGAGATGCCCACCGGCGCTCGTTTTCTCACCAACATGCCAATGCCCGAGCCGCTGTATCGCAACACCTCGCGCGACTACCCGCAGTTCAATATGAACATTCCGGACCAATACCGCGCGACCCAGTTCATCGGGGAGGTGGAACGGCTCTACAACCGGCCCGGCGTCGAATTGCCCCGCTTTATCTACGTCCACCTGCCGAACGACCATATGGCCAAGCCGCGTCCCTGGGATGGGTACCCTTTCTCGGCCTCCTACGTGTCTGACAACGACTACGCTCTGGGGCGCATTGTCGAATACCTTTCAAATTCAAAATGGTGGAGGGGCATGGCGGTCTTTGTCACCGAAGACGATTCCCAGGGCGGTGTGGACCACGTAGACTCCCACCGTACCGTGATGATGGTGGTCTCGCCTTACGCGCGCAAGAACTACGTGGCACACGCGAATTCGAGCTTTCCGGGCCTGCTCCGTACGGTGTTCCGGCTGCTCGCGCTGCCTAGTTTGAATCTTTACGACGGCACCGCGGCGGACCTTGCCGACTGTTTCACCTCGCAGCCGGACTTCACGCCTTATAAGGCGCTGCGGCCCGACCCGGATGTCTTCATCCCGGAACGCGCCAAGGACCCCGCCGATCCCGAGCCCTCGGTGAAAATGGACTCGCCCTCGTTCCTGCGCGAGCAGCACCAGCGGCAGTAGCGGCGTGCCGAGGTACCAGTTGGCCGGACTGAGGCACTGGACGCCTCCTGGTGGCACCGACCCCTCCGCGACCGTCAGAGAGGGGGCCGAATTCATGCGACGGGGAGAACCGCACCAGCACCCCGGCACCGGGCCACCTCCTGGAGAAGGGATAGTCGTTCGCCAACACGCACAGCCAACCTCGGCGTACAATCTGAGAACCATGCTCCTGCGGCGAATCCTCGTAGCGCTCTTCTGCCTCGGCGTGCTGGCGGAGAGTCCGCCGGTATTCCGAATTCAGCCGGTGCATCCCGTGGAGCAGTTGCGCCGGGAGGCGGCGGCGCAGAAACAACCTCCAGAGCAGGGCGATTTCCTGCCGTTCGATCTCGTCGAACCGGCGGCGCTCGAACCCGGGATCCGGCTCGATATTCGATATGCGACGACCAACAATTTCCTGAGTACGCCGATCTATACGCAGGCGCGGGCCTTGCTGCAGCGGCCTGCCGCAGAGGCGTTGGTCCGCGCCCAGCGAGCTTTGGCCAAGCAGGGTTACGGGTTGCTGATTCACGACGGCTACCGGCCGTGGGCGGTCACCTGGATCTTCTGGCAGGCCACGCCGCCGGACAAGCACGATTTCGTGGCCGATCCGTCGAAAGGCTCGCGCCACAACCGGGGCTGTGCCGTGGACCTCACTTTATACGACCTGAAGACCGGTGAACCGGCCAACATGCCCAGTCTCTACGATGAGATGTCGGAGCGGGCGTACCCGACTTATACCGGGGGTACGCAAGCTCAGCGTGATCTACGCGAATTGCTGCGATCAAGCATGGAAGCGCAGGGTTTTGAGGTCTACCCGTTCGAGTGGTGGCACTTCGACTACAAAGACTGGCCGCATTACCCGATCGGCAACCAGCCGTTCGAGTCGATTCCCGCAAGGCGCTGAAGCGGGGGCGGCTCAGGGGCGCCGCACCACTGACTAGCCTTTCTTGACTGGCTTCACTGCCGGTTTCGCTCCCGGCTTGCCCATCTTGTCGATTTCACTGAACAAGACGGTGCGCCCTTCGTCGAGGGCGAGGTTCGAGAGGATCACGGCCGTCGAGTCGTTCAGGCCGACTTCCAAGTCCGCTTTTGGACGTTTCAATGTGCGGCAGCCGTCGAAGAAACTCTCGAGTTCAGTGTCCACCGGGTTCTTGTCCTCCAGCGGCACCATCACACCCTTCATGTAAAGCCACTGCCGGGCGAACTTCATCTCTTTCTCGAGGAAGCTCTCGTTGCCCTTCATCAGGTCGCGGTCCAGCAGGATCGGCAGGCCCTTGGAGCCGGCAGCCGACACCATTGTGGCGCCCGCCTTGGTTGCTTCCTTCTTGCCCTTGGCCGCTTCCACCGTGGCAGGCGGAGTCGGTTCGCGGAACCACATGCCGATCGGCTTGTTGGTGTCGTCGCCGATGGTGATGTGGATGGAGCCCTTTGTGCCGGAGATGATCTCGCCCATTTCCGTCCGCTGTCCGCCGACGCCGGCCCAGTGGGAACTGGTCGGAATGCCGGTCCACACAAGCCGCCTGCCCTTCGGGTACTTGTAAATCAGCTGGACGTTATCCAGAATGTCGCGCCCGTCCTTCATAAAATCCTGACTGCCGAGGCCCATGACGGATTCCGGGGTCATGCCCAGCATCCAGTCGGCGACGTCGATCTGGTGCGAGGCCAGCTCGGCGACCAGCCCGCCGGAGTATTTGCGGAACAGGCGCCAGTTGCCCATCTCGCCGACGTCCTTCTTCATTTTCCAGCCGGGATTGCGATTCCACTGCGCCTGAACGTAGGTGACCTCGCCGAGTGTGCCTTTCTCGATCATCTGGCGTGCGGCCTGGTACATTGCCGAATAGCGCCGCTGCAATCCGGTCTGCAGCAACTGCTTAGGCTTGGTCGCCACGAGCGCGCGAAGCTCGTGCGCCTCTTCCGGTTTGAAAACCAGACTTTTCTCGCAGAAGACGTGCTTGCCTGCATCCAGGGCGTCTTTGGTGACCGGGAAGTGCAGGAACAGTGGAACGGTGACGAATACCGCCTCGACGTTCTTGTCCGCGAGTAGCTCACGATAGTCCTTATAGCGTTTGGGATTGCCGCCGATGGTCTGCTGCGCTTTGTCGAGGGCTGCGTCGCTGATGTCGCAGATCGCGGCGCATTGGCCCGTGTCGATCCCCTTCAGGTGCTTCAACAGGTAGCTGCCGCGGCTGCCCGTGCCCACCATGCCGAACTGCACGGAGTTGCTGGCGGCGCGGGCCTTCATGATGGCCGGTGCTCCTTCGACGATGGATGCGGCGGCGGTAACCAACGCGGCGGCGCCGACGGCGGTCTTCACCGCGTCTCGCCGGGTCATATTTGTAATTGGGGTCATGGCCATGTTATTTCAAACCTCTCAGTTGAACGGTTCACGCAGGGTATCGATTGTCGTTTATTCTATCCGATTATTCCGCTGCTGCCTGTTACGGTGACCGGCTGGACGGATGTCGGAGGTGCGGCCTCCGGGGCGGTGGCCAGTTCCAACGCGTGCGCGGCGCGCGCCCGGCGTGCCGACCAGTCTGCGCCGGCGAGCACGATCAGGCCTGCGAAGAAGCTCCACGTGAGGATAGTGATCGAATCGACAAAGCCCCCGTATTCGCGCGAGAACTTCGTCCGGACCCAAGGCCAAATTGCCACGTTCAGCCACTTCAAAAGCTCCAGAATCACAGCGATCACCGCGGCGCGCGGCAGAACCTGCCAGCCCGGGACTTTGGTGTTCGGGAGCCGCCAGTAAACCAGGAACAGGATCAGGATGGTGAAGGGCAGCGACGTGAGTTTGAATACGCCGCCCGAGAGCAGCCAGGGCACTTCGGACCCGGTCCCGAATGTTCCTTGCCAGGCCACTCGCCCGGAGGCAGTCACCACTGCGGAGAGCAGCGCCAGGACGCCGCAGGTGAAGATGAGACCGGTGCTCACCAGCTGGTTCGCAAGGAGGTTTCTGCCCTTCACTACGCCCCACGCCCGGTTCAGTGCCACCTCGAGCGGCAGAAAGACGCCGTTCGCAGTAAACAGCAGCAACAGTACGGAGACCCATTCCATACTGCGGACTTGCAGCAGACTCCGGTCGAGGTTCTTCACAATCGTGACGCCGGTGCCTCCGGGGAAGTAGTCGAAGATCGCGACATAGAGCGCATTGATCGCAGGGGTCGAGTGGAACACATGCTTGGAGATGGACAACATCACCAGCACAAACGGGTAAAACGCCAGCAACACGTTAGCCGCTATGGAGAACGCGAAAACGTGCGTTTCGGGCTCGATCAGGTAGCCGCCAACGGCCTTCCAGTCCCTGAAGAGCTCAAGGGAAGCGCCCCGGACGCTGGACCATATTCGAACTAGGAAGGGTTGCACCGCTCCCTCCAGTTTAGCGGCTGAGTCCGGCGCCGGCGCCGGTTTGGGCATTGCTCCCGCCCGCCCAAACAAAGTTGTTACCTTAGAACTCTGAAAGCTATGCAACGCAGGACATTTCTCGAGTCCACCCTGGCCGCACCGCTCGCCTTGAACGCCCAGACGGCTGCGGAGGTAGTGGGATCGTTCTCCTTCGTCCACTTCACCGACTGCCACATTCAACCGGAAGCACGCGGAAAAGAAGGAACAACCCAGGCGTTCCGCGCCATATCCAGAATCCAGCACGACTTCGCACTCGCTGGCGGCGACTTGGTGATGGACGTTTTCGAACAAGGACCGCAGCGCGCGACTGCCCTCTTCGACTTGTACCTGAGCACCGCGAAGGAGTTGCCGCGGCCGGTGCACTCCATCATCGGCAATCACGACATCTACGGCATCTCAAACAAGTCGGGCGTCCCGGCCAGCGATCCGCTTTACGCCAAGAAGCTGTTCGAGGACCGCATCGGCCAGCGCCGCTATCAGTCCTTCGACCACAAAGGCTGGCATTTCATCCTGCTCGACTCCGTTCAGATCGGCGCCGAAAGGAACTGGTTTGGGCAGATCGACGACGAGCAACTCGACTGGCTGGCCTCCGACTTGGGCAAAACCGGCAGGCAGACGCCCATCGTCGCGCTCACGCACATGCCGCTGGCCTCGGCCACAGGACAGTTCTTCGGCGGTAAACCAGAAGGGCTGAAGACTCTGCTCATCACTAACCCGGGCGCGGTGCTCAGCCTCTTCGACGGCTACAAGCTGAAGGCAGTTCTCCAGGGGCACACGCACGTGCGCGAAGTGGTCAGCTACAACGACTGCCAGTACATCACCCCGGGAGCTGTCTGCGGCGATTGGTGGAAGGGAGCCTACAAGGGCTCGCCTGAGGGCTTCGCCGTACTCACCGCCAAGGGCGAGAACTTGTCCTGGGAGTTCCGGACATACGGCTGGCAGGCAGCCTAAGCGGCGCGCTTAGCGACAATCGCCACCCGCCCCTGAAACCCCGTGGGCACAGGAATTTTGCCTGAAGCGCAAGTGCTGGGCTAGCCACAGCCCGCGAACGGAAGCCCGCCTGACCGAGCGAAACAACCTCCACCCAGGCGTTCTTTGCCGGCGTTTTCCCGTGTGCCGCTGCTCTCGTATAGAATCGTTATCACCAGTGGAAACGCGCGCTGTCTCGCAGCCGCTTGAACTCAGGCATGCGTTTTACACGGGCGGGAGTGCACATGGAAGCGGGGACCGGTCGCATAAACTTGGCTTCACGGTTGCGCGTGCTTGGGCTGGCCTATCTTACCCGGGAACACGCGCCGGACGCCCGCGCTTCCAGCGAATTCGACCGGTTGTTTGATAATCCGGCCGCCAGCCCGTGCCCGCCCTGTCAGTCGGCTTTCCTGTCCCCCCAGACCTACACGCCCCGCAAACTCGCCTCGCTTCCTAACAAGGCACTCACCTGGTACCGGCGTTTTGGATTCGGGTCTCTAGCCGAGAAATGTCCCGCCGATCACGTTGGCCTGCTGCTCACGTTTGCGGGGCATCTGCTGGACGCGGATCCCAGCCCGGCCATGCTCGTCGCCTTCTCGAAGGAGCACCTGCTCTGGATCAACGACTTCTGCGAGCGCCTTTCCGGCGAGGCGCGGCATTCTTTCTACCGGGAACTCGCGGATTCCACGCGCATGGCGGTACGAAGCTACTCCGACAACGCCTGACACGGTGTTCTGGAATCTGAGCGCCACAGCGCGTTGGAGATTGAGGCAACGGCGAGTAGTCGGGAAGGCACGCCCGCAGCGCTATCTGGAACGACCTGCCAGCACTACGGGACGTGCGGAGAGACAACCCTCATATGTTCGCCCGGTCGATTCAGCGCGGAGAGCGCACCGCCGGGGGCGAATCAAGGCAAACGGAAGGCAGCGGGAAGGAGTCGGCCTTCTGTGCAGGCAGGAAGCTACTTCTTGACGACTGGGCAGCCATCCAACGAGTGGTTCTTGCCGTAACACTTGCCGGTGTCGTTCAGGTCCTTCTTGCCGGCGGCGACGTGGCAAGTGATGCAGGACTTCTTCTCTTTCTTGGCATAATCCGGCTTGCCGAAAGATGCGGTCGTCGTGACGAATAGACCGGCGATCAACGCGGCGACGGGGAGGGCGATTCTAAGTGCGCGCATGGTATTACTCCAATTTCAATCGATCTGTTGGCATCGTGGATGTCCCACAATATGGTGACGATACCACGATTCATTGTGTTGCTAACGGAAGAGTCATTGCCGTCGCGAATTGGCACTAGAGAATGTCCCTTAAACGGACTAGTCGATCCGGTAGTGTGGAAATTGTCGGCAGAAGTGGCCGCTCCGGCGTCACCTTCACGGGGCGGGCGTGTAGTAGCCGGTCCGCGCATTGATTTCAACCTTGCCCAGCCGTCCGCGGGCAGCCTCGGACAGTCGCACCTCAAGGTGCCGGAAGGCCCCCTCCGGACCAGTCTGCGGACGGATCGCCAGATCGTAGCGCAGGCGCACACGCTCCATCATCTCGACAAAGCGGGCACCCGCCTTGTCCGCCCGGAAAACTTCGCCGCCCGTTTCCTCGGCCAGCTTGAATACGTTCGGCTGCGTGAAATCCGGGTTGGCCTCGGCGCCTTTGGGCAGCGGCTTGGGCGGCTTGGCGCCCGGCGCGACGATGGCGTTGAGCGTCACGTCCATGCCGGCCAGTGCGCGCAGGATCTTCTCGTCCGGCGTCTGGTAGTGAATCCCGTGGTTATCGGTGAGCACCACCAACACACGCCGGCCAGGGAATTCCGGCTGCGCGGCCATCCACTGCAAGGTGTCGAGCACGCACCCGTTCAGATTCGTGCCCGCGCCGACCTCACGTTCCAATGGGGCCTCCTGAACCATTCTCGCGGCCGCCCGCAAGTCCGACGTGAATTCGAGCAGCGGCACGACCTTCCTCCCAAAGACGAGCACGCCGACCTGATCCTCGGATTTGAGTGCAGCCATGGCCCGGCCGGCTACAGCCGACATCTCCACCAGCACCTTGTTCATACTTCCCGAGACGTCGAACAACAGTGCCACCTGCAGAGGTTCGCTATCGCGGCCAAAGGCTTCCAGCGGAACAGGCTTGCCTTCGTCAAGCACGACGAAGTCCTCCGCCTTCAAGCCCTCCACTGCCTGGCCGCCTTTCAGCACCTGCGTATCGATGCGCACCAAAGCGGAAGAAGAGCGGAACAGCGGGTTCTGGGACGCACTTTGCTCGTCACCCCAATTCTCGGCTTGCTCCGGCTGGACGGGCCGTTCGGTGCCTGTGACTGCGGCAGCGGAATGCGTTGCCGGAGTCTGGGCAGGCGGCGTGGGCCCGGGCTTCACTCGGGGCCATTGTGCCGCCACGGCTGCACAGGCGAGGATCAAGAGAAGCAACGACCGCATGAAGAACATTATCGTCGGCACGGCCGGCCATATCGACCATGGCAAGACTTCGCTCGTCCGGGCCTTGACCGGCATCGATACCGATCGGCTCAAAGAAGAGAAGGAGCGGGGTATCAGCATCGATCTCGGTTTTGCTCACCTGGAGCAGGAAGGTATCCGGCTAGGATTCGTGGACGTCCCGGGTCACGAGCGTTTTATCCGGAACATGCTGGCTGGAGCCGTGGGCATCGACGTGGTGATGCTTGTGATTGCTGCCGACGAGTCCATCAAGCCGCAGACCCGCGAGCACTTCGACATATGCCGCCTGCTGGGGCTGCGCGCCGGTGTGATTGCGCTGAACAAGTCCGATCTCGTCGATGCGGACCTGCTGGGCCTGGCCCGGCTGGAGATCGCCGAATACGTTCAGGGAACGTTCCTGGACGGCGCGCCGGTCGTCGCTGTCAGCGCGAAGACAGGCCATGGCCTGGCGGAATTGCGAGGCGCATTGGTCGGTTGTGCGCGAGGCGCTAATGCGCGTGATGCCGACGGCGCGTTTCGGCTCCCGATCGACCGCTCGTTCACCCTGCGCGGCTTCGGGACAATCGTCACCGGCACCCTGGCATCCGGTACCATCCACGTCGAGGACGAAGTCGAGGTGCTGCCTTCGGGACGCCGCCTGCGCGTACGCAATCTGCAGGTGCACGGCGCGAAGGTTGAGAGCGCGACGGCTGGTCAGAGAACGGCAGTAAATCTGGCCGGCGTGGAAGCGACGGAACTGCGACGCGGCATGACACTGATGCCGCCGGGCCTGTTCCGAACCGTGTCCGCGGTTGAGGGCAGCTTTGAACTGTTGCCGGGTGCATCGCCGCTGAAACACCGTGCGCCGGTCCATTTCCACGCGGGGACGGCAGAGACCGAGGCAGAAGTGCGGCTGCTTGACGGCCTTCAGCCCCTGCCGCCCGGCGGCTCCGCCCACATCCGGTTCTTGCTCAAGGAAGCCTTACCCCTCCTGCCGGGCGACCGTTTCATCCTTCGCAAGTACTCGCCGGTGGTGACCATCGGAGGCGGGGTGGTGCTGGAGAATTCTCCTCCAACCCGGATCAGGCGCGCCGCTGCTGCCGGGCGCCTGCGAGCGCTCGAAACCATGGGCCTGCGCGGTCGGTTGGTGCTCTATGCGGAGGAGGCACGGCCCGGTGTTGCGCTGAGCGATGCGGTGGCCAGAACAGGCGCGCTACCGGGGACGGTTCTCGCCGAGGCTGGCGGCGCTGGGTTAGTGCTGCTTAAAGATGAGGAGGTTCTGCTCGTCCCGCGCGCACGAATCGTGGATGCGGCGCAAACGCTATCTTCGCTCGTGTCGGAGTTCCACTGCCGCGAGCCGCTCTCCCCCGGCATGCCGAGACGGCAGTCCGGCCTCAGCGCAGCGCTGCTGGAAGCGGCTCTCGCAGCGTCACCAGAGGTGCTGGCAGAAGGGGAACTTCTGCGCCTGAAGAGCTTCCGGGTGCGGCTGCGGGGCGAAGAAGATGAAGCCCTACAAACGATGGAATCGCTCTTCCGCGAAGGCGGACTGGCTGTGCCTGCGGAAAAGGAAGTGCTCGCTTCCTCGGGCCTCGACCCGCGCCGGGCTCAGGCGCTCCTACAAATCCTGCTCAAGCAGGGCACTCTCGTCCGGGTGTCGCCGGATCTCATCTGCCACGCCGGGGCTTTGGCCAGCCTCAAAGAACAGTTGGCGAGCCATCGCGAGCATCCGTTCTCCGTCCCCGAGTTCAAGGCTTGGACCGGCATCTCGCGCAAGTACGCCATCCCGATTCTTGAATTCCTGGACCGGCTGCGTCTGACGCAAAGGCGGGGCGACAAACGGATCGTGGTCTGAGGTGGGGCCGCTTTCGTGAGCCGCACTGGCGTCCCGGCGCCTGCGCCTAGCGGGTCTGGATTCAGGCCGTGAACCGACGGCCACTCACGCTTTGGCCGCGTCCAGCAGGCTCTGCCGGCTCACAGGCGTCATCTTCTCCATGGCGATCCGCAGAACCAGCCGGGGCGTCGCTCTCGCGGTTGCCTCGAGAAAGGCCGAAACCTCGCCGGGCCGCTTCGGCCAGGCGTCTTTCAGGACCCAGCCCAGCCCCTTGCGCACCATGTCGTCCGGATCGGAAAGAAGTCGTTGGGCGATCTCCAGAACGACCTCGGTGTTCAGGCCCTGGCGCGCCGACGGGACGAGCGAGACCGCAGCCGCCCGGCGCTTCCAACGATTCCCGCAGCTAGTCCAGGCGGGTAACCGCGAGAGCAACCCCGGTTCGTTTTCCAGGCACGCCGCGACCAGGAACGAGGCGACCCCGTCACAGTGCGCCCAGTTGTGGACGAATCGATCAATCCACCCGTCGAACAGCTCGAATTCGCCTGGACCGCACTCTTTCGCAAATCGCCGGTAGGAGTGGCACACAACCGCGCCGCTCTCCAGCCGGCCGTCGCTCCAAAGCTCTGTCATGAAGCGGTTTCGCTCGGGCACGGGCCAGTGGCGCACGGCACGCCAGGCTTCCGCAGCGATCTGTTTGACCAGGTGCCCCCGCACTCCGATCGGACGGACCGCCTCCTGGAAGTAATTGAACTGCCCCCTGGCAAACTCGGGGTCTGCTTGCTCTTCCAGGCGGTGGATGATGGTGGCGGCTGTCGTAATCGGGTCCACGAAGAACACTATATGCGGTCCGGAGAGAGGGGGTGGGCGGATTCGTGGAAGAGCGCGGCACGAAACAGCGGATTTCGGCGGATTTGGCCGGTCTCTGTCGTTCGCCGCCCTTTGCGGGGCAGCGGACGCGAGTGCCCATCATTGCGGCTGAGCCGGCCGCTAATCATCGAGAGATTGGTGGGGGCGGTTGATCCCCGATATTGGGCGCAGCCGCGCGCGGGCTGAACGCGTCAATTCTCGGCCTCCGTCTCTAGCGGTTCGATGTGCACCTCGGCGATGCGGTTTGCTTCCATACGAGTGACCTCGAATCGCCGCGCGCCGTATTCGACGCTGTCCCCGGCAATAGGAATCCGGCGCAATCGGAACAACAGAAAACCGGCCAGGGTTTCGTACTCCGCCTCGATGGGCAGTTCGATCCCGTACTCCGTTTCAAGGTCGCGGATGGGGATGGTGCCTTCGACATCGAGCGGTCCCGCGATCTCAAGCTTCACCTCGCGCGGATCGAACTCGTCCCGGATGCGCCCGAACACCTGTTCCAACAGGTCGTCGGCGGAGATCATGCCCGCGATGGTCCCATACTCGTCAACGACGAAACTGATGATGGCATGCCCCACGCGCATCTCGTCGAGGTGCTGATCGAGCGGCTTGGTCTCCGGCACAAACGGCATCTCGCGCAGGAAGTGGCTCAGTTCGAATGCCGGTAACAAGCGCAAGCGCGCGGCGGCGGTAGTCCTGGTGCGGGCGTAGGCGAGCATATCCTTGACATGCACGATGCCGAGAATATGCTCGCGCGTGCCCTCGTACACGGGCAGACGAGAGTGCCGGCTCTCGACGAACGTCTGCAGTACGGTCTCGTAGGCTGCGTCTACGGGGACCATGGTGAGGGCGTGGAGCGGCACCATCACCTCGCGGACAAGCAGCGTGCGCAGCTCCAGCATGTTCTCTACCGATATCCGCTCAAACTTGCTGAGGTTGCCGGCCGTCTCGGTGGTACCCAGGATGAACTTGATCTCTTCAATGCTGTGCGGGTTGGCGAGTGCGGTTCGCCGCAGCCCCGCCAATCGCGAGACCCAGCCCGCGGCTCGTTCGATGGTCCACACGAACGGCCCGATGGCCCGGTAGAAGATCAGCAGAACCGGAGCGACCAACAGGGCCAGGCGGTCCGCACGGTCCATCGCCAGGTTTTTCGGAACGACTTCGCCGAGCACCACGTGCAGGAACGTCATGAGTGCAAACGCGAGCGCGAGCGATACACCGTGAATCACAACGGAAGTAGCGGGAGTCACGAGCGGACCCATGAATGACATGAAGAAACCGAAGAGCGTTTCTTCGCCGACCCAGCCCAATGCCAGGCTGCAGACGGTCAACCCGACTTGCACCACGGACAAGAGCCGTTCAGGCTGTGCCAGCAGGTTGAGCGCCGCCTGCGCGCCGGCGGCCCTTTCTTCGGCTAGTTGCCGGAGCCTCGACAGGCGCACGCTAACCAGCGCCGTCTCGGAGCCCGCAAAGAAGGCATTCAGGCCAATAATCATGCACATCAGCAGAATTCGGTAGGCGAAACTTGAATCCATTGCAGCAGCGGTCCCTCGACCTTCCTAGAATTGTATGGTGACGCTTCAGAGAGTTCTTCGTGCGCTCAATATCGCGACCGGTGTGATTGTGCTGGCGGCGCTGGTCGCGGGCTACCGGTATCTTTGGCGTCCTTTGCCCAAAGAATCGGGTGTCGAAAAAGCGCCGGTCACGTCCACGCTTGTCGTCGAGCGGGACGCGCGGGGAATACCCCATGTCCGAGCCGGAAGCTTGGAAGACGCCCTGTTCGCGGAGGGCTTCGTCACCGCGCAGGACCGCATGTGGCAGATGGACATGTCCCGGCGCCTCGCTGCCGGTGAGTTGAGCGAAGTCGTTGGACCGGTAACGCTGGCCATTGACACGCGTGCGCGGCGCCTGGGCATGCGGCGCATTGCCGAGGCTCAGGTGAAAGAGTTGCCGCCTGAAGAAATTGCGCAACTGGCCGCCTACGCGCGAGGCGTCAACTATTACCTTCAGGAGAATGCGGACGCGCTGCCGATCGAGTTCAAGCTGATGAACTACGAGCCGCGTTCGTGGACGATCGCCGACTCCCTGGTGATCGCCCTCTCGATGAACCGGACGCTGACGGAATCGTGGGAGACGGACATCGGGAAGTGGCGACTCCAGCAGGAGGGCTCGCCGGCGCGCGTCGAGAAGCTTTATCCCATACGCAGCGGCGGCGAGATTTCGCCCGGTTCGAATGCTTGGGCGATCAGCGGCAAACGGACTAAGAGCGGGCGCGCCATCCTGGCGAACGATCCGCATCTGGATTTCACGGTGCCATCGACGTGGTACGCCGTCCAGTTGCGTGCGCCCGGCCTGAACGTCGCCGGCGTTACCTTGCCGGGCGTCCCCGGGGTGTTAATCGGGCACAACGAAAGCATCGCCTGGGGGATCACCGCTCTGCTGTTCGACACGCAGGATCTGTACGCCGAGAGCATGGACATGCAGAGCGGGCGTTACTTGTTCCGCGGCCAGGCGATGAGCGCGCACAAGGAAACCGACTGGATCGCTGTGCGCGGCGCCGCACCGCAGGGAGTAGAGACGTGGCGCACCGTGCACGGCCCAGTTGTGATGACGGAGGGCAACCAGCCTCTAGCGCTACACTGGGCTGGCGCTGAGCCAGGCTCGACTTTCCCGATTCTGGCAATCAATCAGGCGAAGAACTGGACCGAGTTCCGCACTGCCCTGAGCCGTTTCGCAGGACCCGGGCTGAACTTCCTGTACGCCGACGCGAATGGCAACATCGGGCATCAGGTGGCCGGTAAGCTGCCGCTGCGGCGGACGTTTGCGGGCGACGTACCCGTGGATGGCGCATCAGGCGAGAACGAGTGGGACGGCTTTATCCCGTTCGAGCAACTTCCATCGTTCTACAATCCGCCCTCTGGGATTCTGGTCAGCGCCAACCAGAACCCGTTCCCCTTGAATACACCTTGGAAAGTGAACGGCCGCTTCTCGCCGCACTATCGCGAGCGCAGGATCTTCGAGCGGCTGAACGCTGAACGGCAGTGGGACGCGCCGGGCATGTTGTCGATTCAGACCGACGTCTACTCTTCAATGTTGAAGTTCGTAGCGACGGAAGCCGTGCGGGTCGCAGGCGCGGGCCCGGCGGCGAAAGAGGCCGTAAAGGTGTTGCGCGCCTGGGACGGTCGGGTGACTCCGGAGAGCGCAGCGCCTCTACTGGCAGCACTGATCTACCAGCAATTGCGCTGGCGCATTGCCTCAGTCGCCGCTCCCAAGGGTGGATTGAAGTATGCGGACGAAATGGCGCCGGCCGTTGTAGAGACGATGTTGCGCGAGCGTCCCATCGATTGGTTCCCGGATTGGGACAAGGTGATCGCCAGCGCGCTCGCCGACGCCATTGACGAAGGCACGCGCCTACAGGGGAAGCGGATTGGCCGGTGGTCTTATGGCCGCTGGAACGAGGTGGCGCTGGCGCATCCAATCTCCGGGCGCCTGGGCTGGTTTGGGCATTACTTCAACATCGGCCCCGTCGAGATGGGCGGCCACGCCACCACGGTGAAGCAGACCACCCGCACGCTCGGCCCGTCCATGCGTTTTGTGGCGTCCCCCGGCAATTGGGACGACTCCGTGCTGACGCTGACTACGGGCGAGAGCGGCCAAGTGCTCAGTCGCCACTACAGAGACCAGTGGGAGGCCTACCGCGACGGTCAGGGGCTGCCGCTGGAGTTCTCCCGGCCGCGCGCGAAATCGACGCTAACACTGCAACCGCGTTGACGATTCGTTGATTGCACATCCGTCTGGTTTAACCGTAAATAGAGGTGCGAGAATGGTGCCGGAGGCCGGGAGGGATTTCAGCGATGACGAGGTCGGAGATTCTCGATGAGTTAGGTCTGAGCACGGTCAATTCGGGCGCGTGCGGCAAGACCTGGATTGAAGCGCCGGGCGGACCGGAATTGACCAGCCTGAACCCCGCCACCGCACAGCCCATCGCCAGGGTTCGCATGGCGTCCGCGAACGACTACGAGCGGGTGGTGGAAGAGGCGCACGAGACGTTCTTGCGCTGGCGCATGTTGCCCGCACCGAAGCGCGGCGATATCGTGCGGCAGATCGGCGACGAACTGCGTAAGAACAAAGACGCGCTTGGGGCTCTCGTCTCCCTTGAAATGGGCAAGATCCTGGCCGAGGGCAGGGGCGAAGTACAGGAGATGATCGACATCGCCGATTTCGCCGTCGGACTTTCGCGCCAGTTGTATGGCCTCACGATGCACAGCGAACGCCCGCTGCATCGAATGTACGAGCAGTGGCACCCCCTGGGCATCACGGGCGTGATCTCCGCCTTCAATTTCCCCGTCGCCGTCTGGAGTTGGAACGCGCTGATCGCCGCAGTCTGTGGCGATACGGTCGTTTGGAAGCCATCCTCGGAGACGCCGCTCACTGCCGTCGCCGTTCAGACTATCTGCCACCGCGTGCTCGAGAAGAACGGCTGGCCCGGCGTCTTCGCACTCGCTATCGGTAGAGGTTCCACCGTCGGCGAGCGACTGCTGGACGACAGACGCGTCCCACTGATCAGCGCCACTGGCAGTTGCGAGATGGGCTACCGCGTGGCCGAGGTGGTGGGCCGCAGATTAGGCCGCACTCTGCTGGAGCTAGGTGGCAACAACGGCGTCATCATTACCGAAAACGCGAACCTGGATCTCGCCCTGCGAGCCGTGGTCTTTGGAGCGGTCGGGACCGCGGGCCAACGCTGCACCACCATCCGCCGCCTGTTCCTGCAGCGCAAGATCGCAGCGCAGTTCACCGATCGGCTGATCTCTGCCTACAAGCAGGTTCGCATCGGCGATCCTCTGGACGAGCGCACGGTGATGGGGCCGCTGGTAAACGACGGTGCGGCGCTCGACATGCTGGACGGTCTTAAGGAGGCCGGTCTGCAAGGTGGTGAGGTGCTCACTGGAGGCAATCGCCTCGATGGAGCCGGCTTCTTCGTTGAGCCAACCCTAGTGCGCGCAACGGCGTCTATGCCCGTGGTGAAGGAAGAGATTTTCGCGCCGATTTTGTATGTGATGGAATATGACACGCTGGAGGAGGCCATTGACTGGCACAACGACGTGCCGCAGGGACTCTCGTCCGCCATCTTTACCTCAAACCTCTACGATGCGGAGCGGTTCCTCAGTCCGCGCGGCAGCGATTGTGGCATCGCCAACGTGAACATCGGCACCAGCGGCGCTGAGATCGGCGGCGCGTTCGGTGGCGAGAAAGAGACCGGCGGTGGCCGCGAGTCCGGCAGCGACTCGTGGAAGGCTTACATGCGCCGCCAGACCGTCACCATCAATTGGTCCGATGATTTGCCGCTGGCCCAGGGCATCCAGTTTGACCTGGGATAGCACTTACGGCTATCTGAGAGTGCGTACGCCGCCGCGCGTTCATGGAGCTGCGCGATCCGCTGTTCCGCGCAGGGCGGCCGCCAGCTTACAATCCTGTGTGTGACCCACCTCGACAAAGTGCGGCGCGAGGTCGCGCGCTACGAACACGTGTTGTTGCGTTTCGACGCTCGCGAATCGTCCACGGGAACACCGGAACTGGTGATCGCGCTCAAGTCGCCCGTAGCGGGCGTCGATGAGTACGCGGCTCCCGTGCATCCGCGCGATGTCGATCATTCCCAGTTTGAATGGACCTTCCAACGCTTCCTCTACGATTGCATCCACGACTACATGGCGGAGTTGTTCACCAGGAACCCGCAACAAACGGGGCAATTGAAATGACGGAAGCCGGCCAGTTCATTCAATCCGAGATTCGCGCGCGCGGACCGATGCCGTTCTCGCGCTTCATGCAGCTTGCGCTCTATCACCCACAGTTCGGGTACTACCGGCGAGGGAAGCAGATCTTCGGGCGCGAGGGCGATTTCTACACCGCCGCGCAACTCCAGCCGGTCTTCGGGCGCCTACTGGCGCAGGCTATCAGTCAATGTCACGCACCGGCCCAACCGGACGGCCGTGTGATAGTTGCCGACTGGGGCGCGGGGCAGTCGGATCTGCGCGAGTCGCTAGCCGGGTTCGATTACCGCGCGGTAGATGTGGACCGCGATGAGACTCCGGAGCGCTTCCGGGGGATCGTGCTGGCGAATGAGTTGATCGACGCATTGCCGGTGGACGTTGCACGCAGGGAAGGCGGCGTCTGGAGGGAGTCGCGCGTTGCTGCGAAGGGTGACGGCTTCGTCTGGTGCGACGGCCCCAACTTGGAAGGCGAATGGCTGGACTACGCTGAGCGTGCGGCCTGCCAAGCCATGTGGGACTCCGCTGCCGCGATCATCGAACTCCCCGTGGGGCTGCGATCGTGCATCGAGCACATCGATCGGAAGTTGGAACGCGGATGGATCGTCCTGTTCGACTACGGCTACACCTCGCGTGAGTTGATGCGCTTTCCGCAAGGGACGCTGCTGGCGTACAGGCGGCATCAAGCCTACGACGATGTTCTCGCCGATCCTTCGGGGTCTGACATCACCGCGCACGTACCCTTCGACGAACTGCGGCGTCAAGCCCGGGTGTTGGGCTGGAATGAATTGCGCTTTGAGACGATGGGACGTTTTCTGCTACGCGCGGGAGAGGCCGATCAATTCAACAAGGCACTGGCAGCATCCACGGAAGCCGCGTCGGCGCGCCTACGCCTGCAATTGAAGTCGCTGCTGTTCGACATTGGAGAGATGTTTCGTGCGGTTGTGTGGGAAAAAGTCTGACGCAAAAAGTAAAGAGCCCCGGTCGCCCGGGGCTCTTTATGTGATCTGAACCTTGCGCTCTCGCGAGCGAGGGAACTTACTTTTTCTTCGCGGCCTTTTTCGCAGCCTTCTTGACTGCTTTCTTGACTGCCTTCTTGGTTGCGTTCTTCATTGATCTGTTCTCCGTAACATCAGAATCTGCGGCCGTTCGCGGCCACATTGTGATCCCTTTATAAACTCGGTGTTGAAACAATGTCAAGTGAAAAGTTCGATGCGTGAAGCTTCTGAACTGCCCGCAGAACGGGCGTTTGGAGCGTGTTGACGAAAACGGGCAAAAATGTTGTTGTACTTTCATCGCCAACACGATCGGAGCTAGCATCGGAGATGATGACGCGCCGGCAAGCACTGGCTCTTGGAATCCTCGCACTGCTTACTCCGGCTGCGTGCCGGAAGAAGCATAAGCACGGGCGGACACCCCATCCGCCGGTGCCGGCGAGGCCTCGGCCGAAGATCGGCTGGACACAAACGGGAGTCGCGAGTTGGTACGGAATTCCCTATCACGGACGCCAGGCGGCGAATGGCGAAATCTACGACATGAACGAACTGACCGCCGCTCATCGCACACTGCCTTTCGGCGCGATTGTCAAAGTGACGAGTCTCACCTCGTTCGCTAGCGTGACGGTCCGCATCACCGACCGGGGTCCGTTTGTCGGCGATCGAATCATTGACTTGTCGCGGCAAGCCGCGCGCCAGATTGACATGATCGGCCCGGGCCTGATGAGAGTGCGTTTGCAGGTTGTAGCGTATGGGCCACCTCGCGCGGCCGGTGTCAAACGCGTTGTTCCGGAACAGGACCTGCCGCAAGCCCAGGTGCAATTGCCTTCGCCTCCGTCTGCGCCGGCGCAGTTACCCGCTCCGACGCTGGAACAGTCCCAGCAATCACAGCCGCAGGAGGGAGCAACTCCCGAATTCACCGGTTACGCCGTGCAGGTGGGACTGTTCAACGACAAGTCGAAAGCCGATAGCCTGAGAGATCGGCTGGTGCGGCGGTACCAGCCCGTGACGCTGGTGGCGCGAGAAGGCGCGCGTACGCAGTGGCGCGTCCTGGTCGGCAACAAGCCGACCGAGGAGGAGGCGGAGGCGCTGGCCACAGTCCTCCGGAAACAGGTGGGCGAAGCATTGGTTGTCCTGCGCGATTAGCCTCCCTTCGCGAAACGAAACTCCCGCCGGCTCCTCAGCGCCGAGCCGCGAACAAACGAGTAGTGCCTGCAGGTGGGCTCGTCCGCTTTCTTCCGTTAGCGGTTCAGTGCCGCGGTGAAGGCGCGGTATCGCAGCAGTAAGGATGGCGCGTGCCCCCGGAAGTGATCGCGCGAATTCATGCTCCATTTTGAGACTTTCTGGCGTGCCAGCTACTGACTTCTGAAGAGCTCCATGTTTTCAACCGCCTTAGCGAAGCCACCTAGCGTTGAGAAGGGCGCCATCTCTGCTCCCGAAAGGAAGTACGAGCTCGTCGGTCAGTCGCCCCGCCTCCGCCAACTGTTGAAGCTCTCCTCGAAACTAGGCCGCGGCCAGTGGCCCGTTCTACTCCTGGGCGAGACAGGCACCGGCAAAGAAGTCGTAGCGCGAACGATCCACCGTCAAGGACCGGGCGGTCCCTTTGTGGCCATTGATTGTGCCTCTCTCGTCGGACCGTTGATGGAAAGCGAGCTGTTTGGGCACGTAAGAGGCTCGTTTACCGGAGCAGTTGGGAACAAGCCCGGCCTCATCGAAATGGCGGACGGTGGCACCGCGTTCTTTGACGAGATCGGCGAACTGCCCTTGGACCTGCAGGCGAAGCTCTTGCGGGTTTTGCAGGAACACGAGTTCAGGCCAGTTGGCGGCTTGCAGATGCGCAAGTCGAGTTTCCGAGTGATTGCCGCGACCAACCGCGACTTGAAGCAGGAAGTTGAAAAAGGGACCTTCCGGCGTGATCTTTACTATCGCCTGAACGTCGTGGCAGTGCGTCTGGCGCCACTGCGCGATCGCAAGGACGACCTTCCGGTGCTGCTGGACCACTTCATGACTACCTACGCCCCCAGACACGCGATTAGTCACGACTTGCGTGAAATGCTGATGAACTACGACTGGCCGGGCAACGTGCGCGAGTTAGAGAACTGCATCCAGCACATGGTCGCCCTGAACAGCGGCCCACTGCTACACCCCGCAGACGCACCCTCGAGCTTGATAAACGCGGCAGTCGAACGCGCCTTCGCTGCCAAGTCCCAGGGGCAATCGGCATTCTCCAGGACACCTCAATTCGGGCGGGGTTCGGATTCGACAGGCTCCGCGATGTTTCCACCGGGTCAGCTGCCGCAGCCGGCGCCGAATCCCGTGGTACCCCTCTTCGAACTGGAGCACAACGCGATCATCAGCGCACTCCAGTACACGAAGGGCGATCGCATGATGGCCGCCCACTTGCTCGGCATCGGCCGGACCACCTTGTACCGGAAGCTCAAAGAGTACAACATGGAAGCTTGATTGCCGCACTCGATGCCACCTACAGCGTTGGCTCCTCGCTGAGCGGCGTCGGCGTTTACTCCCGTGAGCTGCTGCGCGCCCTGGCCGGCCTCTGCCCGAACGATACACTTCTGAATTGCTACCGGCCGCACCGCCTTTGGCGCGGAATTCGACAGGCTCGCCCAAGCAATGTCTTCGCCGTTCCACTGTTCGATTCCTGGCAGCCGTTTCGCTGCGACGTGTTCCACGGCTTGAACCAGCGTTTGCCCATGCATCGCTTCCGTCGCACGGTTTGCACGTTCCACGACCTCTTCGTAATGACTTCGGAGTACTCGACGCCGGAGTTTCGCGCTCGTTTCACCGCCCAGGCCTGTGCAGCGGCGGACCGGGCGGACCTGATCATCTGCGTTTCGGAGTTCACGGCCCGGCAAGTCGAATCGCTCCTGCGCGTCGAGCGATCCAGGCTGCGCGTCATTCACCACGGGACGCGGTTTGTCGATACTCCGGAAAGTGCCGCGCGCGAGCCGTGGGTGCTGCACGTCGGCGCGGTGCAAACCCGCAAGAACCTGGTACGGCTGATTGAGGCGTTCGAAATGGCCGCACCTGCGCCCTGGCGGCTCGTGCTGGCGGGAGGCGAGGGCTTCGGCGCCGGGGAAGTACGGGCCAGGGCCGCAAATAGTCCGGCGCAGGATCGCATTGAGTTCACTGGATGGGTGGACGACCGGCGTCTGGCCGACCTCTACGCGCGGTCGTCAATGCTGGCATTCCCGTCGCTCGATGAAGGATTCGGGATACCGATTCTGGAGGCAATGGCCTGGGGCCTGCCGGTCGTCGCATCCAACGGCTCCTCGTTGCCGGAAGTCTGCGGGGATTCCGCTCTGCTAGTCGACCCTACCGACGCTGCGGCTCTCGCTGCGGCCATCCAAACCCTGGTCGAGAATCCAGCCGCAGCCGCGGCGATGGCCGTCAAAGGACGCAATCATGCCCGCCGTAGGCCCTGGAGCGCCGCCGCAGCCGACACCCTGCAGGTCTACGCGGAACTCCTGCGGTAAGGCCGGGGGACGACGTCGCTTGACTTTGTTCCCGCTGCTCTACTAGCGTAGTGATTTCGCCGGACGGCCCTGCCGCCGGGGACCGGAGCGATGAGCGCACAGGAACATCGTCGAAAAATCGTCCTCGACCAGAGGCTCGAATCGTCTTTGGAAAGCGTCGATGAATCCGAAGAGAAGATCGTCGCGCTCGCGCAGGACGCCGGGTTCGCCGAAGAGGAAACCTATCGTCTGGGTTATGCCGTTCGGGAAGCCTTGGTGAATGCCGTGGTGCATGGCAACCGCTATAGTGCGAACAAGACAGTGCTGTTTCAGGTGTCTAGCTGGGAACGCGGCATTGAGATCGTGATCCAGGATCAGGGAAGTGGGTTCCTGGCCGAGTCTCAACTGGATCCGTTGGCCGAAGAGAACCTGATGAACCAATCCGGGCGGGGATTGGCTCTCATTAAGGCTTTCACTGACGAGCTGGTGGTGGAACCAGCCCAGCCGTCCGGTACCCGCGTTATACTACGTAAGTTTCTACCGCCCGAAGTTGGCTGACGGCCAGCTTAACGTGTTGGCCGCGACAAAGTTCGAGTGAAGTTCCCCTAGGTGTAGAAGGAGGTTGATCATCCGTGAGCGCTAAATTGATTACCCGCCAGGTCGGCGACGTGACCGTGATTGACGCTGTGGGCCGCATAACCCTCGGCGAAGGCTCTTCGGTCTTCCGGGAGACCATCAAGGATCTCGTCAGCAAGGGCAACAAGAACATATTGCTCAATCTGGCCGAGGTTAGCTATATCGATTCGTCCGGGATTGGCGAGCTCGTCAGTGGTTTCACCAGCGTGAGCAACGCCGGCGGAAACCTCAAGCTCTTGAAGCTGACGAAGCGTATTCAGGATCTTCTTCAGATCACGAAGCTGTACACGGTATTTGAAGTGTTCGACGACGAGGCTAAGGCTCTCGCCAGCTTCTAGTTTGTTCGAAGTCTCACCTGGCAACCGATCTTCAAGCCCGGCGGCCTTCATGGCCGCCGGGCTTGAGACTATCCCTGCCCGCCTGAACGACTGCCCTGTGTTAAACTGACGTTTTGCCCGCTGGAGTTTTCTTCCGTGGATCGTATTACCCGGCATGACCTAAAGACCGACCCGTTTGCGCAGCAAGTTGGTCACATTGTTGAAGAAGTTGAGGCTCACCGCTCTCAGGTGATTCGCTATGGCGCTGCCGCTGTGGTGGCACTGGTGCTGATTGGCGGCATCTATTGGTTCGTCCATAGCCGGAGAGAGTCGCGGCAACTCGAACTCGCAAAGGTGATGCGCATCTGGGGCGCGCCGAGCGCCGCTCCCGTGGCCGGGGAGTTCGCCTTCACCGATCCCGCTAGCAAGGACAAAGCCCTCACGAAGGCAGCCTCAGAATTGATCGCGAACCATTCCGGCTCGGATGAAGCCGGCGCTGCCGAGTACCTGCTGGGTGTGCGCGCCGCCGATCAGGGCAAACTGGATGTGGCGGAGCGCAATTTCAAGCAGGCTGTCGCGGACGGCGGCGGCGAATACGGCACGCTTGCCAAGTCGGCCCTGGCTGAGGTCTATGTGTCGGAAGGCAAAACCGCCGACGCCGAGAAACTCCTCAAAGAACTGGTTGAGTCCCCCTCCGTGTTGGTGTCGAAAAATCAAGCCACTATGTCGCTGGCCAAGCTCTACGCGAAGACGCGTCCGGCGGAAGCGCGTAAGCTGCTCCAGCCGCTGCTCACTGAGAAAACGTCGGTGGGGCGCCTCGCTGCAGCGCTTTACGCTGAGACGAACACGCCTGCCGCAGGCAAGTGATTCCCAGGGAGCTGCGCTTTCCGGACCAGCATCTGCGCGGCAGGCGCTATCCCGAGCCACCCCACCCATACCGGACTGAATTCCAGCGGGATCGCGATCGCATCGTTCACGCCCGCGCTTTCCGCCGGTTGGAAGGCAAGACCCAGGTCTTTGGCGAGCGGCTTTCCGATCATTTCCGCAACCGGCTCACCCACACCATCGAAGTCGCGCAGATCGCTCGCAGCGTGGCGGTCTCGCTGTCTCTCAACGAGGACTTCACCGAGGCGCTCGCGCTCGCCCACGATATCGGACATCCTCCCTTCGCGCACTCGGGTGAGGAAGAACTCGATCGCCGTATGCGGCCGTTTGGCGACCGGTTCGATCACAACCTCCACGCCTTGCACATCGTCGAGCGGTTCGAGCAGCGCTATGCACGATTCCCCGGTTTGAATCTGACCTTCGAGGTGCGCGAAGGCATGGTCAAGCATTCGCGTGACATCGAACGCGGAGACATCCCCGAGTTCGACGAGTTTCTGCCGGGGCTACGCCCGCCGCTCGAAGGCCAGCTGATCGACCTCGCCGACGAAATCGCCTATAACAGCGCGGACCTGGACGACGCCTACTCCGCCGGCTTCTTCAGTCTGGACGAGATCGCCGCCGGTGTTCCGCACTATGGCGAGTTGTTGGAGGAGATCAGGCAGCGTTTTCCCACGGCGGAGGAGGGCCTGCAGTTCCAGGAAGTTCTGCGGCGGCTGATCAATCTGCTCGTGTCGGGCTTCATCGAAGGGACGAGGGAGGCACTGCGGACCAGCGGAGCGGCTAGCGTTCAGGAAGTGCGCCAACACCCCACCCGCCTGGCCAGCCTGACGGCCGAGAGCCGGGAGGCGGATAGCGGGCTCAAACGCTTCCTGCTACAGCGCGTCTACACCGCTCCTCCGCTGATCCAGGAGCGCGAGCAGGCCACCGGGACCATCGGGAGTCTGTTCGAGTTCTTTCTGACGAACCCCGGCGAGTTGCCGGAACCGCACCGCCTGCGACTGGTGGAACTGCCCCTGCACCGGGTGGTGTGCGACTACATCGCCGGCATGACCGACAACTTCTGCCGCAACACCGCACGGCGGTTGCTCGGCTGAGAGCGGGCGGCCGCGCTCACTTCTCTCCGTTGTGGTCCACGTGGCTGGAGAGCTCGGCTTTTCGCACTGCGTAGGCTTTGCGAAGCATCCGGCAGAGATCTTCCGCGAGCTTCTGCGGATTCTCGTCGTCAGGTAGATCCACTTCCACCTTGAGGTATAGATCGATGCACTTCATCACTCGGATGGTACGATAGCAGCGTCGAAGAAGGTAATGGGCGAAAAGAACCTCTGTCATCTCTGCCAGCGCCGACCGGCGCGGCGACACTGTCCCGCGCTGGACCGCGGCATCTGCTCCGTCTGCTGCGGCACGGAGCGGGAGCAATCCATCGGCTGCCCGCTGGAATGTGAGTATCTGCGCGACGCGCGCTATCACGAGCGGCTTCCCGAGTTGGATCCGAAGACGCTGCCCAACCCGGAAATCGAGTTGACCGACCGGTTTATGAACGAGCACGAGAAGCTTGCCATCGTGCTGGGCCGGTTGCTCTTCATCGCCGCGGTCGAAACTCAGGGTGTGGTTGACTCCGACATGCGGGAGGCGCTCGCGTCGCTCGTGACAAGTTTCAAGACCGCCAGCGTAGGACTGATCTACGAGGCGCGTCCCGAGAACGCCATTGCCGCCGCCGTCGCCGCCCGCTTCCGCGAAGAACTGGACAAGTTCCGCGAGGCCGTCGCGAAGGGCGCGCCGGAAGGCACGCTCGTGGACAAGGACTTACTCGGCGTGTTGGTGTTCTGGCAGCGAATGGAGTACCAACGCAGCAACGGCCGCCGAAAAGGCCGTGCGTTCGTCGAGTCGCTTTACTCCCTGCTCCCCCCTCCTAAAGACGAGACGGCGGGCGAATCCGGTGGGATCGTCACCGCTGGTTAAGGCGTCAGCGGCGGCCATGAGAGCCAGACTCGTCGCAGCTTCCGAAATCGGGCCAGAGATCAGGCACTTCCGCTTCGACGTGCCTGAAACGAAGCAACTGGAGTTCATTCCCGGCCAGTTTGTCTCCTTCACCGGGACAGTCTCCGGCAGGGAATTCACGCGCGCTTACTCGGTTTGCTCCGCGCCCGACGGCAACCGCTTTGAACTCTGTCTGAACCGCGTACGCGAAGGCCGGTTTTCCCCCCGGCTGTTCGAGATGACTCCCGGCGCAACGGTCGGGATGTCCGGACCGCTGGGCACCTTCGTTCCGCGGCATCCGTTCCGCGATTCGGTACTCATCGCCACCGGCACGGGGATCGCTCCCTTCCGGTCGTTCCTGCGCTGGGCGCCGGTGTTGGAGAGCGGCAGGCGAATCACTTTGCTGTTCGGTGCCCGGTACCCGCTCGGCCTCTTGTACCGGAACGAGTTGCAGGCGCTGGAAAGCGAATTGTCTGGATTCCGGTTCCTGCCCACCATTACGCGCCCGGAATCCGGCTACCGCGCACGAATCGGTCGGGTTCAGCAGCATCTGGACGAAGCTCTGGACGGCCGCGCCGACGTGGATGTCTACATCTGCGGATTGCGGGAGATGGTCGACGACGTGCGCGCGATTCTGGGGAAAAAGGGCTTGCAGCGGACACAGATCCGCTACGAACGATACGACTGAGTGTCCATTTTCCAGGAGAGAGCCCAATCGTAAACCGCGTAAATTAGCGGTTTAGGAAATTCGGCCTTTATGATTCAATAACTTAGGATGCGGAACCGCAGAAATCAGCGGTTTTGTATTTCTGGCGCGGACAGTCAGGGAATAGGCCGCGTCTCAACGCGCGCATAAACTTCGCGCGTCTGTTCGAGCGAAGCGAAGCTGACCCCGGGCAGTCGCGCCGAGGCCGTGCCCGCAGCCACACCCCAGCGCACCGACTCGGGAAAATCGTGTTTCTGCGTCTGCGCCCAGACGAAAGCCGCCGCCAGGGCGTCGCCCGCCCCGATCGGGCAGAGCGCATCGATCCGGGGAGGCACGACTTCCACGGCCCGGCCCGTGCTGTCGGCCGCCAGCGCCCCGCGCGCACCCAGGGACAGGATGATACTCTGCGCTCCCATCGCGCGAATGCGTTCAACCGCCTCGAAGAAGTGGCTGCGCGTGATCAACGCACGGCTGAGCAGCCGCTCCGCCTCCTGCTGATTCGGTGTCACCACGGTGGGCTTTTCTTCGAGCGCGGCCTCCAGGGCCTCACCGTCGGCATCCACCAGAACTGGCACCTTCAGCTTCTGCGAGTAGTGAATCAACCGCGCGTAGAAATCGGCCGGAACGCCCGGAGGCAGGCTGCCGCAGAGCATCAACCAATCCGCGCCTCGTAGGCTCCCACGCACGGCCTTTTCCAGCCGCGCGATCTCGCTCGGATTCAAGCTTGGGCCTTTTTCGTTCAACTTCACGGCCAGTCCCTGCCGGTCGGCCACCGTGATGTTCGTGCGGATTTCCTGCCTGATCCTGACCAGGGAGAACGGAAAATCGCAACGCGTCAGGAACTCTTCGAGCAAGCGCCCCGACTTGCCCCCGCACGTCGCAATGGCCAGCGTGTCGGCGCCAAAACTGCGCAGCACACACGAGGCATTGATGCCGCGGCCGCCAGCCGATTCGTGGGATGAGAGTATGTAGGCCCGGTCTTCGAAAACCAGTCGATCGACCGTAACGTTCCGGTCGATAGCGGGATTCACTGTGAGCGTAACGATCAAACCGCCATTGTATCGGATGCTACGCTGAACGCTTGAGGCGTCACCCGCATTTTCTGGCTTATCTCGCCTTGTTGGCTGTCTGCTTCTTCTGGGGAACAACGTATTTGGGCATCCGCATGTCCCTGGAGACATGGCCGCCGATGATGCTGGTCTCCTTGCGTTACCTGCTCTCCGGCAGCATCATGCTGATCGGCGCAATCGCACTACGCATTCCGCTGCCCACCGGGCGCGAACTTCGCAATACCGCCTTGACGGGCTTGCTCGTGCTGGGCATAGGCAATGGGGCGCTGGTATGGGCCGAGACCTGGGTTCCCAGCGGATTGGCGGCGCTGATGATCACGATGTCGCCTTTCTGGTTCCTGGGGCTCAACGCCGTCATGCCTCCGCGCGAACACGTCCGTCCCGCGACCTGGCTGGGCTTGCTGGTGGGGTTGGGCGGCGCCGCGTTGCTGATTGGTCCGGGGGCCTTCGCGGGTGGCTGGCACAGCGGGCTGGTCAAGGGCTTCCTGGCGCTGCAGTTCGGGATGTTCGGCTGGACCCTGGGCTCGCTGCTCCAGCGCCGCATGCCAACCCGCGCTCACCCCATCGTTGGCGGCGCGGTCCAGCAACTCGCGGCCGGTCTGGCATGCGCACCGTGGGCGCTCATCGCCGGTGGGGACATCCATTGGTCCACGCGGGGCGTGGGGGCGCTCGCTTACCTGGTGGTCTTTGGTTCGATCGTTGGATACAGCGCCTATGTGCTCGCGATGGATCGGCTGCCCGTCGCCATCGTATCGCTGTATAACTACGTGAACCCGGTGGTCGCAGTCCTGCTCGGGTACCTGTTCTACAACGAACCCTTTGGCGCGCGCGAAGCACTCGCCATGCTGGTCATCTTCTTAGGAGTAGCGGTCGTCAAGCGCCTGGAGACGAGTTAGCCGTTCCGCCGTCGCCGCGCAAAGGCGTGCAGCAGGCCGCCGAGCGAGCTGAAAACGGTCAATTGCACGAAATTGAGTCCCAGGCCCAGCGCCAGTCTGTCGGGATGCTTGGGCAGGTCGAGCAGTTGATTCATGTCTTCCGCGCGTGCGCCGTACTTCCCGGAACTGTCGCGCAGCAACTGTACGAACTCGGGGTTGCCCGCCAGCGTCATGAACAGCAGCGTGATCATCACCAGCAGAATCAGGAACGTGAACAACCCGGAAATCCAGCCTAGCGCGGCTCCGCTGCGGACGTTGATCAACTGAGCGCTGCTGCGGCAGTACAAGAAAGATGCGATCCAGCCGCCTGCGAAGAGCACGAACGGAAACAGGACGCCGGACCCAACGGGGGACAACAGGACGCCAAAAACCAAGCTGAAGCAAGCGGCCAGCAAGCAACTCTTCACCACCACCCGGTTGCGGAAATCGACGTTGGCCCCGGACACGCTGACGGGCTCAGCGATGACCACGCGATCGATTGCCGGTTCGACCGGTAGAGGAGTTCCCTCCAGTTCGGCTGGCTCCTCTTCGGCGATCAACGGTCGCAGCGGCCGCCCGCAACGATGGCAAAACAGCGCATCCGGAACCAGTCGCGCCCCGCAAGTACAAATCTCTTCCACCCCCTCAGTGTCCCGTGATAGGGGGCAACCTGCAAGCGGAGCGAGCTTTGTGCTGCCCTATTCTGCCGTTACGGCACTCAACCTGTCATGCCAACAACCCGGCCATCAGGCCGCCGAAGCGCGAGCACGGCAACTCGCTGGCATGCGGGATCGCGAGAGCAGCGGCCCGAACGAAAATCGACCGGTCAAGTCAGCCAACAGCCTCTGTTCCCGAGGGATCACGCTTTGTGGTCTGTTGTACTCTCGTCCCCCCGTCTCCCTCGCCAGGACTTCGTTTCCAGCCGCACGAAAAGGTTCAACGCATGAGAATTCCCGCCCAAGTCTCCACTGACCAATTAGCGGCGGATTGCCTCCGGGTTTGGCTCTGCTCTAGCTATGCTCCGACGCCGGTCGAAGTCGATCGCTGCGGAGATTGGAAGTTATGCCCGGCATTCGTAGCGAAGCGGATCGAGTGCGTATAATAATAGGAGTTTAGGGTCCCGGCTGCTCCTCCACTTCACGTCTCCGCGGCCCACTTTCGGCAGAACGGTCGTCCATGGCACAAATTATCGCGATCTTTAGCGCCCTCCAGCCTATCCTTGTTCGCGCCATTCCCACGTTTCTCCTGGTAATTGCACTCCATTGGTACCTGAAAAAGGTGCTGGTTCAACCCATGGAACGAGTGCTGGCGGAACGCCGGAAGCGCACGGAAGGCGCGGTTGCGGCCTCGGAAGCTGCTCTGGCAGACGTGAACGCCAAAATGACCGCGTATGAGAAGGCGCTGTACGAAGCCCGCGCCGGTGTCTACGCCGATCAGGAACAGAACCGCCGCAACCTCGTGGCCGATCAATCAGCCGCGATTGAAGCCGCCAAGCAGAAGGTGGCCGCCCAGGTAGCCGCAGCCACCGCCGAGATAGCCGCGCAAGCCAAGGCTGCGCGCGCGGAATTGGCCGGGGAGAGCGAACGGTTAGCCGACCAGATTGCGGCGGCCGTTCTGGCGGGGAGAAACTAGGATGCGCCGACTGGCTTTGTTGCTGCTGTTCGCGTGCGCGGCGTTTGCCGCGGAAGAGGGCGGCGCCGCCAAACACGAAGTCGGCGATCAATTGCTCCAAAAGTGGATCAATTTCGCGATTTTGGCCGCGGGCATCGGTTTTCTCGTGGTGAAGGTTGGCGGTCCTGCGTTCCGGTCGAAAAAGCAGGAAATCCTGGATGGGCTGGCCGAAGGCACGCGCCGCGCGGAAGCTGCGGCGGAAAAAGCCGCGGAGATCGACCGTCGTATGGCCGGCCTGCAGTCTGAGGTCGCCGTGCTGCGCGAGAAAGCGAACACAGAGATGACCGCGGAGGCCGGAAGGCTTCGCCGCGAAACGGCCGAGCACATCGCCAAGGTCGAACATAGCGCGGAACTCGACATCGCCTCTGCCGCCAAAGCCGCACGTTTGGAGCTGAAGGGCTATGTTGCCGATCTGGCCCTCGACCTGGCCCGCCGGAAAGTGTCAGCGAAGATCGACGATGCGACGCAGGCCGCACTGGTCGATCGCTTCGCCCGGGGTCTGAACAACTAGGAAAGAGCAGCCAGAATGTCCCTAGCCGTTGCCAATCAATACGCCAAAGCGCTGCTCGAAGTGGTGGACAAGCCCGGCTCAAAGGTCGCTCCGGAGAGCGTGCTGGAGCAGCTGGAAACCTTCGAATCCGCGCTGGCCGAATCGCGCGAGTTTCGCGTGGCGCTGCTTTCGCCCGCCGTATCGTCAGTGCAGAAGAGCAAGGTTCTCGCGCGTGTCGGCGGCATCCTCGGGCTGTCCCCGGTCGTCGGAAACTTCCTGAACGTCGTCACCAGTCACCGCCGAATCCCGCTGCTCTCGCAAATCCGCGTCCAGTTTCGGGCGCACCTGGATGATCAGCTAGGGATCGTGCGCGCAAGAATCGCCGCCGCCCGGGAACTGGGCGCCGCGCAAAGGTCCTCGCTGGAGTCCAGTCTGGCCAGTTCGGTCAAGGGAAGCCTGCGCTGCTCGTACAGTGTAGATGGCGCGTTGCTAGGCGGCGTGACGGTTCAAATCGGTTCGAAGGTCCTGGACGGCTCGGTGCGCGGTCAACTCGACTCGCTGCGCCGCCGTTTGGTCGCCGAAGGTTAGGGCGCGGTTTGCGCCGCAGTTTGCGTAGTCGAAAGGGTTAAGGAAAAGGTATCTATGGCCCAGATTCGTGCGGACGAGATAGCGCGGGTTCTGCGCGAGGAAATCGAAGGCTTCGAGCAGACGGTCCAGGTTTCGGAAACCGGCTTCGTCGCTTCGGTCGGAGATGGTATCGCCCACATTCAAGGGATCGACAAGGTTATGGCGGGCGAGCTGATCGAGTTCCCGCACGGGATTTCCGGCTTGGCCCTGAACCTCGAAGAAGACCTGGTTGGGGCGGTGATTCTTGGCGAGGCGACCGAGATCAAGGAAGGCGACGAAGTTCGCCGCACCGGCCGCATCATGTCGGTCCCGGTCGGGCCGGCACTGATCGGCCGTGTTGTCGATGCCCTGGGCCGCCCGATTGACGGCAAGGGCCCCATCGAGACCGAGCATTTCCTCCCGGTTGAGCGCATCGCCCCCGGCGTCATCGACCGTCAACCCGTGCGCGAGCCGCTCCAGACCGGCATCAAGGCGATCGACGCCATGATCCCGATCGGCCGCGGCCAGCGCGAGTTGATCATCGGCGACCGCCAGACGGGCAAGACGGCCATTGCCATCGACACCATCATCAACCAGAAAGGCAACGGCGTCATTTGTATCTACATCGCCGTCGGCCAGAAGCGCTCGACGGTGGCCCAGGTGGTTCGAATCCTGGAAGAGCACGGCGCGATGGAATACACCATCATCGTCGCGGCCACTGCCTCTGACCCCGCACCGATGCAGTACATCGCCCCGTTCGCAGGTACGGCGATGGGCGAGTACTTCCGCGACAACAAGGGACACGCCCTGTGTGTCTACGACGATTTGTCGAAACAGGCCGCCGCATACCGCGAGATTTCGCTGCTGCTGCGCCGCCCGCCCGGGCGCGAAGCTTATCCTGGCGACGTTTTCTATTTGCACAGCCGCTTGCTGGAGCGCGCGTCGAAGTTGAGCGATGAACTGGGTGGCGGATCGCTGACCGCCCTGCCGTTTATCGAGACTCAGGCGGGCGACGTCTCTGCCTACATTCCAACCAACGTCATTTCCATCACGGACGGCCAGATCTACCTGCAGTCGGACATGTTCAACTCGAACATCCGGCCGGCAGTGGATGTGGGCCTTTCGGTCAGCCGCGTCGGCGGCAACGCCCAGGTGAAGGCGATGCGCCAGGTGGCTGGTTCGCTGCGTTTGGACCTGGCCCAGTACCGCGCGTTGGCGGCCTTTGCGCAGTTCGGCTCCGACCTGGACAAGGCGTCGCAGGCCCAAATCAATCGCGGCAAGCGGCTGGTCGAAATCCTCAAGCAAAGCCAGTACCGCCCGCTGCCGGTTGAGAAGCAGATTCTGATCCTCTATGCGGGCGCCAACGCCCACCTCGACGACCTGGCGGTGGAGCAGTGCCGACCCTTCGAGGAAGAACTCTACCGCTACGTGGACAACGCGCACCAGGACATCCTGGCCGAGATCCGCGACAAGAAGATTCTGAGCGACGACCTGAAAGCGAAGCTCGAAACGTTGCTCAAGGAGTTCAAGAAGCAGTTTCTCGCCGCCCACGCCGCGGTGAAGTAAAGCGAGCTAATCGCCATGCCCAGTTTGATCGATCTCAGGCGGCGTGTTCGCTCCATCCGCAACACGCAGCAGATCACCAAGGCGATGAAGATGGTCTCGGCGGCGCGCTTGCGCCGTGCACAGGACCGCGTCATCAACTCCAGGCCTTACTCCCGGATGTTTGCCTCGATCCTCGCGAACGTCGCCGCCGCGGTGGCGAACGACGAAGTGGCGGCAGCGCATCCTTTGCTCGCGGTTCGGGAAGAGAAGAGGATCCAGTTGATCCTGGTCACTGCGGATCGCGGGTTGGCCGGTGCTTACAACTCCAACCTGATCCGGGCCGCCGAGCAGTTTGCTGCCGATCACGCGAGCCAGCAGGTCGAATTCGAACTGGTTGGCCGTAAGGGCCGCGACTACTTTGGCCGGCGCAATACGAAGATCAGCGGCGAGTTGGTCGGCGTTAGTCAGACGGCGTCTCTCACCGAGGCCCAGGCGCTCGTCGGCAAGTTGATGCAACGCTTCACCGATACCGAGATCGATTCGGTCTACATCCTCTACAACGAGTTCAAAAGCGTGCTCACGCAGCGCGTGACGTTGAAGCAGATCCTGCCCCTGTCGGTAGCGTCCGGAGATGGGCAGGCCGCACGCGATTATATTTATGAGCAGCCGCCGGCACAACTACTGGGCAGCCTGCTGCCGCGCTACGTACTGCTCCAGGTTTTAGAAGCGTTTCTGGAAAACACGGCGGCCGAGCATGCCGCCCGCATGACGGCTATGGACGCCGCCACCAGTAACGCTTCCGACGTGATGAACAAGTTGACCCTCTACATCAACCGGGTGCGGCAGGCGAGCATCACCAGGGAAATCATCGAGGTCGTCAGCGGCGCGGCGGCTCAAGGCTAGCCGCGGCTACAAGGGTTTAAGGCACAAAGGTCGAAGGAACGAATTCCATGTCCACTGAACAACACGCAGTCGATACCACCGCCGGAGTGATCGGCAAAGTCATCCAGGTTGCCGGCCCGGCAGTCGATCTCCAGTTCGCCGACCATCAGATCCCGTCCATCCTGACGGCGGTGCGTATCGATAGCGAAGGCTTTGACTCGCCGACGCCCATTGATGTGACTGTCGAAGTGATGCAGCACCTCGGCGAGGGCCGTGTTCGCGGCGTAGCGCTGCAGCCCACCGATGGCATGGTGCGCGGTATGCGGGCCGTCTCCACCGGAGCGCCCATTACGGTGCCCGTCGGCAAACAGACGCTCGGCCGGGTGCTCAACGTCCTAGGCCAGCCGGTAGACAAGATGGGTCCTGTGGAGACCACCCACCACTACCCGATTCATCGTTCCGCTCCGGCGTTCGACGAGCAAGCCACCGGGCTGCAGATGTTCGAGACAGGCATCAAGGTCATCGATCTTTTGGAGCCATATCTTCGCGGCGGGAAGATCGGCCTGTTCGGCGGTGCTGGCGTCGGCAAGACGGTCGTCATTCAGGAACTCATCAACAACATCGCCATGAAGCACGGCGGCGTGTCGGTGTTCGCCGGTGTCGGCGAGCGCACGCGCGAAGGAAACGATCTGTGGCTGGAGTTCAAAGAGGCCGGTATCATCGATCCCTCCGATTGGCGCAAATCCAAGTGTGCCTTGATCTACGGGCAGATGACGGAGCCTCCCGGCGCCCGTCTCCGCGTCGGCCTGACGGGGCTGACGGTCGCAGAGTATTTTCGCGACGAAGAGGGCCAGGACGTCCTGCTTTTCATCGACAACATCTTCCGCTTCACCCAGGCTGGTTCGGAAGTGTCGGCACTGCTCGGACGCATGCCGTCCGCCGTCGGCTACCAACCCAATCTGGCCAGCGAAATGGGCGAATTGCAGGAGCGCATCACTTCAACCAAGAAGGGTTCGATCACCTCGGTGCAGGCCATCTACGTGCCCGCCGACGACTACACCGACCCCGCTCCGGCCACGACCTTTGCGCACCTCGACGCGACGACGAACCTCTCGCGCGACTTGGTTTCGATCGGCATTTATCCAGCCGTCGATCCGCTCGCCTCGACATCCCGCATTCTGGATCCGCTGATCGTGGGCCAGGAACACTACGACACGGCCCAGCGCGTCAAGGGAATCCTCCAGCGCTACAAAGACCTGCAGGACATCATCGCCATTCTCGGCATTGATGAACTCGGCGAAGATGACCGGCTCACGGTCGCTCGCGCCCGCAAGATCCAGCGCTTCCTGTCCCAGCCGTTCCACGTGGCCGAACAGTTTACCGGCTTCCCCGGCAAGTACGTAAAACTCGCCGACACCGTGCGCGGCTTCCAGGAAATCTGTGACGGCAAGCACGACGCCATTCCCGAGCAGGCCTTCTACATGCAAGGCACAATTGAGGACGTCCTGGAAAAATCCGAGCAGATTAAGAAAGCGAGCTAGACATGGCCGGGACCATCTTGCTCGAGGTGGCGACGCCCGAGCGGCTGATGTTGAAGGAAGCGGTGATCGAGGTGGAGGTGCCGGGCGCCGATGGCGAACTGGGCATCCTGCCCGAGCACGCGCCATTGCTCTCTGAACTCGGTGCCGGCCTGCTGCGATATACGGTGCAGGGGCAGAATCCACGCTGCGTGTGCGTGAGCGGTGGTTGGGTGGAGGTTGGCCCGGACTCGGTGCGGGTTCTCGCCAGTACGGCCGAACTCGCGGACGCCATCGACGTGAAGCGCGCCCAGGATGCGCTCCAGCGTGCCAATCAGCGACTGGTGAATCCGACTGGGGACGTGGATATTGCCCGTGCGCTCAACTCGCTGAAGCGGGCGCAAGCGCGTATTGAAGCCTCCAAGTTCCTGACCGGCAAATAGTCATCGCCGGCGCTCTCTGTTTGCCTTTGCGGGCTCGCGGAAGAGGTCTTTTTCTTGCTGCCGATCACTCGGTGTGAAGCAAACTTCGAGGCCCCTGTGCGAGAATGGAAGTTGTTCGGGCCGTGGCGCAGCCTGGTAGCGCGCTTGCTTGGGGTGCAAGAGGTCCCGAGTTCAAATCTCGGCGGCCCGACCAAATTCCCTATTTTCAAGTGTTAACAGTATTTCCACAATTGTGGAAATAGCCCCGAATGCGCTTGTTACAAACGCAAGCGCTCTTCCCTCCTTCTTCGATAGCTAAGTTCTTCGCGCTGAATGCGGCTATACGTTCGCTGAGGCGAGCGTGTCCATAGTTCGCAGTTTCCAGTGCGAAAAGACCAAATCTGGCCGCGAGCGTGTAAGAAAAGTGCTCATGACTACTCCGGCATTATCGCCGGGGCGATTTGGGCCGTCACGAGGAGATGTGCGCTCTCCTCAGTCGGCGTAGCGTCTTCTCAGATTGATGTCGACAGGACTTGTCGGCTTCGAGCCCCCTTCCTCCGGCCTCCTTCTTTTTCTCGGGATTGGCAGGGATTCCATTTTGTCGCCGATTGACTCGCCTGACGCCCAGTGGGTGGCCCTCAGCGCTTGCAGCGACCATGAGGCAGTGACGGGCCGCCATCTCAGTCTTCGTGTAGCGCAAGGTGCCTTTGGGCGGCTGCAGCGAGCGGACGGTCTTACCTGACTGTTCAGACGGTTTAGATACGGGCGCTGTTGATTAGCTGAACTAAGCTTCCCCGCGAATCCCTGAACTGGACACCGGTTTACGAATCTGCCAACTTACTTAGCATGGCTGAGCAAACCAAAGGAAAGGTAAACCTGCTGGAGCGCCTCCTCCCAGAAGGCCTGCTGGTCGATGCGGCTTGGCTCGGTGCCCACGGGTACTCGACTTCTCTGCGCAGACAGTACGTCACCGCGGGATGGTTGGATCAACCCACCCGGCAGGTATACAGGCGGAAGCGAGGATCGGTAGGCTGGCAACAGGTCGTCGTTTCACTGCAGACGCTGCTCGATCACGACCTAATCGTCGGGGGCCGTACGGCACTTGAACTCGAGGGGTTTGCACACTATCTCGCGAAGGAGACGAGGATGGTTCACTTGTACGGTCCTTCGCGCCCGCCTAACTGGCTAAACAAGCTGCCTGTGGATGCTGACTTTATGTACCACAATATCGGGCGTTTGTTCGCTCATCCAGCAGCCAAGCCATCGTGCGACCCCAATGACCAACTGTCGACTCCATCGACGGCGGTTCCATCTGATCTGCTAGCTCAACCGTGGGGCCAGTGGGAATGGGCTCTCATGCTGTCCTCGCCGGAGCGGGCCTTGCTGGAACTGCTCGACGAGCTACCCGCCCGTGAGACCTTTCATCAGGTGGACAAACTCGTCGAAGGGCTCTCCAGTCTCAGCCCTCGCCGCCTTGAGAACCTGCTGCATGACTGCCGGAGCGTGAAGGTGAAGCGGCTATTCTTCCTCTTTGCGGATCGGCACGAACACGCCTGGCTAAAGCACATCAACCGCAAAAGAGTAGACCTCGGCAGAGGCAAGCGGATGCTGGTTCGGGGAGGCAAACTGAGCGCCGCATATCAGATAACCGTGCCGGAGGACTTCGATGGCATTCAGTGAAGTCTACCGCCGTCAAGTTGCGCTGCTGTTGACACTCCTGCCACACGTCGCAGCGGAAGACTGTTTCGCACTCAAGGGCGGCACGGCTATCAATCTCTTCGTTCGCGACATGCCGCGCTTGTCCGTCGATATCGACCTCACCTATCTGCCGGTGTCGTCTCGCGAGGAGTCGCTTGCGGCCATCGACACAGCCATGAAGCGGATAGCCCTCCGCATTCAAAAAGCGTTCCCGAAGGCCGTCGTCACACCGTTAACGCTCAGACCAGAAGACTTCGTTACTCGCATCCTTGCGCGAAGCGACGACGCACAGGTGAAGATCGAAGTTACGCCGGTTCTGCGAGGGTGCGTCTTCGAACCGACTCTACGAAAGGTGTCGGCGGCTGTTGAGGAATCCTTCGGCTTTGCCGAAATGCGCATCGTCTCCTTCGCAGATCTCTATGCTGGGAAGATCGTCGCGGCTCTCGACCGCCGGCATCCGCGAGATCTATTTGATGTTCGGGACCTGCTAGCGAATGAGGGGATTGGCAGGGAGTTACGACAAGCCTTCATCGTCTACCTGCTGAGCCCCAATCGCCCGGTGTCAGAACTTCTCGCGCCAACACGCAAACGAATGGAAGCCGAATTCGACAGGGGATTTGTCGGCATGACAACGGTGCCGGTTGCTGTCGGAGATCTTAAGGCCACACGAGAGACTCTGATCGACTCAATTGTTGGAGGCATGCCTGAAGCCCACCGTCGGTTTCTTGTGTCGTTCGAACGCGGGCAGCCTGACTGGAGGCTGCTCGGGGTTGCTGGAGCAAGAGATCTCCCAGCGGTGCGGTGGAGGCAACGGAACTTGGACCTTCTCGACGCCAGCGTGCGTTCCGCGCTTGTAGCCAAACTCGAAAACGCGCCCGCTGGAGCGATCAACGATACACCGCCGAGTGACGCGTCGTAAGGCATCTTAAGCAGCGATCGCCCAGCCATCGCCGTCGTTGGACCCACAATGAACGCAGTCAGCTGGCCGGGAGCCGAGTAGTTTACGCAATGGTGAACCCTACCGTCCCGCCGGTCTCCCCCGCGCTCCGTCAGATACGTCGCAAATTCAGGCAGATTCAGTTTCCGAACCATACGGGATTTGAGGAACGCACCCAGCAGCTCCTCTTTGTCTTTCCAGCGGTGCGTGGGGACGAGATCCGCGGGCGCTTTGAATTTCTGTGAACGATCTATGTCTTTCTCATGCACATAGGCATCGGTGACGGGCGGCTTGGCCTTCTTGTTCAGGTCGGCCTGGTTCTTGACGATTTCCTCGGTAATCAGGGAGTAAATCATGTTCTCGCTGAGGGCGATGTGCTCGGCAATTTCGCCCACCGACCAGCGATCCGGTGCGGGCTTGAAGCTCCACTATGCAGTAGAGACTTGCGCCAACGAATCGATGAACATCTTGCGCGTGGTGCGCAACCGGCTGATGCCGAAATCGCGATACTGCTCAGACAATGGGCTGGCAAGCAGGACAGTGGCAAAGGCCGACAAAAGGATTCGACGCATGGAGTTTCCCAAAGCTGCACCAGTTTACTTCAAGTTGGCGTAGGCCGTGGGTCGCCGGGTGGACGGGCGATCTTAACGCCCACCGGTCCGCCGCGTTGCGCACGCGGGGTGGCAATGCGCGCAGAGGGAGACTAGGCGGACTGCGGATTCCAATTGGTGGTGGATCGTAGTCTACGGTTGCGACGGAAAGCTCGAATGTGTAGGCAACCCGGCGACTAGAAACGTACTAACCAATTTGAGGCAAAAGCAAAATAGGAATACAATACTTCTATTCTTTCGCGTAATATGCCTTACACTTGACCTACGGGACATACTCTCTCCAGGCGAAGAAGTTGTGTAGTGAGAGACTATGCTTCTTTATCTTTATGTCATGGATCGCATTTCTGAGGCTCAGAATGATGCTCGACATGTGAGTCTCATCATGGCCGCTACGGTATCTATACGTTCTTTTCTCTTTTCAGTTTGCTTGTGTTCACCTAGGGGTGGCCACCAATAAACAGTAAGATCTCCAGTGTGGCTTAGCTGTAAGACCGCGGAAGGCTTCTTAAGGATGAGATGATCTATGAATCCAAGAACTCTATTTGCCAGTGCCGTGTTGTCCATTGGTGTGGCTTCGGCTGTGCCGATGACAGTGGCAACATTCAGCACTTCTTCTAATTTCAACTGGGGTGGCTGCGCGAGTTCATGCTCGATCCCAGTAACCTTCACTTACGATGGCGTCAGCAATAACGCGCCCTACGACGCCCCGCTGCAGGGCACCTTGACGTATAGCTGGACGAAGACAGGCACCGCTACGGTGAACGGCAACGACTACTCCCAGGGCGTCTTTGGCGATTTCGTATTTGTGTTCACCCCTCCTGGAAAGCCAGAAGTGAATCTACTCACTGTCGATTTTGCGGCAGCGAAGGGCGTGCTGGTATATGTGGGCCTACTTGGGGACCTGTTCCTGGGGGTCACTCCGAGCACCAGCGGCGGCACCGCTCCAATCGTCACATCAAGCATCCTGAACGTTACGACTCCGCTGGCCGATTGGCAGTTTCTGATCAATCTCGGCTCTTTGAATCCAGGAATTGCAGGCGGCAACATCACAGACTTCAGCACGAATGGCACCGGCTCGATTGGCGTCAGCCCAGGTCCCAGCGGTCAGATTCCCGAACCGGCATCGATGTTGATGGCTGGCGCAGGCCTGCTCACCATCGGCGGCCTGATCCGGATGAAGCGGCGTTTGCAGAAGTAGTTTCAGTCCCGCTGGAGAGCTAAGTCAACAAACAGTGTTCGGTTCCGCTATCTGACTGCGGGCCGAACACGTTTGCGTTCCTGGTTTGCTCTTCGGGGAGCTCGTGCAACGAAGGGGGCTTGCCCGCGTGGCGGGTCGGGATGTGACGTCAGCATCTGCGGAAGCGTTGTGACGGCGATGCGTAGTGCAGCACGAGCAGGGGTCGATTGGCGTGATGGACCCGCCTACAGAGTTCGTCAAAATACGGGTAGCGATCGCCGACGACCACGCCATCGTTCGGGACGGCCTCAGAAGGCTGCTCTCGATTGAAGCGGACATCGATGTAGTCGGCGAAGCAGCCGATGGAAGAGATCTGCTGGATCACATGCAGGAGTGGATGCCTGACGTGATTCTGCTGGACTTGCGCATGCCCAACACCGACGGATTGGCCGTGTTACGGACTTTGGGCAGTGAGAAGAACCCTGCCAAAGTCATAATCTTCACTGCTTCCGCGGACAAGAACGAGTTCGTGCAGGCGCTGAGGCTCGGCTGCGCGGGAATCGTCCTCAAGCAAACCGCCGCCGACCTGATCGTGAAGAGCATTCGTAAGGTGAATGCCGGCGAAAACTGGATCGACGTCCATATTGCAACTGCTGCAATCCCACAGTTTGCGCGGTCTGTGAAGGTTACCGACGCCCCGATCAAGAGCCGGAAAGGCGCACGGCTAAGCATTCGTGAGCGGGAAATCGTCGCACTCATCGCGCAAGGATGCAAGAACAAACAGGTGGCCGAGAAGATGTTCATTTCGGAGCAAACGGTTAAGAATCACATGCGAAACATCTTCTATAAGCTTGGTGTTTCCGATCGCCTGGGATTGGCGTTGTATGCTATCCGCGAGAGATTCCACTTCCCGCAGGCCGGTTAGTCCAGAGTTCGGTGCCTCGGCCCACGATCCGGAATTCCCCGAAGAGCGGGCAAAGCTGTGGAACGTGCCTGTCGCTGGGGACGTCAGTTCCAGTCCAGTACGAACTTTCACGGAACTCTCACGAAATGTTTCCGGTCCTGGGTTTCCGGAAGGTCGAGCAAGATGCTGATTCCTTCAGCCTTAGCCAATGACCTTGATCGTCTCACAGGATTCCGTTCATTTCTGGAACTTGGATTCCCATTCACAGTCGTGAAAAGCGATTTGTGCGAACCCTCCAAGTTAGACCAAATTGCAGCCGCGGATGGATCGAACCCACCTGGCTCTGGGCTATCTCCCTACCGATCTCTGGCGAAGCCCTTGCCTAGTCAAATTAGCCAAGTGATGAATGGGGTCCGCAGGAACGAACCTGACCGTACCAAGGAACATCACATGCCCACATACAGCATCGACGGCGACAACAGCCTGGCCGTGCACCCCGACAAGGGTGCCGCCACCAAGGAGGCCGGCCCCACTGGCGCAGCGTTTGGCACGGAGGAGGACTTCGGCGAAGCCGTAGCGGCCTAGCCCGCCAGTAGCCTAGTAGACATTTGGAACGGCTTTGCCGGCGCGCCGCCCTACGCGGAGCTGAAGGAGGCTAAACGCTTCACGGATCGCAAGAGTGCCGTGGCGCGAATCTGGAATACCGCCCAGCGCCTGGGCGAGACGCTCGAAGCGGAGCTGGAAATCGCACAACCGGACATGCTCCGGGCCCAGTAGGAGGCGGCGAGCACGACCGAGCCCGCCAAGGCGCCCGCCCAGCCGAAAGCAACCAAGGGGAGGCCACCGGCAGGGATTGCGCGCCTGTGCCCAAGCAGCGCGAAGGAACGCGCAAGGCCACGGTGCTCGCCCTGCTCGAACGCGAGGGCGGCGCAACTTTGGAAGAGATCATGGCCGAGACGCTGCGGCAAAAGTACTCCGTGAGAGGCTTCATCTCGACGCTTGCCAGCAATCAGGGCTACGTGATCGTCAGCACACGCCGCGAAGGAGATCAGGCTCGCGTCTGCGCCATCAGTAAGTAGGAAAGTCATCGAAAGCGAGAAGCGACTGGCAGCGATGCTGGCCTGCTTTTGCGTTCTGGACGAATGCAATTCGATGGGTTGTCGCGAGTATCGGATGGGCTCAAGACCGGGTGCGAGGGCCACTTTTCGAAATGCCGGTTTCAAAACCACAACACCGCTATTTAGCATGCGCTCCGTACGGCTGCGATGCGTGGTGCACGGCACTCCAAAGTCGATTGCCTCCGACTGAGCTCTTCAGGCATTGCCGTGGAGGCTGTGGAGCGATGACACGGAGGCGGCAGACTCCCGAAAGTCCAAGGACGGAACTGATCTAGAATCGCAGCGGCGTCGCGAGCCTCAAGTAGCGTCTGGAGACGCTCCTCCGGCACTTCAGCGATCCTACCCAGGAGTACAAGCGCCATGCTCGCATCGTCCCAGTAAGTCCAATGGGACATCTGCCTGAGGGGCTGAATGGCTAGTTGTCGGAAGCTCTCCATCGTTCGGACATCCCGGGCTGCGGTAACGGATCCGCGGGAATCTAACGGGCGATCTTGGCATCGTTTGAGGCGACGACCGCAAGCACACGCATCGCGTTATTGCGTACAGTGGGATCGGGATCCATGACGGACTGCAGGCGCGCCTTAAGTTGTTCCGTGCCCTTGGGAGCATAGCCTGCCGTCCACGCCGCTGCAATTCGATGCCGGGATGACGAGGACCTTGTCAGGACCGAATACACTCGATTCGCGTGGCCTCGAGCATACTGGATTAGCTTCAGTTCGTCTTCACGCATCACGGGATCCTTGGAAAGCGAGTAACCATTCGTCGTCTCGTCCCCGGCGAAGATAGCCCCACTTAGCATCCGTCCAATCGCGTGCTCGCAAAGAACAACGACTCTCTCCGGCAGTTTATCGGTTCCCGTCGGTTCGGGATTCCAGTTAACCGGCGATGTGTCTGGCGGCTCGACGTCAACATAGAGGACAAAGCCATTGAGATCGGGAATGAAAACCGGCGCTACCGAGTGGCGGCACTTGTCTATGAGTTTCTGAAACTCGTCTGTCGGCCGGTCTATATCTGTAGCCTTCCCGAGTTCAAAGATGTCCCCGGTTTGGAACAGATAGACGGCGCGGAGGCGTGTGAAATCGATGCTTGCCGCCCCATAATAATCTATGGCGACAATAGGGCCACGTAGCGGTTGTGCGGCGCAATGTGAGGCGGCGAGGATAGGGGGAAGGAACCGAAGCACGATCCGAATATAGATTGCTGCGCCAGCGGTGGCGTCACTTGCGACGATCGTGAATTCACTTTGGTCTGATGCGGATTCGTTCAGGGTTCCAAATGCCCAGTCCGTCATCAGGAAAGAGCAGTGCCATGAGAGTGCGCTTCCAGTCTATTGGCAGGATCGGCGGCGGCGGATACCCCACCCAGATGCTCCGTTTCCGAGACGCGCACCTTTCATGGCACCGTCGCATTGATTGCTCGCCAGCAGGTAGGTGTGCGGACCGGTGTATTCTGACGCCACTTGATACATCGAGAACCGCGACATCAAGGTACGCTGCCAGCCAGCGGGAAGCTGCACATGACTTCGTTCAGCATCGACAGCCTCTGTTTCAGTGCGCGCGCTGACCTACTCCACGGCGATCGTGATACCGCCTTGGCTCGCCGCTACGCCGATGGTCAAGACCAGGGGCGCCGCCGAATTTGCAGCTAAGCCAATCGGAATCTGAACCACAATTTGTAGGATTGCGGGCAGCTCCGAGCCCCCGAAAGCCGAGATGACTCTGGCCGCCCGTCCCGCAATAGCGACGCTCAGTGGCAATTGCGGATTCGGAAGTACGGAGCGAAGTCCATCGCCGGTTGCGTAAATCGTAACGTTGGAACCGCCGACTGCCGGATGGCTCGCTGAATTGAGCCTGCCGTCGGCGTTGAGCGCGACAGCTTGGCCAGAGGTGCCGATGGCCGCAAACAAGCCGGGTAGGCTGGGCTGAACTCGCAGCTTGACCGGCGCTGAGACGATGTCTCCCTTTCGAACGATCATTGAGACCGACCGTTGGCCAGCGACGCTGTCAGGAACCGTCGCATATAGTCTCTGCGACTGAGAGTACGACAGGGTTGCAGGTATTCCGTCGAAGACCACCTGGATATCGCCGAGTTCGGTTGGAGCAGCTCCTAGCGGTACGAACTGCGCTTCCTCTGGGCCGAGCAGCGAGCCGTTCACGATGATAAGCTCACCGGGAGCGATCTGGCTCCCTACTCCGCTTGCGGCGTTGACAACACCCTCCGCGGACACGGCCGGTTGTTCGTCGTCGAGGACGGGATTGTTGCGGCGATTCTGGAACGAGTAGGGCCATGGGTTGTTCTCGGGGCGGTAGGTCACACCTGTGTCCAACACAGTCAGTACGCCCGGCATCACGTACTCGTTTGTCCCACTGATCGAATAGTCGACGGCGAGCTCGGTTCGGCCGCGGCCGCTGAAATCGCCGATTGCCGCAACGGGATTGACATAGCTGTCCCGGCCATTCATCCCAGTCAACTGCCAGGAGCGGGAGAGCGACCCATTCAAGTGGAACGCCATGAGTTTCTGGTCGTAGTAATATCCCGAGTGGTAATACACGCTCCCTGGTGGATTGATGAAGAAGGGGTCTTGCGTTTGCAGCAAATCCGTTCTCGTGGTGACGATCTCCGGCTTTCCATCGCCATCCACATCGCCTAAAACCACCGCGCCAAAGCCAGGCGAATTCGACGGAATGCGGACAGGCCAGCCGGAGGAGTAGAGCTTGCCGTCTGCATCGAAAACGAACACCGAGTCCTGCGGCGACCAGACGATCTCCTTGCGGCCGTCCTGCGCCAGGTCGCCGATGGCCAGATAGGACTCCGGATTGGTCGCCGTATATTTCACCACTTGGGGCCAGCCGGCGCGTTCCTTACCGTCTTTATCGAAGACGTCAATGGTCGCCGTACCGCCGTCCAGTGCCTCGTTATTCACGTAGGTGACGCTCACTATGTCCATTCGTCCGTTGCCGTCAAAGTCCGCGGCGGCGAGCGATCGCGGCACCCCCGCAAGCACGGGGACCGCCCACTGGCGTGGAGTGCCGTCGGAAGAGAACAAGCGCAGCGTGTACGACGTCTCGCCGACTCCATCCACGACCACGATCTCTTTACGTCCATCCCCGTCCAGATCGGCGGCAAGTACTCGCACTCGATTCTGCATCCAACTGGCCCAGTTCTGGTCCTGCACCACGAGCGGGAAGTTGCCGCCTAACGGCGTCCCATCGCCGGTCCAGGCAAAAACGTAGCCCAGTCGGGTGGCGCGGTCGCTCCCGAAGACAAACGCTGTCCATTCTTGATTACTCGTTAGATCGGCGATGGGGACGAGAGCCCACGACATATCGACGGGCACACTTGGAACCCAACTCTCATTGCTTCCATCTGGCGAGTAAACCCGCAGGACGCTACTGTCGGCCGCTACCACCTGCTCACTTCTGCCGCCCCTCAGACTCACTACCGATGGTTGGTGGAAGCTGCCGATACCCGGCAAGGGCAGGGGATACTCCCGCACAGTGGCGTCAAGCGCAAAACTCCATACCGATCCATAGACCGGCTGAACCCACGGACTCATCATGGTCAGGCGGCAGACCCCGCTCGAATCGCAGGCCGGCACGGCTCCGCCCCAGGGTAACTGACGGAACGAGACGGGCCATTTATCGGAGATCAGGTCGGGTTCGAAGTAGACCATTGTCAAAGCCGTATCCGTGGACTGATCTCGGAAGACAGTGAGTTGTAGAGTGTAAAAACCAGCAGTCGCGATGTTCTTGGTATCCCACACTCCTAACACGCTGTTGGCCACGGGCACCACGCCTGCGCCTGCCAAATTAATGCCCGCAGTCTGCCAACCGACGCCGGTATTCACGCCCGGCGCCCACTCCAGCTTGAAACCGCGGAAGCCCGCGCCGATGGCCGTGCCGGTGATCTGGAGCGGCGGGCCGGGTTTGACGGTATTGGCGGAAGTTGGTGCATGGGGTACCGGCGGATAGCTGAAATAGGCTGTCGCCGCGGTAAACTGCACCCGATCTGTAAAGTCCGCCCCGGCGCCGTTCAGGGCGGTCAGTAGAATCGTATAAGTTCCATTGGCAAACTGACTCGCATCCAGCGTGCCCAGCACCCCATTGGCCGGCGTGTTGCTAGTGGAGAAGGTCGTCCAGGCACTCGGCGCTGCGCCAATGCCCCAGGCGAGTTGATAGGAAGCCAAGCCCGCCCCGCGCGCCACTCCGTCGATCTGAACAGGACCTGAGAAGACCTGGCTGTTGACGGGAGTCATAATCCTCGCCTCCAGCGGCCCGGTCACCGCCAGCGCCGAAGCGCAGTTGACGACGCCGTAACCGAGGTAGGCGTCGAAACCGCCGGACATCGAGGATGAGACTCGCATCGCCTGGCGAACTGCCTCGTTCGTGTATTCGGGATGCGCTGACAGCAGCAGCGCGACCAGACCAGAAACATGCGGAGCAGACATACTGGTCCCGGAAAGGCGCATGTAGCCCGGGCTGACCACAGCGCCGATCTTACTTTGCGCGGCCTGGAGCGAGAGGATATCGACGCCAGGGGCCGAGACATCGATCTTCGGACCCCAATCCGAAAAGCTCGCTAGTGCTCCGGTCGTGTCGGTCGCCGCCACAGTGATTACGTGAGGCAGGCCGGCGGGGTAGAAATAGCCCGCGTCTACCTGGCTGTTGCCGGCGCTGGCGACCAGAACGACGCCCGACGAATAGGCATAGTCGATCGCGTCCGATATGACTTGCGACGTGCCGAACCCGCCCCAGGACATGTTGATCACGTCGGCGCCGCGATCGGTCGCGTATACGATGGCGGAGGCCAGATTGGAATCCGTGCCGCCGCCTGTGGCGTCGATGGCTTTGACGGCCATCACCTTCGCGCTGTAGGCGATGCCGGCGATGCCGAGGCCGTTACCGGCGCTTGCGGCTATGGTGCCCGCGATGTGCGTGCCGTGCCCGAAGTCGTCGGTGACATCGCTGGTGCCGGAGACGAAGTTCCAACCATAGCGATCTCCGACGAAGCTGTCGCCATCGAGGTCGGTCGTGCTGGTTGAGGTCTCGCCGGGATTGGTCCACAGATTTCCGGCGATGTCGTGATGGGTGAGGTCCACGCCGGTATCCACGATTGCGACAGTGATGCCTGCCCCCGTCGAGATTGGCCATGCAGCAGGGGCCCCAATCGCGTAGACTCCCCAGAGATCGGCATAGGGCTGGCCCCAGGTGCCTGAGGTCGCCAGATACGGATCGTTGGGCAGTTCCGTGGTCACCTGGATGATGTGATCCTGCTCGGCGTACTCGACATCGGCGTCGGCGTTGAGTTGAGCCAGCAAGTTCGCTAACTGGCTGGCATCCGTGCTGCAGACCAAGAGGTAAGTGCGGTCCATCCCGCTCGACGGGAACACAGCCGACGCGCGCCTGGCGCGAGCCGGAAAGCGTTGGCGGACTCGCGCCGACCGTTGAGCTTCGTTTAAACCCTGATTCATCGCTGCCCTCGTGAACTGTCCAAACACCGGGCGGAGGCTTAGCACCGCGTGTCGTGTCATGAAGCTCCTTAGGCTGGAGCTCTGAGGCTGTCTCGCCGTGAGCGTGAGCGTCTGCGGATGGAGAGCCGCCCGCACATCACCGGCCAGTGCGTGGCGGAACTTGACGATGACTGAGACGGACCCGGTCGGCGAAGTGGCGCCCGTACGGGCGAGCACCTTCCCTGCCTGTTGACCGCGGGCGGCCGACGCAGCCGGAGTGATCTGCGAGGCTGGATCGGCTGCATACGATGAATCCGGGATCGCGAGCGCAAGACAGGTGAAGAGTGCCGCCAGCGCTGGTGCCGTACGCAAATCCCCGTTTGCACTGCGTTTGTTGATAACCGACATGTAGGTCCTATTCTACTCGGGGTTGTACTGCGGACACCTTCCTGTGGGAGTTGATCGCAAGTCGATGTGGTTCCGGGCGGGCGCTGTTGCTCTGACGGTGTCGCCAGATAGCGGGTTACCGCTCCGGCTGCGCGACGGCGTATGCCAAGGCTTCCTCTTGATCGGACAATCGCCATTTCGGAAGTGACCCTCCGGGTGGATCATCCGCCGCCGCCAGCTTGGGCGAACGGAAGGAAAGCGCACTCTTCGTCCACTAGGGCTGTTTCGAGTGGCAGACGACTCGCTCGAAACCTGCCCTGCAAGTTTCAGCTTATAGCCACCCAAAGCGACTGCTCGCGCCTCCACCTACAACTGGCGCGCCGAGGTTCGTTCAAAAGGTAAACTGGATCACCGATGTCGATCTTGCCGGATTTCCGCCTAGAGACCTTCTTTTCGCATTGGGAGTTCAAGGCGCGTCACCACATGACTGCCAGTGACGCTCAGACCGTCTCACTTTGCGACCTTTTGTTGCTGGCAGAGCCGGAAGAGCGCGAGGCCTGGGACAATCTCGCGCTCGGCTATACCGAGACGTGGGGTTCGATGGCGCTGCGGCGCGCCGTGGCCGCGACCTACACGGGGCTCGCTCCAGAGGACATCCTCTGCTTCGCCGGCGCTGAGGAGGGGCTGTACTGCGCGATGCTGGCCTTGCTCGGCCCGGACGACCACGCCATCGTGACCGTGCCGAACTACCAGTCGATGGAGACGTTGCCAGTGTCGATTTGCGGCTCGGTCTCGGGCGTGGCATTGCAGGCAGAAAACGGTTGGGCACTCGATCTCGACGACATTCGCGCTGCCTTGCGGCCCAACACCCGCCTGATTGCTGTGAATTTTCCGAACAATCCGACAGGTGCGGTCGCGAGCCGGGAGACCTTCGATGGGCTTGTCGCGTTGTGCGCCGAGCGCGGCATCCACCTGTTTAACGACGAGGTCTATCGCGGGCTGGAGCGGGACCCCGCACGCCAACTCCCTCAGGCGGCGGAGGTCTATGAGCAAGGTGTTTCGCTAAACGTCATGTCAAAGGCTTATGGATTGCCGGGCCTGCGCATCGGCTGGATCGCCTCGCGCGATCACACACTGCTGGCGCGGATGGAGCGCATGAAGCACTATTTGTCGATTTGCAACTCCTCGCCCAGTGAGGTTCTGGCGCGCATTGCGCTCAAGGCTCGCGATCGCATTCTCCGGCAGAATCGAGATCTCTGCGCCAACAACCTTGTTTGCCTGAGGCGTTTTTTTGCCGTCTACCCTGACCTCTACGACTGGTCCGAACCAGATGGAGGATGCGTCGGTTTCGCCCGTTACAAAGGGAGTGATGGCGTCGAAGAGCACTGCCGGCGTCTCGTAGAGGAGTCTGGCGTGCTGTTGATTCCATCGTCGCTATTCCACTCGGGGCTGTTGCCGGTGCCTCTGGACCGATTTCGGGTCGGCTACGGCCGCAAGGGTATCGAGATCGGATTGAAAGCCTGGAAAGACCACCTCGGGCGCTAGGTTGGCCGACAGCTGAGGCTTGTTCGTTCTGGACCGATTACTCTGCACTCTTCCATAACGGTCTGAAGTGGCTCTCCCATCCGGCGAATCCGAGTTGTGGAAGTGAGGCCGACGATCCACCCGGAGCTGTCGTTGGCGAATGCAAACGTGTTTGCGCAGATCAATGTCGTGGAGTTATTCTTTATGACTCGCCGTTGGCGGAACGTCGATGCCGATCACGGCGTGCAGGGAACTGAACATCATGAGCAACGAATGGTTCGCGCGGCCGGTATTGTTCGTAGCGGACATCGGCAGGTCCGTCGATTACTACGAGAGGCAGCTCGGGTTCACGCAACAATGGCGATATGAGGAGGAGGGGAAGGCGTGGGTCGCCCAGGTCGACCGGCAGGGCTGCGCGCTCATTCTCTCTTCTCAATGGCCCGACAAAGTGGGCAAGGGCTTGATGTTCATCTCGCTGGATGTCGGCGTGCTGAATGCCTTGCGCGCGGAACTGGAAGGGCGAGGCGTGGATGTGAAGGACGGGCAGTGGGGCTACCAGCTCATGGTCATCGCGGATCCCGACGGCGACGAACTCTACTTCCCCTATCCGGCGTCGTCCGCCACCGACTCCCTCGACACGTCGAACGCTGAACAGCCTCGCTGAGGGCCGAGCGGACCCACATGGCGTGCTTCTGAGAAGCGGCCGGATCTTCTCCAAACCGCCAACGCGCAGGCGGCACTCAGAACAAAACTCTCGTCGAAATCAGGTTTCAGCGAGCTTTCTTCAACTCCACCCGGACAGCTCTCAGGGGTTTGCTGCTTTCCAGGTTCTCCATCTGATGCGGGGGGCCGACGGGCAGAAAGATGACGCCCCCATCGTCTTTGTGGCCACGATCCACCGCTGGAACGCCCGGCGAGTACTCCTTGAGATGGGCCGCTGAGACGTAGTACAGGACACTCGGATACCGGTGTGCATGGAGCGGTTCGCGAACGCCGGGGGGAACGGTCACTTCCAACACCCTCACCTCATCATTTTCGAAGAGAACCTTGTGATGCTGTGGCGCCGCGGCGAGAGCATCGTTCTGGGGTGTCCACCACTTGTCGAAGTTGCTTGCAGTCTGCCCGAGCAGGAAAGCCGCGCCAAGCGCGCCGAGCAGTAGTGCAGACTTAACGAACTGCTTCATATTCTCTTCTCCGATCGCCGGGCGTTCGGCACATTGTAGCGCGTTGGAATCACCCGGCGGTGCCTTACCAAAATATCCGCTTGTCGCCCAAGAGCGCCTGGGCGCCCCCCGGTCGAAAGGGGCTATTCGGACATTGTCAGGCGCGCGTGATGGGCGAGTTCACTGTCCGGATGGCCAACATTCCGCCCACTGCCAAGACAGGCCGCGGCGTGCTACTTCCTCGTCAGTCTTACTCGTGCGAAGGCCCGACTCTTGCCGCCCGCCTCGTTGTCGATCGACAATTGCCAAGCGTCGTCATTCTTGTTGTAGGAAAAGGTTGTGTTGACGCTGCTGCCGTCATTGCTTCCGAAGCGGAATGTAATGGTGTCGCCGCTTCGCTTCGCGCGGCCGATTGCCTGGGAAGTGAAGTCCCATGGTCCGGTATTGTCAAGCCACAGACAGCGGTACTCGCTCGACTGCGGATCCCAGCCGATGAAGATAATCGCCTCGTACGCCGGCTGTTTCCTGGCGTCCTTCTCTCGGGACACTTCCTGCATTCGCATATACTGGTGACCCAGCACCCACTCCGAGACGATATCGTGCGTCGTATTCCTCCCGGCGATGGTGCCCTCAAGGACCCATTTTCCGACCATGCGATCGAGCAACGGATCCTCGAGCGTGGCTGGTTGGGCCAATGCGGAGAATGAGATCAGTAGACCTAAGGCGAAATTGCAATACGCTCCGCGCAATTGGGGCACCTCCAGCTGCAATAATCTCTTGGACATGCGGTCGATGGCAAGGGAGTCTTTTCGCGACTTCAGTCCGCCACGGATTTCGGTCTTCTGATCTCCGCGCTGAGCCAAATCACGGGCTCGTTGGGGCCGCATGATTCTTGGGCGTGCCCTGCAAAGTCGCCCAAGATACATCAGTTCCGGTCGGGTCACGCGGAACCCGGACTAAGCTTGGTCCCGCAAGGCGGCATGATCGACTCGTGGCGATGGAGGCCACAAGTCGTGGAGCGAAAGCACCAGCAGGAAGTCAAAGCACGCGCCAACAAGTCGGTCCTGCGGTTGCCGGACCTTGAAACTGCTAACCGCCATTTCTTACAGAGTCGGCGCTGATGGCAGGTGGGCTATCGTCCGGTGGGTTTCGGAGGCCGATTTCGAGGTGCACTGATGCGGCTCGACATGAGCGGGCGGATTTGACGGGGCGAAGGTGCGTTGTGC
>Ga0118677_10001024_pt1 | contig 60171 bp, 48 predicted proteins | sample AliMusrvi5mmetaG_FD_86154 | JGI IMG/M metagenome (GOLD analysis project Ga0118677, IMG submission 86154)
TCGTATAGGTGAGGATTTCGGCGAATCCCAGCACGCCATTAAGCGGGGTGCGCAGCTCGTGGCTCATGGTGGCGAGAAATTCGCTCTTCGCCCGAGTGGCAGACTCGGCTTTGACCGCCAGTTCTTCCGCCCGTTGGATGCTGCGCTGCAGCTGTCCGTTCGTCTCTTCCAGCGCCCGCGAATGCGCAATTAGGGCGTCGTGAGCGCGCTCACGATCTTCCACCTCCTCCGTGATGTTTTCTTTGACGGCGATGTAGTTGAGAATTTTCCCCGCGTCATCACACAGCGAGGAAATCGTGGAGCGCACCCAATAGAAGGTTCCGTCTTTTCGCCGGTTTTGCATGCACCCCGTCCAAGTGCGCCCCGAGGTGATCGTGCCCCAGAGATCGACATAAACCTCCGGCCCCTGCCTGCCGGATTTTAAAATACGCGGGTTCTCACCGCGAACCTCATCTGCCGTATAGCCGTTGACCTTCTCGAATGCCGGATTTACATACTCGATGAGCCCGGAGGGATCCGTAACGATGATCACCGCTGGCGAAATATCCCAAGCTTTGCTCAGAATTTGTGGGGCCGGACTAATTTGCGCAGCGTTCATAGTCAGATGGGGAAACCTGCTTCAACGGACAGACCTTGTCGGCACCCCTCAGATTGAGCGACGGCGAAGTCATGGAGCGAAAATACGACGTACTTGCGAGCCCTGCAAGTGAATACGGCACATCAGCGGAACCGCACGATCTACTGTTCCGGGCTCATCAGGGCGGCTGCCCGGCATTTGAGACGGAAGAGGAGGGATGCGTCGTCAAAGGCATTAAGATTTTCCGGACGGCTCCGGTCGAAGTCGGCCAGGAACATGTGCTCGACCTCGCTGGCAAATCCGGCATCCTGCACGGCTGCCGAAAGCTCGAAATTGAGCATGAACGACCGGTAGTCGAGGTTGATCGAGCCGACGATCGCAAAGTCGTTGTCGGCCAGAAGGACTTTCTGGTGCATGAATCCCGGCTGGTATCTCCAGACCTTCACCCCGGCTTCGCGCAGCTTCGGATAGTAGGTGAAGGAGGAGAGCCACGGCAGGAGGTGGTCGGCCCTCTGCGGTAAAATGATGCGCACGTCCACCCCGCGCAGTGCGGCATGACAAATGGCGTAGAGCAACGGACTCGAGGGAACAAAATACGGGCTCGCCAGCCAAAGACGGCGCTTCGCATCCTGGATCACCGAAAGAAAGACCGCAGCGCAAACGCTCCAATCTTCCGCCGGTCCGGACGCCACAGGAAAGACAACCGCCGCACCCTTCGGGCCGGAGGAAGGCTCCGGCGCGGCCCTGAGCCGGAAGTCAGGGAGCGCCTTCGCAACGTAGTTCCAATCTTCGAGAAACGACATCTGGAACCCCGCGACGGCCGGTCCCTCGATGCGCATATGGGTATCCCGCCAAGGCCCGAACTTGCGGCTCCTTCCCATATATTCGTCGCCGACATTGATCCCGCCGACAAAGGCCACGCGCCCGTCCACGAGCACAAGTTTGCGATGGTTGCGGAAGTTGATTTGAAACCGCCGGCCATGCTGGCGGTTTGTCACAAAAGCGCGGACATCAATCCCGCTGCGGCGCAGGCGATTCCCCCAACCGGTCGGCAGATCCTTGGAACCGACCCCATCATAAAGCACCCGGCACTTCACGCCGCGGGCGGCTGCGGCCAGCAACGTTTCCGCAAGCGAACGCCCGATCTCATCGTCGTGGATGATGAAAAACTGAACCCACACCGATTCGCGGGCGCGCCCGATTTCCCGGAAAATCGCGTCGAAGGTCGCCTGACCGTCGATCAGGAGCCGCACGTCATTTCCCGTCGTCGGGGGCAGTCCGGATAAATTTTCCGCGACACTCGCCCCGTCGAAGCAAAGCCCGCAGAATGCCGCACGGTAGCCGTCCAGATGCCCGACGGTCGCCCGCAACGCCTCGTCCAGCGGGGCAGACAGCCCCTTCCCCGCACGCACGTAGCCGGAAAACCGGGATTCCCCGAAGACCAGAAAAAGCGGAATCCCGAGCACCGGCAGCGCGATGAGCGCCAGGCTCCAGCCAATCGCCGACTGGGGCGTGCGGGCCATCAGGACAGCCCGCAGCGCCAGCAGGATGCCCGCCACTTCAAGCAGGATCGTAAGAACCGCGTAGATAAAGGATAAGCTGGTCACCGGTGTCCGTCAGAATGCAGGAACCCGCCCTCTTGGTAAAAGGAGAAAACGACTCACTCCACGACTTTGTAGGCTCCGTTGAGGCGGATATCCTCCGAGCTTGATCCGATAAAAACCTTGAATTCGCCCGGCTCGACCACCCGCTTGCCGCTGCGATTGATCAGCCACATCGACGAGGCCGGGAGAGTGAACGTCACCGTCTTCGCCTCGCCGGGCTGGAGGCGGACGCGCTCGAATCCCCGCAAGTTCAGATCGTAGGTCGTGACGGAGCTGACGACATCCTGGACGTAAAGCTGGGGCACTTCGTCGCCGGCCCGCGTGCCCGTATTTTTCAACGTAAAGGAGATCGTGACCTCTCCGTCGGCTTTGACCGTTGCGGGGCCAACCCTCAAGTCTTCATAGGAAAACGTGGTATAGCTGAGGCCATACCCAAACGGGTAAAGCACCCCCTCGGCCATCGAGTGGCCGAACCCGTTGGGATCGACTTTTTTCGACTGGCCGTTTTGGCTGCCGGGCTTGAAGGGAAAATTCATCGGAACCTGTCCGACCGTGCGGGGGAAGGTCATCGGAAGTTTGCCGCCGGGATTGAAGTCTCCGAAGAGCACCTCCGCAATCGCGGTGCCGCCGGCTTCGCCTGGAAACCAAGCCTCGATAATCGCGGGCACATGCCGGTTGATCCAGTTGATCGAGGCCGGGCGTCCGGTCATTAAAACCACAACAACAGGTTTTCCGGTTGCCACGAGGGCCTTGACCAGATCGGTCTGAAGTCCTGGAAGATCGAGGCTCGTCCGGCTCTTCGATTCGCCAACCGTGTCGTCCGAGTCGCCGACGCCCACGACGATCGCATCGACATCCGCCGCCGCCTTGACCGCTTGGGCGATCATCTGGAGATCCTTGTCGGGCGGAGGCTCATGGTAGAGCTCGGATTCCGGCCAGTTGGCATCCGCGACTTTCGCGCCCTCGCTGAAGACGATTTCTGTTTTCGGCAAAGCGGCCCGGATCCCCTCGATCAAGGAAACCACCGGAGCCCCGCTCGATCCGTAGCGGTCGTAGGAAGTTTCCTTCATGTTCGCCTCGGGCCCGGTGACAAGAATGCGTTTGAGCGACTTGGAGAGCGGCAGCGCGTTGTTTTCATTTTTCAGCAGCACGATCGATTGGCGGGCCGCCTCCAGCGCGAGCGCGGCCGACTCGGGCGCATGGATGATCTTGTCGGCCCGATCCGGATCGGCCACGTAGGGCCTGTCGAAAATCCCGGCGGCAAACTTCACGCGAAGCACGTCGCGGACGCGGTCGTCGACGACGCTCATCGCCAGCCGGCCCTCTGCAATCTCCTTGCGCACCAGAAGAATAAAATCCGAGGGCGGAGTAAAGTTTGTCCGGACATTGCCCCCTTCGCGCAGATACATGGCGGCCGCCTCGCCGGGCGTTGCGGCGACCCGGTGCTTGTTGCTGAGAAACTCGACGGCATTGCTGTCGGAAACGACATATCCCCGAAACCCCCACTGGTCCCGCAGGCGGTCGATGAGAAATTCGCGCCCTCCGGAAATCGGAATGCCGTCGTAATCGTTATACGAGCTCATCACGCCACGAAGTCCCGTCTCGCGCACCAGTTGTTCCCAGGGCCAGAGGTGGAGCATCTCCATCTCGCGGGGAGCCACGTGCGGATCGGTGCGCGCATCTCCGTCGCGCCCGCCCTTCGGCTCGCTGTAGACTCCAAAATGCTTGGCCGTGGAACTGACGCCTTCCGCCTGGATCGATCCCGCCATGGCGATGCCCATCCGGGCCACCAAAAACGGATCCTCGCTATAGCACTCCAAGACGCGCCCCCAGCGCGGATCGCGGCAGAGATCCATGATCGGCGCATACACGTTGGTGTAGCCGAGCGCGCGGGCCTCCCGCCCGATGACATGTCCGATCTGCCCGAAAAGCGGCGGGTTCCATGTCGCCCCCATCGCGATGTTTGACGGGAAGTTTGTGGATCGGTAAGCGTTGAGCCCGCGCACCCCCTCGTTGGTGAAATCCACAGGAATGCCGAGACGCGTTTCTTCGATGAACCAGCGCTGGATCGCGTTGATCGCCCGCGCGGTCGTCGCCGGGGAAGCCAGGATCGGATTTCTCGCGGGCGTGTTGAATTTTCCGAAACCGTTGTGCATCTCGTCGATATTGGCAATCCCGTCTTTCCAAATCTCGTCCTTCCACTTCGGAGTGGGCAGCGGATCCTTGAGCACGCGGCCGTAGCCGTAGAGCGTCGCCAGCTGGCAGGTCTTTTCCTCAACGGTCATCTGCGCCAACAGGTCCTCGACGCGCTTTTCAATGTCCTGCGAGGAATCTTCAAAGACATCGCGCTTCCCGTTCTTGTTAAAATCAATCCAGCCTTCGTGGGTGATGCCGGGCTTCTGCGAAGCAGGCGAACCCGAGTCAACTGCGGCAGGCGCGCCTGCAGCGACAAAACAAATACCACACAAGCAAATCACAACCGGAGCGAGAAGGGACGTTTTCAATTTCAGGAAAACTGGCAACCCCGCCTCCGGGAGTCAATAACGACAATTTAATGGAAAACAATTCGCCTCTTGCGCTGTTCCATTTTTGTGCTTGTCAAGCGGTTCGTCAGCAACCCAAATTGGTCGCCTTCCTCCACGAATGAACCAACCAACGGCCCAACGCCCCAGCACTTCAGCCGCGCTTTGCAGGAGGGAGTTACGTGTTCTGGGGACTTCGGCCACAATCCGGTAATCCCCCCAACAGCTCCACGATGCCCACCAATATTTCGCTGACCTGGATCGACTATTCCATCCTTTTCCTCTACTGTCTCTTCGTCATCGGAATCGGATTTGCCCTGAAACGCTACATGAAGACCTCGGCGGACTTCTTCATGTCCGGGCGCAGCATCCCCGCATGGGTCACCGGACTCGCGTTCCTTTCGGCCAACCTCGGCGCGCTGGAACTCGTCGGCATGGCGGCCTCCGGAGCCAAATACGGGATCATGACGTGCCATTTTTACTGGGTGGGCGCGATTCCGGCCATGGTCTTCCTCGGCATTTTCATGATGCCATTCTACTATGGATCGAAGGCGCGGTCGGTTCCGGAATACTTGAAGCTGCGCTTTGACGAGCGCATCCGCTGCTTCAACTCGCTGTCGTTTGCGTTCATGACGGTCTTTGCGTCGGGCATCTCGATGAACGCGCTGGCCAAGCTGCTCCACCAACTGCTCGGGTGGAATTACGATGTGAGCCTCTGGATCTGCTCGGCCGTCGTGCTCGTGTATGTCCTCAAAGGCGGTCTCACTTCCGCCATTTACACCGAGGTTCTCCAATTCTTCATGATCGTGCTCGGCTTCGCCCCGGTGGTCTATCTCAGCCTGAAAGACGTCGGCGGTTGGGGAAATCTCAAACACACCCTTGCCAAGGTCGCCGTCGATCCGGCAACTCTTGATCTCTCGACCAAAACCTTCGCGCCGGATGCCTGGACGAGCGCCTGGAAGCCCCTGCTCGGCGGACCGGGAGCGAACCCGATGGGCATTGATCTCTTCGCCATGGTCTTCGGCTTGGGGTTTGTCCTCTCGTTCGGCTACTGGTGTACAAACTTCCTCGTTGTGCAACGCGCCATGGCCGCACGCAACATGGGTTCCGCACGCCGCACCCCGCTCATTGCCGCCGTGCCAAAAATGCTCTTCCCCGTGCTCGTTATCCTTCCCGGCATGATCGCCGTCGGTCTCGCCTATACAAACAAAGACGGCTACCATCTGCCCCCACGCGCCGTTTCCAGTTCCGCCTATGCCAAGGCCGTCCCGCTCGTCCAGGAAGCCGCCACGTCCAAACTCGCCCCCGCGGCCGCCACCAAGGCGATCAGCGAAGCGGTCGGCATCAAGCTGAGCGAACCGAAAATCGCGGCCCTCCTCAAAGACAACGCAACCAACCCGCTCTCCGAAAAAGCCATCAAATCCGCAATTCAGGGCGCGGTGATTGAGAACGACTACGATGGCATCATTCTCTCTCTCGTTCAGAAATACTGTCCGCCCGGTCTGCTCGGCCTCGCCCTCACCGCGCTGCTGGCTTCCTTCATGTCCGGCATGGCCGGCAACGTCACGGCCTTCAATACCGTCTGGACCTACGACCTCTACCAAGCCTACATCGCCCCGAACAAAACCGACGCCCACTACATGGCCATGGGCCGGATCATCACGGTCGTCGGAATTTTGCTCAGCATCGCCTGCGCGTATGTTGCCAGCAATTACAACAACGCGATGGACATCATCCAGCTTGTGTTCGGCTTTGTGAATGCCCCGCTCTTCGCCACGTTCGTCCTCGGCATGTTCTGGGCGCGCACGACGGCGCACGGCGCGTTCTTCGGCCTGCTCGCGGGCACAGGCGCCTCCGCGCTCTTCCATGCGACCACGATCACCGCCGGCAACGTCCCGGGAATCAAAGGCGGCTACCTCGCCGTCGTGCAGACCTTCCCGAGCGAGATGGCCCAGAATTTCTGGCTCGCCACATTCGCCTTCACCGTCTGCTTCGTCCTGACGCTCACCCTCTCCCTGGCAACCAAACGGACGAAGACCGACGAGGAACTCAAGGGCCTGGTGTACTCGCTCACCCCGAAGCTTGTGGACGAGGAAAAATCGTGGTTCCTGCGCCCGGCCTTCCTGGGCTGCGTCCTCCTTGCGGTCTGTGTTGTCATGAACTTCCTCTTCTGGTAACAATCCCCACCTCTCCAATCCTATGGGCCTCGATATAAGACTTCCAATCGGCATGATGTTCACCCTGATCGGCGCGCTGCTTGCCGGCAGCGGCTTCCTCACACGCGGAGATGATGCGATGTATCATCGCTCGCTCGACATCAACATCAACCTTTGGTGGGGGATCGTCCTTCTGGCTTTTGGTCTGCTGATGCTCATCCCCGCGCTGCTCAAACAAAAAAACTGACCCGAACTGCCGGAAAAACCGCGGAATTTCAAACATCCACAAACTTATGCATCCCTCACTTATCCTCCCCTTGGCCGCCTCCACTTCCCGCATGGCTGGCATCGACTGGATCGCCATCGGCTGTTACTTCGCACTGCTTCTCGGAGTCGCGTGGTATGTCGTCAGCAAAAACAAAAACACGGCGGAGGATTATTTCCTCGCCGGCCGAAACCTCGGCTGGTGGGTGATTGGCGCCTCCATCTTCGCCTCCAACATCGGCTCGGAACACATCGTCGGCTTGGCGGGTTCCGGAGCGAAGGACGGCGTGGCCATGGCCCACTACGAACTGCACGCCTGGTGCCTGCTGGTTCTGGCATGGGTGTTCGTGCCGTTCTACATGCGCTCGCAGGTGTTCACGATGCCCGAGTTTCTCGAGCGGCGGTTTTCGACCGGTTCGCGCTACGTGCTGTCGGCGGTTTCCATCGTGACCTTCATCCTGTCAAAAATCGCGGTTGGCATCTTCGCCGGCGGCGTGGTCTTTGGCTCCCTGCTGCCGGAGTTGCAAATCACCATCGGCGGGGTGGTCATCGACAGCTTCTGGATTGGTTCCATTTCTGTGATTGTCCTCACGGGCCTCTACACGACGCTCGGCGGGATGCGCGCGGTGGCCTACAACGACGCCGTGCAAGTGATCGTCCTCATCGGCGGTTCGGCGCTGCTCACGTTCTACGGGCTCGACAAACTCGGCGGCTGGACCGTGCTCAAGGAAGTTTGCGGCACCGACATGTTCAACCTCTGGAAACCGCTCATCCCGGCCGGGGTGGAAAGCACCTGGGCTCCGGTGAAAGTTCTCAACGCCCACGGCGACGTCACCAAGATGGCCTGGTATTTCAACAACCAATTCCCCTGGCTCGGCATGGCCATCTGCGCCCCGGTCATCGGTCTCTGGTATTGGTGTACCGACCAGTATATCGTCCAGCGCGCTCTCGGCGCTCCGAACCAAAAGATTGCCCGCCAAGGCAGCATTTTCGCCGCTTTCCTCAAGCTCTTCCCTGTCTATCTTTTCATTATTCCCGGCCTGATCTGCTATGCGCTCGTTCAAAAAAACATGGTTCCGGAACTTGCCGCCGAATTCAACAAACCCGGCGGCTCGCAAGGCGCGTTCCCGCTGATGGTCCAATATCTCCTGCCGCCCGGCCTGCGCGGCATCGTGGTGGCCGGGCTGCTCTCGGCCCTGATGGGCTCCCTGGCCGGCGTGTTCAACGCCTGCTCGACGCTCTTCACCGTGGACATCTATGAGAAAATGCGTCCGCAGGCGAGCCAAGCCGAACTCGTGCGCATGGGCCGGATCGCCACCGCCGTCATGGTTGTCATCGCCCTGATCTGGATCCCGGTCGTGAAAGGCGCGCACGGCCTTTATGAATACCTGCAATCGGTGCAGGGCTATCTCGCCCCTCCCATATTTGTCGTCTTCTTCCTCGGCGTCTTCTGGAAGCGACTCAACGCGCAAGGTTGCTTCTGGGCGATGATGATCGGATTTGTCGTCGGCGTCTTCCGCATGGCGGTTGATACCCCGATTACCTTGGGCCGGTTCAAGAGCTATGACGAAGGCTCTCTCTTGTGGATCGTCAACAATATCAACTTCCAGTATTTCAGCATCCTCATCACCCTCATCTCCGCCGTCGTCATGGTCGTCGTGAGCTACATGACGGCCGAGCCCGACCAGAAGCAAATCCAAGGCCTGACCTTCGCCACCGCTTCCGCCCGGGACAAGGAGGAGACCCGCGCGAGCTGGGGCATGATGGAGGTCATTTATTCCTGCATCATCATGGTCTTCATCACCGGTGCCTACCTTTACTTCCGTGGTTAGTTTCCATTCCAAACAATTATGAATCCCTACGCGTTCGCACAAGAAGCCTATTCCGAAACCGGCGTCGATACCGAAGCCGCCCTCGCCTCCCTCGCCACCGTCCCCATCTCGCTGCATTGCTGGCAGGGCGATGATGTCGGCGGATTTGAAAACCCCGAAGCCGGACTCACCGGCGGCGGAATCCAGGCCACGGGAAACTATCCGGGAAAAGCCCGCACGATCGAAGAGCTGCGCGCGGATCTCGACCAGGCCCTCGCGAATATCCCGGGCAGCCACCGGCTCAACCTGCACGCCTGTTATGCCGATCTCGGCGGAAAAAAAGTCGGGCGCAACGCCCTCACGACCGCACAGTTCCAAAGCTGGATCGATTGGGCCAAAACGCGAGACCTCGGCCTCGACTTCAACCCCACGTTCTTCTCCCACCCGCTCGCCAATGACGGATTCACCCTCTCCCATGCCGACGCCGCCATCCGCCAGTTCTGGATCGAACACGGAATCGCCTGCCGGAAAATCGGTGCGGACATCGGCCGCCAGCTCGGCAAGACCTGCGTGACCAACGTCTGGATCCCCGACGGCTTCAAAGACACCCCGGTGGATCGCAAATCACCGCGCCAACGGCTCGCCCATTCGCTCGACGCCGTCTTTGCCGAAAAAATCGATCCCGCGCACAACCTCGACGCCGTCGAGAGCAAGCTCTTCGGGATTGGTTCCGAATCGTATGTCGTCGGCTCGCACGAATTTTACCTCGCCTATGCGGTGAAAAACCAAAAGCTGCTCTGCCTCGATGCCGGGCACTTCCACCCGACCGAATCCCTGGCGGACAAGATTTCCTCTGTTCTCCAATTCACTCCCGAACTCCTCCTGCACGTGAGCCGTGGAGTCCGATGGGACAGCGACCACGTCGTCCTCCTCGATGATCCGACACGCGCGATCATGGAAGAACTCGTCCGCGGAAATTTCCTCGGACGCACCCACATCGGCCTCGACTTCTTCGATGCCAGCATCAACCGCATTGCCGCCTGGGTTGTCGGCACACGCAATGCCCTCAAAGCCCTGCTGATCGCGCTTCTGGAGCCAATCGCACAGCTTCGCGCCGCCGAAGACTCCGGCGACTTCACCTCCCGTCTCGCGCTCCTCGAGCTCGGCAAATCGCTTCCATGGGGAATCGTCTGGGACGAATACTGCCGCCGCAACGATGTCCCCAACGAAGCCGGATCCCTCCGCGCCGTGAAGTCCTACGAAAAAAATACACTCTCCTCCCGCAGTTGACCGAGAGACGCCGGCTCGTCCCAGCTGGTGCTCGTAAAAAGACGTCAATACGCGGGACTGACCCCGCATCCTCTTGGTAGAGTTTCCCTTTTTTATGCGTCCAGACAAGTTCACTGCCAAAATGCGGGAGGCGCTGAATACAGCGCTTGATCTCGCATCCAAAAACGACAATCCCGAAATCACCTGCGAGCATTTTCTGCTTGCCCTGCTCGCACAGCCCGAAGGCCTGACCGGCCCGCTCTTGGAAAAACTCGGCGTCTCGTTGTCCGCGCTCGATGGCCGCCTGCGCGACGGCATCGCCGGGCTGGCAAAAGTGCGTGGCGGCACCCAGCCGCAACTCGCAAACGAACTCCGCAAAACGCTCGACGCCGCAGAGGGCGAGATGGCCAAGCTCAAAGACGAGTTTTTAAGCGCCGAGCATTTTCTTGTCGCCCTCCTCGGCACCGGCTCCACCGCCGCCAAGTTGCTCAAGGAAAGCGGCGTGACACGCGACCGTGTCCTGAAGGCGCTTGTCGAGATCCGGGGCAACCAGCGGGTCACCGACGAGGATCCCGAAGGCAAATACCAGACCCTGGAAAAATACGGCCGCGACCTGACCGAGCTTGCGCGCAAAGGGAAGATCGACCCGGTGATCGGCCGCGACGAGGAGATCCGCCGCACCATGCAGGTGCTCTCGCGCCGCACGAAGAACAACCCGGTTCTCATCGGCGAGCCCGGCGTGGGCAAGACCGCGATCGTCGAGGGTCTCGCCCGCCGGATTGTGAGCGGGGATGTGCCGGAGTCGTTGAAAAACAAGCGCGTGGTTGCGATGGATATCGGCGCGATGGTCGCCGGCGCCAAGTTTCGCGGAGAATTTGAAGACCGGCTCAAAGCGTTTCTCAAGGAGGTGACGTCCAGCGAGGGCCGGGTCATCCTCTTCATTGACGAACTGCACACGATTGTCGGGGCGGGCGCGGCCGAGGGCTCGATGGATGCCTCGAACCTCCTCAAGCCCCAGCTCGCCCGCGGCGAGCTCCGCACGATCGGCGCGACAACGCTCGACGAGTATCGGAAATATATTGAAAAAGATGCCGCGCTCGAACGCCGGTTCCAGCCGGTGATGGTCAAGGAGCCCAGCGTCGAGGACACGATCGCCATCTTGCGCGGCCTCAAGGAACGCTACGAAGTCCACCACGGCGTGCGCATCCAGGACTCGGCTCTCATCGCCGCCGCCGTGCTCAGCCACCGCTACATAAGCGACCGGTTCCTGCCCGACAAGGCGGTCGATCTCATCGACGAGGCCGCCTCGCGTCTGAAAATCGAGCTTGAATCGATGCCGACCGAGATTGACCAGCTCGAACGCCAGCTCATGCAGCTCGAGATGGAACGCCAGGCACTCAAAAAGGAAAAGGACGCCGCCAGCAAGGAGCGTCTCTCAAAGCTCGAAAAAGACCTCGCCGACATCAAGGAGAATTCCACGCATCTCAAAGCCCGATGGCTCAAAGAAAAGGAGGAGATCGGCAGGTCGCAGAAGGTGGCCGGGCAGATCGAGCACCTCCGCGCCGAGCTCGAGCAGGCCCAGCGCAAAGGCGACCTCCAGCGCGCCAGCGAAATCCAATACGGCAAACTCCCCGAACTCGAACGCGCCCTTCACAAAATGGAGAACGCGCCGGACGCCGAAAATAAAAAAAAGCCGCCCGGAAACGAGCCGTCCGCCGCCAGGCTTCTGCGCGAGGAAGTCACCGAAGAGGACATCGCGAAGGTTGTCGCCACCTGGACGGGCATCCCGGTCTCCCGCCTCCAGGAAGGCGAGCGCGCGAAGCTCGTCAAGATGGAGGAGCGCCTCATGGAACGCGTCGTCGGCCAACAGCAGGCGATCAAGGCGGTCTCAAACTCCGTCCGCCGCGCCCGCGCCGGCCTCCAGGACGAAAACCGCCCGATCGGCTCGTTCCTCTTTCTCGGGCCGACCGGTGTCGGGAAGACCGAGCTCTCGAAAGCGCTCGCGGAATTTCTTTTCGATGACGAAGGCGCGATCATCCGCCTCGACATGTCGGAGTATATGGAGAAGCACACGGTCGCGCGCTTGATCGGCGCGCCTCCCGGCTACGTCGGCTACGAGGAAGGCGGCCAGCTCAGCGAGGCCGTCCGACGCAAGCCCTACAGCGTCGTGCTTTTTGACGAGGTCGAGAAAGCCCACCAGGACGTCTTCAACGTCCTCCTCCAGGTTCTCGACGACGGCCGCATCACCGACGGTCAGGGCCGCACGGTCGATTTCAAAAACACGGTCATCATCCTCACTTCAAACATCGGCAGCCAGTTCATCATGGAAGACCTTGCGAAAGAGGAGCGGAACCGCCGCGTCCAGGAGGCCCTCCGCGGTCACTTCCGCCCGGAATTCCTCAACCGGATCGACGAGATTATTATCTTCGACCGCCTCGACGAAAAGCAGATCACGCACATCGTGGACATCCAGATCCGCCGCCTCCTCGACCGGCTCGCGAAACAAAATATCACCCTCGCGCTCGACGCCCCGGCAAAGAAATTCCTCGCCAGCGAAGGCTACGACCCGGCCTACGGCGCCCGCCCGCTCAAGCGCGTGATTCAAAAAGAAATCCTCGATCCGCTCAGCCTCGAGATCCTCGACGGCCACTTTTCCGAAGGTGATAAAATCCGCGCGACGGCGGCAGACGGACACCTCGTCTTCAAAAAAGACTGATACAGGTTTTCACGCGGAGACGCGGAGGGAAGAAAGATTATCCGCGGATTTCGCAGAGGGGGATATGCGTGCGGATCTCGATTTTGTCTGCTGGCAATCTGTGACGGCATGAAGCCATGCAGCAACTGGTTGAGATCAAGCCAAGATGCCGCGGGGGATCGTTGCCCGGCGATGAACTCGGCTCGCGCCGGTTACAGGTGCGACTTGTTTTGCCTGTCCCGGTGTGTGTTTGGTATTACTCGCGCTCGATGCGCGGGAAGACGGGGACGGGATCACCGAGGCGGTGAGCGTCGGGGAGGAGTCCCCAGGCTGACTCGTCGAGGCTCACCGGTCCGGTCCACGCGAGCTGGGCGCGGATGGCATCGGCGGCGGCGGGCAGAACCGGCGTGATGAGGAGCGAGACGATGCGCAGGGCTTCGGCAAGCGTGTAGAGAACTTCGTCGAGCTTGTCGGCTTGGGCCGGATCTTTGGCAAGTTTCCAGGGGGCGGTCTCCTCGACGTAGGCGTTGCAGCGGACGACGATTTCCTGTGTGGTCTCGATGGCCGCGTGGATCTGATGGGCGTCCATCTGCGCGCGGTAGGCGGCGGTTTTTCCGGCGACGAACTCCGCCAGCGGGGAATCCCTGCGGAGGAGGACGCTTTCCCGGTAGCGTTTGGCCATGCTGAGCGAGCGGTTGAGGAGGTTGCCGAGGCTGTTGGCAAGGTCGCCGTTGTAGCGCTGGACGAGCCGTTCGTCGGTGAAGTCCATGTCCTGGCCGACCGCGCAATCGCGCATGAGGTAGTAGCGGAGGGCACCGGCGCCAAACTTGTCGATGAACGTGTTCGGGTCGCGGATGTTGCCGAGCGACTTGCTCATCTTTTCGCCGTCCATCATCACGTAGCCGTGGACGAGGAGCGGCGGGATCCGGTCGTCGGAGAAGCCCATCGCGTGAAGCATGATGAGCCAGTAGATCCCGTGCGCGGGGATGATGATGTCCTTGCCGATGACGTGCAGGGCCGGCCAGAGCGAGGCGAATTCGTCCGCCTTTGCCGGGTCGCCGTAGCCGGCGAAGCTGATGTAGTTCACGAGCGCGTCGAACCAGACGTAGGTCACGCAGTCGCGGTCGAACGGCAGCTCGATCCCCCACGAGAGCCGGGACTTCGGACGCGAGATCGACAGGTCGTTGGAAATTTTTGCCGCGGCATTGCGGAGTTCGGTGAGGCGGAACGAAGGGATGACGGCGGCGGGGTGCGAGTCGAGAAACCCGGTGAGCCAGTCGCGGTATTTGGCGAGGCGGAAATACCAGTTTTCTTCTTCGAGTTCGGCGACCTCGCCCCACTCCGGACCGAACGTTCCGTCCTCGCCGCGTTCCTTGTCGGTGAGGAATTGTTCCTGGCGGACGCTGTAGAACCCGCGGTATTTCGCGCGGTAGATTTCGCCCTTGTCATGGAGTGCCCGGAGGATCCCCTGCACGCAGGACTTGTGGAGCGGGTCGGTGGTGGCAGCCCACGCGTCGAAGCTGATGTCAAGCCGCTGCCAGAGCGCGGTAAATTTCTCCGTGGTGCTTGCCACGAATTCCCGCGGGGTCACCCCGGCGGCTGCGGCGGCCTGCTGGACTTTCTGGCCGTGCTGGTCAACGCCCGTCAGGAAAAACGTGCGGTCGCCGGCGAGCCGGTGGTAGCGGGCGAGAACGTCGGCGAGGATTTTTTCGTAGGCGTGGCCGACGTGGGGGGCGGCATTCGTATAATCGATCGCCGTCGTGATGAAAAACGTTTTGGGCATGGGAGCCGCGACTGCCGGAATCATCAATGCCGCCCGAACCTCGGGACGGAAATTTTCGCCTCATCGCGGGAGATGCGCAGCCACTCGGCAAAGAGGAGATCCCGTTTGTTTTCGAGAAGGCTTTGCCGGATCTCCTCTTTCTTCGGGGCGAATTCCTTGTCGTCCAGCGGGCCGCGCACCTTCAGCCAGACCGCGAACCCGCCCCACGGAGCCTTTTCAAAATTGGAAATCTCGCCGTCGCGCATCGGGAGGGTTGCGGCGATGATCCCGCGCAGTTCCGGGGTGGACGCTTCGCTTGCCGGCGCGACATTGTCCAGATTCTCGACTTTCAGCCCGGCCTGCGCGGCGGCATCGGCAAACGACTTGCCGGCGGCGACGGCTTCCCGCATCGCTTTGATCTGGGCGGCGGCCTTTTCGCGCAGCATCTTGGCGGCGGAATCTTCGCGGAGGCGGCCGGTGATCCACGGTGTCGCCTCGGCGAGAGTGAGCGGACGGGAAGGCGTGAGTTCCGCCAACTCCGCGACGTAAAAGGCATCTCCTCCCTGGATCACGTCGCTGGCTTTTCCGGAACCACCGAGCAGGAAGGCCGCGGGAGCGATCGCGCCCGCCGCCGAGGCTGTTTGTTTGGCGGCCTCGTCGGTGGCCTGCGCCGCGGGAGACAGGGAGCCGGACCGCTCGAACGCCGGCGTGGTACGGACGGAGAGCCCCGCACGGTCGGCTGTCTTCCGGAGTGCGCCGGATTGCCCGCCGAGAGACTCGGCAAAAGCACTGGCGGCATTCGCCAGCTTCTGGAGCGCCTCGATTTTCGCCTTCCCTTCCAGCTTCGCTCCCTGCGGCAGCTCGAACGCCACAAAGCGCACCGAGCGGGTCTCCGGGGTGTTGAACGACGCCCGGTTGCGCTCGAAGACCGTGGCGAGATCTGCTGCCGGGATCTGCACGGCGGCAGCGGCGGCGGCCGCATCGAAACGCACGAACGATCCGGTCACCGGCTGGAACACCTTGGCGGCATCGCGAATCTCGGCGGCTCCCACCGCGACAGGCGACTCGACCGCGGCGGAAACTTTTTCCAGTCGCAGCGCGTCGCGCATGACGTCTTCGAGCTGGCGTTCGTTGGATCCGATCGGGGCCAGCTTGTCGCGAAGGAACGCCTGGTATTTGACCGGGTCGAACTGCCCTTCGGTCTGAAAGGCGGGGAGGCCCTTGATGCGGGCGGCCACCTGCTCGTCGGTCGGCTCGATTCCGAAAACGCGGGCCTGGTGTTTGAGGACGAGAAGATTCCAGACAAATCCGGAGACCGCCTCCTCCTGATCCGCTCCGGCTCCGCCCAGCTTTTTGAGCAACTCAAGCTGGCCGAGAGTCCACGTGAGCTTGTAGTTCCTGGCCTGCTGACCAATCGCCCCCGGCGAGAGCTCCTCGCCGTAAATCCTCGGATTCTTCATCGAGGCCAGGTTGTCGAGCTGCGACGTGTTATAGAGAAAAATGAACGCCACGATTGTCAGCGCCGCGATGACGAGCATCCAAGCGCGCTGGTTTTTACGGAAAATGTGAATCATACGGAAACTAGGAATAAGTTGATTTGCGGGGAGAAATTGTTTAATCCCTTTGCACCATGAAAGCAAGCGTCTCCCCGACCACAGTTTGTTTTGCTGTTTTGATCGGCCTCTCTGCGGCGGATGTGCGTGCCCAGGACGTGATTGTCCAAAAAGACGGCCCGCGCCGCGAAGGCCAGATCCTTGCCGTAAAATCCGGGCAGATCCGCCTCAAGGTCGGACCCGCCGAAACCGGCGTCCCCTTGGCGAATGTGGCCTCGGTGACCATGTCGCCGCCAAAAGAATTCACCGACGCGCTCGCTTCCTGGAGCAAGGGCGATGCCGCCGCAACCCTCCCGGCGGTCAAGACTCTGACCGAAAAATTCCCCTCGCTGCCGACAAGCTGGGCGGAACGCGCGGCGGCCCTGCTCGGCGAAGCCCTGCTGGCTACCGGTGATCTGGCCGGGGCCGAGACCGCCTTCGCCAATTTTCAAAAGTTCTACCCGAACGCCGGAAACTCCGCGGACGTCGGTCTCGCCCGCCTCGCCATTGAAAAAAAAGATTTCGCGGCCGCCCGCGCAAAGCTTGGCCCGATCATGGAGGCCGCCCGGAAGACGGAAATTGCGAAGCCGGGCGAGTGCGCGGTCTTCGGGCAGGCGCTCTATCTCATGGGGCGCACCCAGGAGGCGGCCGGGGAAAACCCGGAGGCGCTGCAAAGCTATCTTCTCGCCGCCAACCTCTTTCGTGAAGACGCGGCGGTTGTTGCCAAAGCCACGGATCGCGCCAACGCTCTCAAGGAAAAGAGCGTGATTGTTCCGTAAATTCCTCTAACTACTGATCCCTGTCTATGAAACCGATTCGTTCCATCGCCCCCTTTTTGGCTGTCCTGCTGCTTTGGCTTTCCGCGCTCCCCGCTTCCGCCGCCGCGGCAGCCGGTCCGGAAAACATGAATATCATCCAAACGATTCTCCACGGAGGCGTCCTGATCATCATGATCTGGTTTTGTATCGTGGGAACATCGTGCGTGATGGTCACGTTCATCATCCAGCTTTTCATCGTGCTGCGCGACGACCAACTCGCCCCCCCCGCCCTTATCGGGTCGCTTGAGAACACAATCCAGGCGGGGAATTACCAGGAGGCCTGGGAAATCTGCCGTGCGAACAACAAGGCCTATATCGCCAACGTTCTCCAGGGTGCGCTCGAGCGCGTGGGCCGGGGCAAAGACGCCGTGGAAACCGCCCTCATCGAACACGGACTCCGCGAGGCCCAGATCCTCAAAACCAAAAACAGCTATCTCTCGGTCATCGGCGTTATCGCCCCGATGATCGGGCTGCTGGGCACGGTCATCGGCATGATGGGCGCGTTTGCCGTCCTGGGCTCGTCGGGCGTGGCGGACCCCCGCAGCCTTGCGCTGAGGATCGGCGAGGTGCTCATGGCAACGGCGAGCGGGCTTTTCATCGCCATCCCCGCCTTCATTTTCTATTACTACTTCCGGAACCGGGCAACGATCGTGCTGGTCAATGCCGACGACAAACTCAACCGGCTCATCGAGGATATTCCGTTCGAGGAACTCTCCGGTCTGCGGATCGGCGCAAATTTTGATGCGGGAGCCGGCTCACCGGCCGGCGAATCCGGGGAATCGAAGCGGGTCTCCCGCGAACTCACAACCAACTGCCCGACCTGCAACGGAACGATCCAACCGGGCCAGACCCCGTGCCCGCATTGCGGCAGCCCGCTTGATTGGGCCTGATTTCCGCCCATGTCCGAGACCACAAAATCCCACGGCAAAAAAAAGGTGCGGAAAGCGGAGCCCGACGTGGATCCGGAATTCCAGATCGCGCCGATGATCGATATTTTGCTCGTGCTTCTGGTCTTTTTCATGTCGATCAGTTCGACGGAAGTCCTGCAGGCGAACAAGAGCGTGAACCTGCCGATCGCCAAGGAAGCCAAGGAGGCGAAGGACAATCCCGGACAGATCATCATCAATGTCACCTACGCGGCGATCAACAATGCGACGGCCATCGAGGTGGATGAAAAGAGCTATCCGCTCCCGGCGGATCTCATCAACTTGTTGAACGCCAAAGTGACCGCGAACCCGCTTGTCCGCGTGCTCATCCGCGCCGACCGCGAGGTGCGCTACGAATACATGCGCCAGCTTTTGGAGGCTGTCGGCCGGGCGCGCGTGGGAAATGTCACTTTTTCCGTGGTCGACAAGGAAGCAACCGGATCGAAATCTTCATGAGACTCCCGCTGAAATTTATCCGGATCCCCGCCAAGGAGCACCGCGTGGGATCGCCCGCCCGCCCGCCATTTTCAAGAACGGCCATGCAACCTTCAACTCCCAACTAAGATATGGCCGGAGGAGGAGTCTCGGAAGACGGTGATATCGGATTTCAAATCGCGCCGATGGTGGACGTGGTCTTTGTGCTGCTTCTCTTTTTTATGGCCTCGGCGGGCTCGCAGGTTCTCGAAAGGGAACTCAATATCAGCCTGCCGAGCGGGCGATCGAGCACCAGCCAGCCCGCTGTGCCGCTCACCCCGATCATTATCGACATTCTTCCGGACGGCAGAGTGGAGATGAACAACAAGGTTTTTGACACGCCAACGAGCAAAGACCTCCCGGAACTCCGGGCGAAGCTCAAAGACACGATTTCCAAATTCGGGGACAAAGACCCCGTGATCCTGCGTCCGGATCCCGCCACCAAGCACGAGCGGGTCATGGATGTGCTCAATGCCGCTTCCGCCGCTGGCGTCACAAAACTTTCCTTCAGTTGAGACAGCGGCGGAAAAATGTCTGGCCGCGGGCGGGTTGGATTTTTTTGGCCGCATTACTCGTGGTGCTGGCGATTGCTTTTATCGCGGGCGCCGTGTGGTTTGATTCCTATCTGCGAAGCCGTCAGTTGCTCGATCTGATCGCGCAGGAGACCGGGAATGCGATCCGATCCGACGCCCGTTTCGATCCGCTGCGCTGGACCGGTTCCTCGGCCTTTTCCGAACAGGTGACGTTGAGCGGGCGTCCGGGCTCGGTGCTCCGGGAAGCCGCCGTGAGCCAGATGCGCGCGGAGCTCAACTGGCGGGCGGCATTCGACGGAGCCTGGCGGATCGAGGAGCTTGCGATCACCCAGTTCGATGGAACCTTCACGATCCCCGAGGAATCGGCGAGGGCCGTCCCAAAAACCATTCAGCCGCCTCCCACGGGGCTGGCCGCGCTGCTGCCGCGCCGTTTCGAGCTGGCGCAGACAAAGATTGGCTCGGCGAATCTTTCCTTCGACCAGATGCGCGCGTCCGGCATGCGCCTGCTCGTCACGCCGAATGGCGCGGGCTGGACGATCAACGGAACCGGGGGAACTCTGGTCACCCCGTTCCTGCCGAAGCTGGAAATTTCCAGCTTCCGGGCCCGCGCGCAGGACGGAGATCTCTTTCTGACGGAAAGCTCGCTGCGCCTCGGCGTCTCCGGAAAAATCAACGCCTCGGGCGAGTCGGGCTCCGGCAGGTTCCTTCGCGTATCCTGGGAGGCGGTGGATTCCCGGGAGCTCTTCGATGCCAAAACCCGGAAATTTCTCGATGGAAAAATCTCGGGAACCGCGGAAATCCGACCGCCGGGAACGGTGCGCGGCAGGGTTCGGCTCCACGATGGATTCGTCGAAAATCTGCCTCTCCTCGCTCTGGTGGCCGATTTCACCGGCAACCCGTCGTTCCGCCGGATGCCGCTCCAGGAAATGTCCGCGGATTTTTATTATGAGAAGGGCTCGCTCAATCTAACAAATATTGTGGCGGAATCCAAAGGCCTCCTGCGCATCGAAGGGAACGGCCGGCACGGTGCCGACGGGCAAATCGAAGGCCGCTTCCAGATTGGCGTCACGCCCCAGACGTTGCAGTGGTTGCCGGGTTCCCGCGAGCGGGTCTTCACCGTCACGCGCGCCGGTTATCTCTGGACCGACATCGTCCTCGGCGGCACCCTGGAAAGTCCCACCGAAGACCTCTCCGCGCGGCTTACCGCCGCCATGGGAGGCGCGCTCATCGAACAAGGAACGAACCTCATCAAAGATCCGGCCAAAGCCGTCGATGGAGCGAGGGAACTCCTGAACAAAGATCCGGTTAAAGCCATCGATGGTGCCAGAGGGCTTCTGAACAACCTCATCGGCCCGATGGCACCGTAGCCAATGCCTCCAAAAGCCGCTCCATGGGAAGCCCGATGACATTGGTCAGCGAGCCGTCAATCGAGCGGATGATCCGCCCGTTGTCATCCTGGGCCGCGTAGGCGCCGGCTTTATCGAGCGAATGGATCGTGTCGAGATAGGCGCGCAATGCCGGCGCGGCGTGCGGATGGAAGCTTACCCGCGAGCTTTCGGCGAACGTGCGGGGAGGGATTCCCGGCCCCCGGATCACCACGCCGGTGACCACCTCATGCGTCCGTCCGGAAAGTTCCAACAACATGCGCAGGGCCTCCTCCTTGTCCGCGGGCTTGCCAAAAAACCGTCCGTCCATCCAGACAACGGTATCCGCGGCAATGACGGTTTCGCCGGGAAACCGGTGGACGACCGCCCCGGCCTTGCGGGAGGCGTTTTCCAGGGCCAGCGCCGCCGGGGTGAACGTGTGGTCTTCGATCTCGTCCGCGCCGGAAACGACACACACCACATCGAACCCCGCCTCTTCCAGAAGATCTTTCCGGCGGGGGGAGGCGGACGCCAGAACAAGGCGCGCTTTCATGCGGGCTAACCGCGGGGATCGTCGAGGCCGTAGCCGCGACGGATTCCCTCGAGGCGCTTGCGCATCTCGCGCGACGATCCCGGGCGATTGGAAATATTGGAAGTCACTCCGACGACCAGCGGAACAATCGAGGCAACACCGACACCGAGCAGCGCAATGGCGGCACTGCGGCGTGCATTGTGTCCGATGCGGTCGGCAATGAGCAGCCCGACGCCGAGGCCGATTGCGACTTGTGAAAAAGCAACGACTCCCGAAACCGGAAGGTTCTCACCAAATTTCTCAAACGAAAGCTGTGACATGGGTGTTGATCGTAAAGCGAGACTGTGTGAGTTTCAACCGCAAATGAAGCGCGCCCTCGGAATTGATCTCGGCGATGCCCGGGTCGGCGTGGCCGCCACGGACGACCTCGGCATGCTCGCCCACCCGCTGGAAACCATCCAGGTTCGCTCGACCGATGTTCCCAAACGCATCCTCGAACTGGCCGAAAAAAAGCGGGTCGAAGTCATCGTCGTCGGAATGCCCCGGAACATGGACGGATCGTTCGGGCCCGCGGCGGAAAAAGCGAAGGCGTTCATCGCCGACCTCCAGACGCGGACGACCTGCCGGGTGCAGCCCTGGGACGAGCGCCTCACAACCGTTTCCGCCCAGCGATCGCTGCACGAGGCCGGCAAAAATGCCCGCGCGCAAAAGGCGATCATCGACCAGGTCGCCGCACAGATCCTGCTTCAAAGCTGGCTCGACGCGCAGCCATGAAGTTGCGTCTCACGGTCGCCTACAACGGCTCGCCCTTCTCCGGATGGCAAAGCCAGCCGGACGGCAATACCATTCAGGATCGTCTCGAAAAAGCCTTCGCCTCCCTCTGTGTCGGACGGGTTCCCGTTCACGGAGCCGGGCGCACCGATGCGGGCGTGCATGCGGTCGGCCAGTGCGCCCATGCGGACGTGCCCGATGGACGCTTCGAGCCGGAGGGTTGGCTCCGCGCCCTCAACGCCCACCTCCCCGCCGAAATCCGCGTGATGCGGGCCCGGCGAGCCCGGGCGAATTTTCACGCCCGGTTTTCGGCGTGGGGGAAAGTCTATCGCTACACGATTTGGAACGGCCCGGTCATCCCGCCACTGGAAAAGCAGCGCGCCTGGCACGTCCATCAAAAATTGGATTTCGAGATTTTGAAATCCGTCTGCGCACTTTTCACCGGCCCCCACGATTTTGCCGCTTTCTCGGCGAAGCGGTCGAAGGAACCGGAATCCACCGAACGCACGATCCGCTCGTTGCGGGTCGTGCGCCACGGCCCGGAAATCACGCTGACTTTTGAAGGGGACGGGTTCCTCTACAAAATGGTGCGCATGATTGCAGGCTCGGCGGTGCGGTGCGCGATGGGACGGATGGCCCCGGAAGAACTCGCGGCGCGATTGCGGGACGGTTCTCCCCGGACGACTTGTGTCGCGCCCGCCGGCGGGTTGTGTCTTTTGCGGGTTGTCTATTGAGGTTGCTTGATCCTGCGGCGTGGTTTGCTAGGGTGCGGCGTGCGGAAACAGAAGACGATCATCCGGACGGCAGTCCTCGCCTGCGTGCTTCTGCTCGTGCCTTTGCTGCGCGGGCAGATGAGCGACGAAGATAAAAAACGTCTTTTCCTGCAATCCCGCGAAGACATCCAACCGGTTCCCAAGCCCTCTCCCTCGGCCACCGCGCATCCCCGGCCTCGCCCGAAACCCCGGGCAACCCCGCATCAAACTCCGAACGAGGAACCGACTCCCCAACCGCCCCGGAAGCCCGCTCCCCGCACAACGCCAAAGGACGAGCCCCCCCCGCACGCGAAGTCGGACGAACCCGCCAACGACGCGGAAAAAACCAAGCCGAAAAAGCCGGCGGAAACCCCTGATTTTATCCCGCTTCCCGGCGAAAGATCCAAACCGGCGAGCGGGGAAAAACCGAAGCCCACTCCGGCCCACTCTCCCGCGCCCGCTGCCAACCCGGCTCAGATTCCCGTCGGCAAGACCCCTTCCGGCCAATCGGTCGATGCGCCGATCCTTGTCCAGAAATCCGGCTTTGAGGAACAGCAGGGCTACGAACCTCCGGCCACTCCGCTCTTCGGAGGGTTTTTCAAACGCTGGCGCCACCTCACGCCCGGCGTCCGCAAAGCGATCGACCAAGCGCGCGTTCAGCGCGGACGCTGGCAATATATCGTGGTTCACAACAGCGGAACCCGCCAGGGAAATGCGCGCATCTTTGATGTGTATCACCGCAATGTTCGCAAGATGCAGAACGGCCTCGCCTACCACTTTGTCATCGGCAACGGCCATTCCTCCGGCGACGGCGAAATCGAAATCGGCAACCGCTGGATCCGCCAGATCAACGGCGGACACGTCGCCAGCGACCACCTTAACAACATCGCGCTGGGCATCTGCCTCGTCGGGGATCTCAACCGGGACAAGCCCACCAGCGCCCAGTTCGCCGCCCTCGACGAACTCATCACCTACCTCCGCCTCCGCGTCGGAAAAATCAAAGGGAAACCCTCGGTTGTCAAAGGCCACAAGGAAATCAATCCCAAGCCGACCGACTGCCCGGGCGACCGGTTCCCCCTCGGCTGGCTTCACCAAAAATTCGGTTAGAGCATTTTAAATAGAGATGTGGCCGCCCGTCCCCCTGTCATCCTCAAAAGAAGCGGGACGCCCCGGCGAAGCGTCCCTGCCATCTATAACGGCGCGTCTTCGGTGCCGGCGGTAGGGTTGGCTCGCCGAGCCGACCGATTTGACGGCTCGACCCAGCGTCCGTGTTCGCGGATGAGATCCACGAGCCGGGCGACGGCCTCGGTTTCCGGGATGTTGCATTTTACCGGCGTCTTGTTGACGTAGAGGTTGATCTTGCCGGGTGCGCCGCCGACGTAGCCGAAGTCGGCATCGGCCATTTCTCCCGGACCGTTGACGATGCAGCCCATGACCGCGATTTTCAGGCCCTTGAGGTGGCCGGTGGCGGCTTTGATGCGGGCCGTCGTCTCCTGCAGGTTGAAGAGCGTGCGGCCGCAGCTCGGGCATGCGACGTAGTCGGTTTTGAAAATGCGGACTCCGGCGGCTTGGAGGATATTGTAGGCGATGCGGAGGGATTGCCCGTGATCTTCTTCCCCCTGGACGAGGATCGCGTCGCCAATGCCGTCGCAGAGAAGCGAGCCGATATTTGTGGCCGCAGTGAGGAGGGAATCATTCCGGGATTCCGCAAACCTGTCCTTCAAAAGGATCGGATGGCGGGAATCCAGACGCGCCGCGAGCATGCGGAATGCCGGGATTACATTCATGTCGCAGCAGTCGGAAACGGTGACCAGGCAGGCTTCCGGCAACGTGTTGGCGGCATTGACCGCCGCATCATCGCGCGGATCGATCTCCACGATCTGTGCGTCTTCACAGACAATCTCCGGCTGAAAATCTCCGGAAGAATGTGGCGCGGGCGTCCCGCCTGTGATCGTTTCAGGTTCGCAGGCGGGACGCCCGCGCCACTTTACCGCGACGCGAACGGGTTCATCGCCGCCAGTCGGGATCCCGGCAGCGGAGATTTTTTGCGAGGCGCGGCGGGTGTAGGTAAAGGGATCGAAGGGCAGTGACGCAGAGATGGCGGCAGGAACGGGTGTCCCGTTTGCATGGGCGGGACGCCTGCGCCACCTCTCTTCAGCGAGGGCAACGAGGGCTTGTGCGACCGGGATTTCGTGCACGGAATCCTCCGTGAGCGAAACGCGGATCGTGTCGCCGATCCCGTCGGCCAGCAGGCTGCCGATGCCAATGGCACTCTTGATCCGTCCGTCCTCGCCGTCGCCGGCCTCGGTGACACCGAGATGGATTGGATAGTTCCAGGAAGCACGCGGAAGGATCGGGCCGCGCTCCGCACGGGAATTCCCCGTTTCGCATTCCGCATTCCCCATTCCGCATGCATCCAAAGAATCCAGCCTCGCCACGAGCAAGCGGTAGGCATGGATCATCACTTTCGGATTCGAGGACTTCATCGAAAAAACAAAATCGTGGTAATCGAGTTCGCGGGCGATGCGGGCAAATTCCAGCGCGCTTTCGACCATCCCGAGCGGCGAGTCCCCGTGGCGGTTCATGATCCGGTCGCTGAGGCTTCCGTGGTTCGTGCCGATCCGCATCGCGACACCGCGTTCCTTGCAGAGCTTGACCAGCGGGGCAAACCGCGCGCGAATCCGGACGATCTCGGCGTCGTATTCGGCCTCGGAATATTCCCGGACGGTGAATTTTTTCGTGTCGGCAAAATTCCCGGGGTTGATCCGGATCTTGTCCACCCAGCGGGCGGCCTCCAGGGCGGCGTCGGGTTTGAAGTGGATGTCGGCCACGAGCGGGACATCGCAACCCGCACGCCGCAGCGCGGCGCAAATGTGTTCAAGGTTCCGGGCGTCCTTCACGGTCGGAGCGGTGATACGGACGATCTCGCAGCCGACCGCAACGAGGTCGAGCGTTTCCTTCACGCAGGCGGCGGTGTCCATCGTGTCGCTCGTGATCATCGACTGGATGCGCACGGGATTGTCGCCCCCGATGGCGGTCTTGCCAACGCGAACAGCTCTCGTGGGCCGGCGTCCGGCTAACGGGCGGTGAACCGGCTCCATGGCCTATTTGGTTTTTTCGACGGCGGAGGGCTTCGGAAAAAAGATGTCCCCGACATCATAAAATGTCAGGTAGAGCATGAACCCGATGAGGAGGAACGCGCAGGCGGTCTGCACAAATTCCAGGATGCGGACATTGATCGGTTTCCGCCGGATTCCTTCGATAATCGCAAGCGTGATGTGCCCGCCGTCGAGGATGGGAAAGGGCAGGAGATTGATCAGGCCGAGGTTCACGTTGATGAGCACGCTGAACGCCAGCGCGATCCGCCAGCCGTTGTCGGACTCGAAGATCTGGTAATACAGATGCATGATCATCACCGGCCCGCTGAAGTGCGAGGCTTTCACGTCCGATTTCGGCGAGAAGAGGGCGCCGACCATGCGGAAGATGCTCGTCGCGGCGTCCTTCACCTGCGCGATCGGAGCGGGATAGACCAGCGTTGTGCGCCCCCACTCGATGCCGAAGTTGACCGGCGCACCCTCCGCCGAAGCGGGCGGCAGGGGAAGTGTCAGATTGACCGGAGACCCGTTTCTCTCGAGCGTCACGGCAATCGACCCGCCACGGTTCGCGTCCACAACCGGCCCCAGCTCGTCCAGGTTGAAAAGGGGCTTGCCGTTGAGGGCGGTGATCAGGTCGCCCGCGCGAAGGCCGGCCTTGTCGGCGAGGCTGCGGCGCACGACAAATCCGATGCCGGGCACGAAGCGGGGGCCGATCTGCACCTCGCGCAGCGCGGGGCGGCGCCAGCTCGAGGTTGCCGGCTTCGTCCATCCGCAGGGGATCGGAATCTCCTGACCTTCGCGGCGGACAAGAAAATCAATCTTCTCCCCTTCGCTGCGGATGATCCGCCACTTGATGCCGTCGGTGCCGCTGAAATGCTTCACGGGTTGGCCATCCACGGCGAGGATCTCGTCGCCCACGCGGAGTCCCGCCGCGGCGGCCGGGCCGCCTTCTTTCACGTATCCGATAATGGCGGAGTCGAACTCGCTCTGCGGCTTGCCGACGAACCAGACGATGCAGGCCATCGCAAACGCAAGCCCGAGGCTGAACAGCGGTCCCGCTGCGGCGACGATGATTTTATCCAGCGGCTTCACCGGAGGCAGTTCGTCGCGCGACTGCCCGACCTTGCCCTCGAGCGCCTCCATGGGCGCGAGCTGGGGGATGGCCACAAAACCGCCCGCCGGAATCGATCCGAGGATGTATTCCACGCCGCCGATCTTCCGGCTCCAGATCGGCTTGCCGAACCAGATCGCGAACTTTTCAACGACGAGCCCCCGCCACCGCGCGGCGAGGAAGTGCCCGAGCTCGTGCACGACGATAAGCAGGTTGAAAATCAGGACAACCTCAAGGGAGATGAAAAGAAATTTGAGAATCGCGAAAAACATAGAATGAACCGGAAGCATCACCTGATCCGGAAAAAAATCAACAATTGCGGCGGCCTTCCGATCCCTGACCGATCAAACCGAGGCCAGTCGGACTCCCTCCCCGACGACGCGGATCACATGAACCTTGTCGCGGAGGGTGTCGTGGTCGGTGAATGCCGTGATCGAAACGACCGTCACTTTGCGCGTGCCGGTCTCGGACGGAAGCTCGACGGTTTCGCCGGGTTTGCGGCCGAGCAGGGTCTGGCCGATGACCGCCTTGTAGGAGACGATGCCGAGCGCGGGCGCGCTGTCCCATGCGCCGAGAATGCTGTAGATCTCGGGTTCCCCATCCTCCGTCGAGAGGGTGACGACCGTGCCGATCGAGACGTGCTTCGTTTCGGGGTTGGCAAAGTCGGTGCCGCGGGCGAGCTCGAGATCGCGCTCGGCTTCGGCAAGGCGGCGCTGGAGGACGCGCTGGTTTTCCTTCGCGGCTTTGAATCCGAAATTTTCCCGCAGGTCGCCCTCTTCTTTGGCGATGTTGATATCGCGGAGGTTTTCAGGAATTTCCTTGTTGACGAGGTGTTCGCGCTCGGCTTTGCGTTTTTCGAGGCTCGGCCACGAGACGGTCAGCGACTGGTCTTTGGCCTCCTGGGTGTCGCCGGTGATCATGCTCTGGGTGTCGGGGTGGAGCTTGACGATGCGGGCGAGGAGCGAGCGCTTCGAGAGGTCGTCAAAGACCGGCGTGAGAAGAAGCTTGCGCATGATGTCGCGGACGGTGTCGCGATCCGCCCCTTTGATCAATTCGCCCAGCAGGGTGCGGTCGTCGATCAGGAGGTCGCGCAAGCGTGAGCCGCGCCTCTCGGCGAGCTGGTCGTTCTCCAGCGCCGTCAGCACGCAGGCCAGCAGCTCGGCGTTGAACAACTCGGGGAAGGCCGCGCCGCGCTCTTTACAAAGCCAGATGAGCGTCTCCGACGAAACCGCCCGCTCGCTGATCCAGCGCGACAGGGTGGCGTAAAAATAATCGAGCTTTCCGGTCTTTTCAAACAGGCGGAAAATTTCGACGACGAGCCGGGCTCCCGACTGCTGGGCGAGGCGGAGGGCCTTGTCGGCCCAGCGGTCGCCGAACGCTTTTTCAAAAGATTCCAGCACGCGGCGGTGCTTGGCGGCCGGAAGGTTCGTGAAGAGCGCGGGAAGCCGGTTCTCTTCAGCGACGAGGATTGCCGCCACCGTGGGGGCATCCGGGCCGGACGTGAGCGCGCCGTGGCGCGCGAGGATTTCGTCGCGGGCGACGAGCATTTCCACCGCGGCGGCGGACTGGAGTTTGCGGCCTTTTTGCGCGGTGTCCTCGATTTGCGCGGCAAGGGATTGGAGTTCCCCGACCTCGTGGGCCAGGTCGCCAAGGGCTTTGGTGATTTGGTCGAGAGCGGCGACCTGGTCTTTGGCATGCCGCGCGCCGCGAAACTGCTCGATCAAGCCGAGCCCGGCATTCACCGGTTCGTCAAGAAGAACAAAGGGATCGGTCTTCTTTGTGGGAATCTGAAAATGGCCGTCGGCCTTCATTTTTTTCTTCACGCCGTCCCACCATTTCTTGAACCCGGCGGCATCGAAAATTTCCGGATGCAGGCTGGCGGCGACCTGGTCGGCGGTGGCGCGTCCGCCGAGGTCGGCGAGGATCTGCCTGGCGAGGGCGAGCGGGTCGGAGGAAGCGAGCTTTTTGACGGCGGCGGGATCGGCGGCTTTCCGTGCGAGGATGTGGGCGTCGGGAATCGGGGTCAATGTCTCGGTGGCATAGCCGACCTGCATCGGGTGGGATTTTTTTGTCCCGAAATCAATGAAGATCTGTCCGGCCAGAAGATTCCATTCCGCCACGCGACCGAATCCCCAGCTTTTGTGTTTGCAGTAGGCTCGCGGCGCGAGGAGGGCAAGGGCATTGGCGGTTTTCTTGTCGAGTGATCCGCTTTCGACGGCTTGGGTCAGTTCATCTGTCATTCCGCGCATTTCACAGGGAAAGCCCCCCACATGCAAGGCGAACAAAACAGGAGCGTTCCGCGGCGACCGGCCGGGAGGGACGCGCACGATCCGAATCTCCGCATTCCGACGCGATCAAAAGCCCTGCCACAGGCTGTCGGCGGACGCGCAACGCATGTTCGTCAGGCGGCGAGGCCAACGGCTTTGCGAACGCGGCGAAGGACCGGATCGGCGATAGCGCGGGCTTTGACGGCTCCCTCGGCGAGGACGGATCCGACCAAACCGGGGGTGGCGAGAATTTCGGCGCGGCGGGCCCGCTGGGGCGCGAAAAATTCCCATGTGGCGGCGAAGAGCCGTTTTTTGAAGTCCCCGTAGCCGGTGCCGCCGCTGCGGAACTCGTCTTCCATGAGTTGATAATCGGCCGGTCCGGCGACGAGTTTGTAGAGTCCGAGGATCGCCGAGTTGTCGGTTGGCTTCGGCGCTTCGACCGGAGTCGAGTCGGTTTTGATGCCCATGATTTTTTTCTTGAGCACATTTTCCGGGGCGAAGATTTCGATCGTATTGCCGTAGCTCTTGCTCATCTTCGCGCCGTCGAGTCCGGGGACGACAGCGGTCTCTTCGCGGATGCTTGGCTCGGGCAGCTTGAAGACCTCGCCGAATGTCTCGTTCATTTTGACGGCGATATCGCGGGTGACTTCCAGGTGCTGCTTTTGGTCGCGTCCGACCGGGACGAGATCGCTGTCGTAGAGAAGGATGTCGGCCGCCATGAGAACCGGATAGGCGAAGAGCGCGTGCGATGCCGCAAGACCGCGCGCGGTTTTGTCTTTGAAAGAATGGCAGCGCTCGAGGAGTCCCATCGGGGTTACGGTGCTCAGTATCCAGGCCAGCTCGGTCACGGCGGAGACGTCGGACTGACGGAAGAAAACCGAGCGTTTCGGATCCAGGCCGCATGCCAGAAAATCGACCGCCAGCTCGTGGGAGTTCGCACGCAGCGCGGCGGCGTTTTGCACGGTGGTGAGGGCGTGGAGGTCGGCCAGAAAGTAAAAGGCCTCGCCGCGTTCTTGGAGCTCGATGGCAGGCTTCATCATGCCGAAGTAGTTGCCGAGGTGCGGGGTGCCGGAGGGCTGGATGCCTGAAAGAATGCGCATGGGGCGGGAGGCTAGCAGGTTCTGTCCCGACGATTGAACCTTCTTTTTTCGGGCGCGGGTTTCACCGGATCGCTTCAGGCCGCAGGCTTGATCGTCTTGGCGGCGGGAACGGGAAGCGCCGACAGAATTTTCTCCACGGCGGCGGCGGCGGTAAGCCCGTGTTTTTCGCGGAGAACCGGGACGTTGCCGTGTTCGATAAACTGATCCGGCCAACCGATGCGGACGACCGGGGTGGTGATCCGCTGGTCGGCGAGGTGTTCCATGACCGCGCAGCCGAATCCGTTGTGGAGCACATGATCCTCCATCGTGCAGACGACCTCGCAGCCGCGCGCAAAAAACCCGATGGTCGCGGTGTCGAGCGGCTTGATCCAGCGGGCGTTGACGACGGCGGTCGAGATGCCGCGGGCTTCGAGCGCGGCGGCGGCTTCGAGAGCCAGCTCGACCATATTGCCCAGCGCAAGAATTGTCGCCTGGGAGCCGTGGCGCAGAACCTCGGACTTTCCGATCTCGAGAATCCGGGGCTTTTTCCTGGGAATGGCGCCGGTGCCCGCGCCGCGCGGGTATCGGATGGCGGTCGGGCCGTCGTGGTAATTCGCCATCGTCCAGAGCATGTCGGCAAATTCCTCCTCGTCCTTCGGCTGCATGAAGACGATCCCCGGAACCGAGCGCAGGAAGGCAATGTCGAAGAGACCGTGGTGCGTCGGGCCGTCGTCGCCGGAGAGGCCCGCGCGGTCGAGGCAGAGGGCGACGTTGAGGTTTTGCAGCGCCATGTCGTGGAGGATCATGTCGTAAGCCCGCTGCATGAACGTGCTATAGACGGCCAGGAACGGCTTCATGCCCTGGGCGGCAAGCCCACAGGCAAAAATCGCCGCATGTTCCTCGGCGATGCCCACGTCGAAAAACCGGGTCGGGTGGCGTTGGGAAAAACCGATGAGTCCGGTTCCGGTCGGCATTGCGGCCGTGATGGCGGCAATTTTATTATTGTGATCGGCGAAGTCGGCGAGCGTCTTGCCGAGGATCTCGGAATAGGTCGGGGTGGGCGAGGAAACCGTCTCTCCGGTATCAAGATGGAATTTTCCGAGGCCGTGGAATTTGTCCGGCTGCTCCAGTGCGGGCGCGTAGCCTTTCCCTTTCTGGGTCAGGATATGAAGGATGACCGGATCGTTCTGCGTCTTGAGAAACTCGAACGTCTGGGTGAGCAGGTCGATGTCGTGCCCGTCGATCGGCCCGTAATACCGGATCCCGAGATCTTCAAAAATAACGCTGGGAGCGAGGAGATTTTTGAGACCGAGCTCGGCTTTGTGGGCGAGTTTGCGCGCGGCTTTTCCGCCGATCCATTCCACGAACTGCCCGGCCTTTTCGTGAAGCTGGGCGTAGGCGGGGCTGGCGACAATGCGGTTGAGGTATTCGGCGATCGCCCCCACATTTTTTGCGATCGACCATTCGTTGTCGTTGAGAACGATGATGAGCCGCTTGGTGGTCGAGGCGATATTGTTGAGCGCTTCGAAGCTGACCCCGCAGGTGAAAGCCCCGTCGCCGGCAACACAGACGACATGTTCGTCCCCGCCAAGAAGGTCGCGCGCGGCAGCCATGCCGAGGGCCGCCGAAAGCGCCGTGCCCGCATGGCCGGCCCCGTAGCAGTCGTGCTCGCTTTCGGTGCGGAGCAAAAAGCCGTTCAGCCCTTTGTATTGCCGGATCGTGCCGAAGCGGTCGCGGCGTCCGGTGAGCAGCTTGTGGACATAACCCTGGTGCCCGACATCAAAAAGAATTTTGTCTTTCGGAGTTTCAAAAACCCGGTGGAGGGCGATGGTCAGTTCGACGACCCCGAGGTTCGGGCCCAGATGGCCGCCGGTCTTGGAAAGCACGCTCGTGAGCTCATCGCGGATTTCTGCGGCAAGAACCGGCATGGCCTCCGGCGGAAGCGCTTTGACGTCGGCCGGGGAGGAAATCCCCGCGAGAATCGATGAGGGCCGGGGCGTTGTCATCACCGATGCGGCTTCGGACAGCAGTGCCCGCCCCGAAATAACTGGAAAAAATCCGCCATCACCATTCAGCGCTGATCGTCGTCGTCGGGATCAAAGTCTTTCAACTCCGTCGTGCCGCGCGCATTGCGGGTGATGATCTGGATGCGCTTTTCCGCCGCGTCGAGTTTCTCCTGGCACATCTTGACCAGACCGACCCCCTCCTCGTAGCGGGTGATGAGTGTTTCGAGAGGGAGATTCCCTTCCTCCATTTCCGCGACCACTTCCGTAATCCGCTGCATTGCCGACTCCAGAGTGGGCAAAGATTTGTCCGTTTTTTGACCCATGAATTATCCGCCGATTAAAGCCGGTCTCCTCCGCGATGGCAATCAGGATTCCGGGACGGAGATCTTCTTGGTCTATTGGAAATGATCGGATACGGATTGGCGACGGATGACGAAGGCTCAACTGGAAGCGATTGCGCGGGGCGCGGGGTTTGATGCGGTCGGGGTGGCCCCGGCGGTGCGGGCTCCCCATGCGGAGGCCTTTCATGGCTGGCTGGCTGAGGGATGCCACGCCTCAATGGCATGGATGGCGCGGGAGCCCGAGCGACGATGCCGACCGGAGGAGCTGCTGCCCGGCGCCCGCTCGGTCATTGCCCTGGGTGTGAATTATTTTGTGCCGGATCAGGACGGGGGGAGTCGCGGCGGCAAGATTGCCCGGTATGCCCGGGGGCGCGACTATCACAACTTCCTTCCCAAAAGATTGCGGGTGATCGGGCGTGCGCTGGCGGCTGAAGGAGGCGTGCAGCGGTGCTTTGTGGATTCCGGGCCGCTCCTGGAACGGGATTTTGCGGTGTTGGCCGGGATTGCCTGGCAGGGGAAGAACTCGATGGTGCTGCATCCGAAGCTGGGGACTTGGTTTTTCCTTGCCGCTGTGATCACGACATTGGAAATCGAACCGGGCTCGCCGCTGGCCGACCGGTGCGGCTCCTGCACGCGGTGTCTGGACGCCTGTCCGACCGCTGCGATCGTGGCCCCCTACCGCGTTGATGCGCGACGGTGCCTTTCCTATTGGACGATCGAACACGAAGGCGCTCTGCCCGAGCCAATCCGGGAGCTGCTGGGCAATCGGATTTTTGGCTGTGACGATTGTCTGGAGGCTTGCCCGTGGAATCGTTTTGCGAAGGCTTCGCGCGATGCCAATTTTGCGGTCCGGCCCTCTTCGATGCGCGACCTGCGCGACTACCTCTCGCTTGACGAAGCGGGTTTCCGGAAATGTTTTGAGGGTTCGCCGGTTCGGCGGGCGGGTCGGCAGGGGCTTCTCCGGAATGTCTGCACGGTGCTGGGAAACGTCGGGACGCAGGAAGATCTGGCAGCCTTGGATCGCTGTGCCGGCGATGAGGATCCGGTCGTCGCGGAACACGCGATCTGGGCGCTCGGGAAAATTCGGTCGCGTGCCGGCTAAGTAGAGTAGGGAGTTCCTGACGGGATTACCGGGAGATCACGGTTTGGGGAGGCCGGGGTCCTCGCCCAGCACCAGTTCTCCCGCAGAGGGCAGCGCCTGATTCCGTATCGCGGGCACCGAGGATTGGCGGCGGAACCAAGCCATGCGTTCGCTGGTGCTCATGCTCGCCGTCTCAGCGGCGACGGCTTCCTTCCAGCGGCGGCTCCCATCGTTGGTGCTTGCGCGCAAATCGGAAAACCTTCCCTTGGTTGACTCCCGTCCGGTCAGCGGATACATGTTTTTGCCTCGTGACTCAGACTTTCAAAAAACTTGAACAGATTTATTTCCGTCCGCTCTTTGATCTCATCCAGGAGAGTCGGCGGGTGCATTTGGAATTCTGGGACAAGGACGAAGTCCAGCTTTGCACCCTGCTCAGCGTGAAGACCGGCGGATGCAGCGAGGACTGCGGGTATTGCGCCCAGAGCTCGCGCTACGACACCGGGATCGACCGCGAAATCCTCATGACGAAGGAGGAAGTGCTGCCCGTCGCCCAGCTCGCAAAAGCCAACGGCTCGACGCGCTTCTGCATGGGAGCGGCTTGGAAGGGAGTGCGCAAGGGCGAGAAGAAATTCGACCAGATGCTCGAAACCGTGCGCGCAGTCAGCCGCCTCGGCCTCGAGGTCTGCGTGACCCTCGGCCAGCTCGGCGACGAGGAGGCCTTGCAGCTCAAGGAGGCCGGGCTCACCGCTTACAACCACAACATCGACACCTCGCCGGAACACTATTCCTACATCGTTACCACCCACACGTTCGAAGACCGCCTCAACACGATCGGCTCGGTGCAGCGTGCGGGCCTCAGCGTCTGCTGCGGCGGGATCATCGGCATGGGAGAGACCGAGACCGACCGCCTCCGCATGCTCGAAGTCCTCTGCGCGTTCGATCCGGCCCCGGAAAGCGTCCCGATCAACTGCCTCCTGCCGGTCGAAGGCACCCCGCTGGCCGACGCAACCCCGGTGGATATTTTTGAACTTGTCCGTCTCATTGCCACGGCCCGCATCGCTCTTCCCAACGCGAAAGTCCGCCTCTCGGCAGGCCGGAACCTCCTCTCGCGCGAGGCGCAGGCGCTCTGCTTCTTCGCCGGGGCCAACTCGATTTTCTACGGCGACAAGCTCCTCACGACAGGCAACCCCGGCGTGGAGGACGACCGCAGGCTCCTGGCCACCCTCGGACTCAAACCCCAGGCGCCCTTCGCCGACAAACACGAACACGTCCATTGAAAATCAGCATCGGCAGCGACCACGCGGGATTCGACTACAAACAGCGCCTCGTCGCCTGGTTGAGGGCGGCCGGACACGAAGTGCTCGACCACGGCACGACCAGCAGCGAGAGCACCGACTACCCGCTCTTCATCATTCCGGCGGCCGAATCGGTCGCGCGCGGCGAGGCCGAGCGCGGCATCGTTCTTGGCGGCTCGGGCAACGGCGAAGCGATCGCCGCAAACAAAGTCAAAGGCATCCGCTGCGCGCTCTGCTGGAACGCCGAGACAGCCGAACTCTCCCGCCGCCACAACAATGCCAACGTCCTCTCGATCGGCGAACGCATGATCCCGTTCGAAACCGCGCGGGAAATTGTCGAAATCTGGCTGCGCACTCCGTTCGACGGCGGACGCCACGAGCGCCGCATCGAAGAACTTGACCGCTACGAATCCGGTCGCGAAATCGCGGGGTCGTAGGCTCACGGAACAAAGTTTGCGCGCCGCTTGCCATTCTTCGGGGAATTGGTCTATATACGGAACCCTTTCCCACTCCCCACCCATTTATGAATCCTTTTCTCGGCGTTCTCTTCCACTGGCTCGGCGGCTTGGCCTCCGGCAGCTTCTACGTTCCTTTTCGCTTCGTCAAAAAGTGGTCGTGGGAAACCGCCTGGCTGGTCGGCGGGGTTTTTTCATGGATCATCATGCCGTCGCTGTTGGCGTTGATCATGACGAAAAACCCGCACAGCGTGGTTTTGTCACAGCCGGCCAGCACGCTTCTCTGGACGTATTTTTTTGGTGTGCTCTGGGGATTCGGCGGGCTGACATTCGGGCTGACGATGCGCTATCTGGGCATGTCGCTCGGCATGGGGGTTGCCCTGGGGTATTGCGCGGCCTTTGGCACGTTGCTTCCGCCGATTGCGAAGATGTTTTTTTCGGCGATTCCGGTCGATGAGACGATCGTTCAAATTGCCGCGACCCTGCCCGGGCAAATCACGCTCCTGGGAGTTGGCGTCTGTCTGCTCGGCATCGCCCTGGCCGCTCTGGCCGGCTTCAACAAAGAGCGCGAGATGGACGCGAAGGAAAAAACTTCCGCGATCAAGGAATTCAATTTCACCAAAGGGATTGTCGTCGCCACGTTTTCGGGCGTGATGAGCGCCTGCTTCGCCTTCGCACTCACCGCGGCGAAGCCGATCGGCGTGGCCTCGCTGGCTGCCGGCACCGGAGAAATCTGGGTCGGGCTTCCGAAGCTGATCGTTGTCCTCCTGGGCGGGTTCACCACAAACTTCGTCTGGTGCGCCTACCTCAACTTTCGCAACCGCACGGGCTACCAATATTTCAGCGGATCGATCAAAGCCGAGCACGCCGGGCAGGGGGGAGCCGGGGGAGAACATGGCCCGACCGCCCCCGCGGCCGCCACAGACGATACGGATCTGCGTGTCCCATTTTTTGGAAACTACTTCTTCTCCGCGCTGGCGGGCACGGTCTGGTATTTCCAGTTTTTTTTCTACACGATGGGCGAGACCCAGATGGGAAAATTCGGGTTTGCCAGTTGGACACTCCACATGGCCAGCATTATTATTTTCAGCACCATTTGGGGCTGGATTTTCCATGAATGGAAGGGCTCGAGCAAAAAAACCCACCTACTCATCGCGCTCGGCATTTTCACGCTGATTCTCTCGACCATCATTATCGGCTACGGAACCTGGCTCAAGGGCGGCAGCGACCTTCAGCAGCTTCTCAAAATGCTCTTCAGGTAAGTCCCATGCAGAAGAGCCTGTCTTGAAAAATGATGGCCACCGCAGGGGATGCGCCGGTGGCGCGGCGGCTTTCAAGCGGATCCGGCCTGCCGATGAACCCGGATCGCTTTCCGGCGGAGAAAAGCGCGCGCGGCATGCCCGGCAGCCGTGGCCGGACGGCTTCATTTTTCTGCCGGACCCGGCGGGGAACACTGTCGAAACAACCGAATGATGAAAACGAAATTAATCATTAAAATCGTCGCAAGCGCCGCGCTTTTCCTGACCGCATGGCCTTCCCTTGTTGCTGCCGAAACGCCGGCACAACCGGCCCCGGCGGCCGGCTTTTCCCCGGAGAACCAGAGCTACCAGTTTGTGACGACGGAGACGTTCAATCCGAAGTCGGATCCCAGCATGAAGCCAACGACGGCCAATGCGTATCTGTGGATTCCGCCCGCGTGCAAGCGGGTGCGCGGCGTTTTGGTGCTGTCGCAGAACGTCCCCGAGGGGTGGATTGCGGGACACCCGGCGATCCGCGCGGCGTGCGCCGACAACGATCTGGCGATCATGTGGGCGTGCCGCGGATTTCTGATGCGTTCGATGAATAATTATTACGGCGATCCCAACCTCGAAGCACGCGACAAGGACTACGGGGATTTTGTGCAGCAGATGCTCACTTCGCTTGCGGCAAAGTCGGGCTATGCCGAGATTGCCACGGTGCCTTGGATCCCCATCGGGGAATCCTGCGCGATCATTGTTCCCACCTCGATCTCGAACGCCCGGCCCGAGCGTTGCATTGCCGCGATTCAGGTCAAGGATGGACAGTGGAAGGGGCTGCATTCGTTGCACGTTCCGGTTCTGGCCGCATGCGGCAGCGGCGCCGAATGGAACGAACCGAAGTCGAATGTCTTGGCGTCGTGGAAGGGAAAAGCCTCTGGTGATTATAAGAACCATTGCACGAAACGCACCGAGCAGCCCGAGTGGCCGGGCAGCCTCTTGATTGAAGCCGGTAGCGCGCATTTTTCCTGTACCGATGCCATGGCGCGGCTTATCGCCCAGTATATCCGCACGGCGGCGAAGGCGAGGCTTTCCACCGACGGCAGCGCCACGTTGCGGCCGGTGAATTTGGATGACGGCTATGTTGCGGGTCTGCCCGTTCCCGGCGCGCCCCCGGTGCCGCCGGTGCGGTATAAGGATTGCACGCCCGAGCAGAAGAACCTGCCGTGGTATTTCGACGAGGCCTCTGCGAAGGCGGCCTTTGACTTGGCGAATGTCAACTGGAACGCGCAGACCCAGATGCCGGTCTTCGCCGATGATGCGGGGCAACCGATTCCGTTCAACGAGACCGGCATCACCGGCCCGCTGCCGATCAAATGGGAAAAGGACGGCGTCACCTTCACGATTGGCACCACGTATCTCGACAAACTTCCCGAAACCTTTGCCAAGGCCGGAACGGAGGTCGGGCACCCGGCCGCGAAGCCGGTCGTCGAATGGTTGTGCGGCAGTTTTGTCCCCCTCGGCAACAACCGGTTCCAGTTGTCGATCGACCGGATGTGGAAAAAATGTTTTTGTTACGTGCGGGTGTGGCATCCGGGCGACGCCACCTACCGGCTGAGCACGCGGCCCGGGCGGATCGACTTCACGCCAAACAAAACCGGAAAGCCGCAGAAGATCACCTTCGCCGCCATTCCCGATCAAAGGGCCGGTATGAAGGAAATCAGGCTGCACGCGACTTCCGATTCCGTCTTGCCCGTGCGCTTTTATGTGCAGGTCGGACCTGCGGAGATCCATGGAGACCGTCTCGTCTTCACGCCGATCCCTCCGCGCACCAAGATGCCGGTCACGGTGACCGTGGGCGCGTGGCAGTGGGGCCGCGATTCAGAACCGGCTGTCCAGACGGCGGACATCGTCGAGCGCAGCTTTCAGATCCTGCCAAGGAATTAAATCCCTAGAGGAACAAAAATGAAAACCCTCGCATCCATCACCTTTTCCACTCTGTTCTTCTCGACCGTGTTTCTGCCCGCCGTGCGGGCCTCGAACGACGTCTCCCAAATCATCAAGCAATTCCACGAGGTTGTTCTGACGGAGAACCCGGCAGGCAAGGCGGTCGCAGACCTCCTCGCCAAGATGCGCCCCGACGGCTCGTGGCCGGACATTAATTACGCCAGCAAACGGGACATGCAGTGGGATACCGCTGAACATGTGTCCCGGATCCAGAACCTGACCGTCGCCTACCGCACTCCCGGCAACCCCTGTTTTCAAAAGCCGGCAACGGCCGATGCCATCCATCGGGCGCTCGCCTATTGGAGGGAGGCGCACCCCGTCTCGCCCAATTGGTGGTGGAATGAGATCGGCGTCCCGATGAAACTCGGCACGGCCATGGTGCTCCTCGAAGGCCACCTCACCCCCGAGGAACTGGCCCAGTGCAAGGATCTCCTCAATCGGAAGACCATCAACCGCGCCGGGCAAAATGGCGTTTGGGCCGCAGGAGTGGACATCCTGTTTGCCCTGCCGCTGAACGATGAGGCAACTATCCAAAAGTCGGTCAAAACCATCTTTGGCCACGTGGCCGTCCCGCTCAAGGAAGGCCTGCAAACCGACATCTCCTTCCAGCAACACGGACCCCACCAGCAGTTCGGCAACTATGGAATCGGATTTGCAACAGACACCGTTCGCTGGATGGAAATCCTCCATGGCACCCAGTATCAGTCGGCCATGACGCCGGAGAAACTCGCCATCTTCAGCCGGTTCATGCGCGATGGGATGGCCCAGGTGCTCTGGAAAGGAAACATGGACATCATCGGGCTGGGACGCCACATCTATCCCGATCACCCGCTCATCAAGCCACCGACAGGCGGCAACGGCCCTCGCGATAAAGCCGCCACGGTCGTGAATCTCTTCCAAAGAATGATCGCCCTCGACCCCGCTCACGCCGAGGAATACCGGAAGCTCGTTGCCTTCAACCAGGGCAGCGCAGCGAATCCGCTGGTCGGCAACAAGCTGTTTTTCCGATCGGATCAAATGGTGCACCGCCGCCCGGAGTTCTCCATCTCGATCAAGGGCTGCTCCACGCGCACAACGGCCACCGAATGTAGCGGCACGGAGAACCTCCTCGGGCACTATCTGGGCGACGGCACCACGTTCCTCTACCGCTCGGGATTGGAATACTCGGATATCTTCCCGGTCTGGGATTGGCGCAAAGTCCCCGGCGTCACTTGCGCCCAATCCGGACCGCTCCCTAATAAAAACGCGCACTACAAAGGAACCACCGAATTTGTCGGCGGAGTCTCCGACGGCTCCAGCGGCTGCTTCGCCATGGATCTCAACCGCGGTGGAATCACGGCGCGCAAGGCTTGGTTCCTGAGTGGGGATACGATTGTCTGCCTCGGTGCCGGAATCACTTCGACAAGCGAGGCTCCCGTGGCCACAACGGTCAACCAATGCCTCCTCAACGGCCCGGTCACATTCTCGACCCGCACCGGCACTCAGGCGGAATTGCCGCCCGGCGGCAGCCTGACGCCCCCGCAGCTCCAAACGCTCACTCACGACGGCATCAGCTATTTGTTTCCGCAAGACGCAAAGATCACCATCTCATCCGAACACCGCAAACGACCATGGGCACCCGTTACCGAATACGGCCCTTCCTCGGAGATGCCGATCGAAAAGGACGTGCTCACAGTCGGGTTCGATCACGGCGCCAAACCGACAGACGCATCCTATAGCTACGTCATCCTTCCTGCGATCGGCCAAGCTGGCACCGCCGCGCCGAAAACTCTTGCGGCTGCCGGGGTAACAATCCTGAAAAATACCGGCGACTGCCAGGCCGTGTTTTTTCAGGATGCCAAACTTCTGCAAGCGATCTTCCACAAGGAGGGCAGCGTGCAAATGCCAGCCGGAACATCGTTGGCGGTTGATAGTCCCTGCGCCGTTCTCGTCAACACAGTTAAAACCCCGCCGGAGGTGTGGGTGGCCGATCCCACCGAAAAACTGGGAAAAGCAGCCGTCACGCTCAATGGCCAAAAGGCCGAGGCCGCCCTTCCCCAAGGGAGCGATTCCGGTCGCCCGGTGTGCCTTCGTCACTGAAGACGGGCATAACAACGGAACCCGGCATCCGGCAGGACGGCAACCGTATCATCCCAAAACCGTCTTAAGGTAGTGCCATTCGGAGTCGCCGCATAAATGTCGCGGGAAAACTCAAACCATGCGCCGCAAGGCCGGCCGCCCGTCTCATGACCCCGCAATATCCTGTGCGCGCCCGGTGGCCACGCAGACCGCTTCGATAAAGGCCGAGCGCACGGAGCGGTTTTCGAGTTCCGCCAATCCGGAGATCGTCGTGCCGGCAGGACTCGTCACCATCTCGCGCAAAATCGCCGGGTGTTGGGAGGTGGCGGCGACCATTTCCGCCGCGCCGAAGACCGTTTGCACGGCAAGGTCGAGCGAAAGTTTTCTCGGCAATCCGGCGGCGACCCCGCCATCGGAAAGCGCCTCAATAACAAGGAAGATGTAGGCCGGACCGCTGCCGCTCAGGCCGGTGACCGCATTGAGCATTTTTTCCTGAACCGGATAAACCTTGCCGATACACGAAAAGACAGCCTCGGCCACCGCAAGGTCGTCGTCCGTCGCATCGTCATCGGCGGCAAATGCTGTCGCGGAACATCCGACCATTGCGGCCGCATTCGGCATCGCGCGGATAATCCGGCTGGCGGGAGCGAGTTCCTTGAGCGTTTCAATGGGGAGCCCCGCGACAATGGAAATGAGAAGTTTCCCGGCAAGTCCGGTCCCCGACTGCCAGATGGCTTCGGCCACATCGGCCGGCTTCACGCACAGGAGCACGACCTCTCCGGCGGTGGCCGCCTCCTCGTTGGATGTGACGCCCCGCACCGAGGTCGCTTTCGCCAGGCTTTCGAGCAGATCCGGCTCCGGGCAGGCGGCAACAATGTCCGACACCGCGCAGTCCTTGCCGCGCAGCATGCCTTGAATGATTGCCGACGCCATTTTGCCGGCTCCGAGAAACGCATATTTCATATCCCGCCTCTTACCAGCCGGAAAGCCCAAGGGCGAGCGCGGATTTTTTGGAAAGAGAAAAGTTCGCCCTCCCCGGACGAAGCCTCACCCCCCCCCCGCGCAGCCGGTGGAAACTCCGGCGTTGCCACCGGGAATGCGTTTGCTAAAACTCCGCCATGCCATCCCAAGCGCATGTGCCGCCTCCCGCGGCCAATTCTGTTCCCGCCATCCGGAATTGCGGCTGGCGCGTCACCTTTTCAGGTCTCGGCATCAACCTCGCGCTCGGCATCCTCTACACATGGAGCCTGTTCAAGGGCGCCATCGAAAAAGAATTCGGCTGGCAGGGGGCGCAGCTCAACGATCCCTATGCGCTGTGCTGCCTCGTCTTCGCCTTCACGATGATTCTCGCCGGACGTTGCCAGGACAAGGTCGGCCCCCGCATCACCGCATCAATCGGCGGCCTGCTCGTCGGTGCCGGTTTCGTGCTGGCCTCGACGTCGCACAACTATGGCGTGTGGATGCTGGGCTTCGGGGTGCTCGTCGGCCTCGGTCTCGGCTTCGGCTACTCGTCGGCCACGCCGCCGGCTTTGAAATGGTTTCCGCCGTCGAGAACCGGATTGATAGCCGGCCTTGTCGTCGCGGGATTCGGTCTCGCGCCGGTCTATCTCGCGCCGGTCTCGCAATACCTGCTGGGCCACTATCATCTGAAAGGCGCGATGCTCATCCTGGGCATCGCGTTTGGCGTCATCGTCTGCGGTCTCGCGCAGTTGCTGGTGAACCCGCCGACCGGTTTTGTCGCCGGGCCGAAACCATCGCCGGGCAGTGCGGCGCAGGCGGGGATCCTCCACGCCACCCCGCGGGAAATCCTCCGGCAGCCGACGTTCTGGGTGTTGTGGGTGATTTACTTCATCGGATCGGGGGCGGGATTGATGGTTATCGGAAGCGTCAGTGGCATGGCCAAGAAGAGCATGGGCGACCGGGCCTTTGTGGCGGTCGCGGTGATGGCGCTCGGCAATGCCGGCGGCCGGATCGTGGCGGGATTGCTCTCGGATAAAATCGGACGGCGCTGGACCCTGTGTCTGGTGCTGCTCCTCCAGGCGGGGCTGATGTTCGTTGCCATCTCCGTGACGGCCTCGAAGGAAACAACACCCGCAATCATCGTTCTCCTGGCCAGTCTCATCGGCTTCAACTACGGCGCCAATCTCTCCCTGTTCCCGTCCTACACGAAGGATCTCTGGGGGCTCAAGAGCTTCGGCATGAACTACGGCGTCCTGTTCACCGCGTGGGGCGTCGGGGGGCTCGTGCTCCCGCGCCTTCAGCAAACCTTGACCACCCAGAGCGGGGGTTACCAATCTTCCTTCATTACGGCAGGCACCCTGTTGCTTTGCGGGGCGGCCATGACCTTCCTGATCAAACCCGGAGCTTCCGGAAAAGCCGGTTGACTGCGCGTCCGGAAAAGCTTCGCCAACTCCCCGAGCGCCCTTCGTGAAGTTTATGAACCAACAGTCCGCCGGAGCAACGCTTTCGCGCCGATCTTTTCTTAAGGGGGCTTTGCTCGCGGGCACCGCTCTGGGTTCCCCCTTCATTCTCACTTCACGATTGCGCGGAGCCGCCGCTCCCGCACGGCGCATCCGCATCGGCATGATCGGATGCGGACGCATCGCCCAGATCCATGCCAACCTGCTTTCCAATGAGCCGGATGTCCGGTTCGTCGCTGTCTGCGATGTGGATTCCCTCCGCGTGGGAAAAATGCGACAAAAACTTGCCGCTCTGGCTCCGGAAAAATCCGCCGGGCTCGGGACGTTTGCCGACTACCGCGAATTGCTGGCGGATCCGGCGGTGGACGCGGTGGTCATTGCCACGCCGGATCATTGGCACGCGCTGCTTGCCATCGAGGCCTCGCTTGCCGGCAAGGATATTTATCTGGAAAAACCCTGCACGCTGACAATTGCCGAAGGCCTCGCGTTGTCGGCGGTAGCCAAAAAAAAGAAGTCCATTATCCAGGTCGGCTCCCAGCAGCGATCCTTGAAACAATTTGTCCGGGGCAGCGAGATCGTGCGCAACGGCGGAATTGGCAAAGTCAACCGGGTGCGGATCGGCCTGCCCGTTGACGAACCGGGCGGACGCATGGAAAAAATGCGCGTGCCGGACGGTCTCGATTATGCCCGATGGCTGGGATCGGCGGAGGAAGTTTATTACACGGAGGATCGGGTGCATCCCCAAACGGGTTTTGGACGTCCGGGATGGATGAGGGAGGAGCATTTTTGCAAGGGCATCATTACCAACTGGGGAACGCACCATGTCGATATCGCCCACTGGGCGTTGCATCTCGAAAAGACCGGCCCCGTGAAAGTCTCCGGGCATGCCGAATTTCTGAAAAACGGGTTGTGGAACGTGCATGGCCCGTTTGATGCCACGCTCGAATATGCCACCGGCCTGGTGATCGAGGTCGGCAATCGTTTTGACGAGGGGGTTCGCTTTGAAGGCGACAACGGCTGGCTCTTTGTTTCCCGAAATCCGATTCGCTCCCCGGACAATCCCAACGGAAAACCGCTGCTGCAAGCCCTCGATGCCCGGGATCCGAAAATCCTCAAAGCCGATCCCGGCCCGATCCGCCTGGGCCGAAAGGGTTCCCACCACCGGAACTGGCTTGACGCCATCCTCTCCCGGGAAGAACCCGTTGCCCCCGTGGATCAGGCGCACCGATCCTGCTCGGCGTGCCAGCTCGCCTACACTTCGATGAAACTCGGCCGCCCCCTGCTCTGGGATCCCGAACGTCAGAAATTCCAAAACGACGCCGATGCCGCGCGCCTGATGTCCCTTCCCGAGCACGGCGCGTTCAGCATTTCCAGAACCCTGCGTGCCGCCGGATTCGGGCCGGTCGAATGCGATCTCTTCGCCAAAACCTGAATCATACCAGCTCGTCGAAATAAGCAGACTCTCCCTCTCGAAAATCTGCGTGGGGCCGACGTCTCGCCGGCCTCCTGCTTTCCTGATCGGTTGGGAGCCGACGGGACGTCGGCCCTACGAACTTCAGCTATTGCAGTGGTCTGCTCAATTTCAAGAGAGGGAATCAATCCGCGCCGCCCAAGGCGCTTTTGCCTTTCTCTAAAAAACGCCGTGGAATCGATGCTTTCTCCTGAACAGAAGAGAGGCATCTCTCGTGTTCCAGCATCCTCCTGCCTAGCAGTTCCACAGAGGTCTTTTCCTTGGGGTATGCTGGAATCACTTCGAGGCTGGCGGGAGCAATGCGAGAGACGAGACGCCGCGGAGGTTGGGCGATGTCCATTGCCAGACCACGCGTTTATCGCGAGCTACTTCGACCACCAGTGGTTGTTGACCTTCAAATCCATGGCAGGGCCAGTTGCATAGGAGCAGGTTGCCATTGGGCAATTGCTGGAAACCTGCGACGAAACGCAGCGGATTACCGGGCAGATCATTTTCTCCCAGCTCCCATACCACCCGATCCTGCGGATCAATCTCCACCAGCCTGTGTCCATCGCCACAGGCGACCAGAGTATTGCCATTGCTCAGGCGTTCGGCCATAAACGGATCTCCGGGCGTCTTGATTGTACGAATCAGCATCCCGTCGGCATCCAATTCTTGGACCAGATGGTCGCCGAGGCAGGCAACCAGATAGGTGCCAGCGGGAGTTTTGCGTGCGATGCGGAACTGCATGTGGACGCTTTGACCAGTCTTGAGAGGAATTTCCTTCGCTATTTTTCCCGAAAGATGTTTCGAACACTTTTTCTGGCGGAAGCCGTGGGCGCGGTTCAGTCCGTCCAGCACCCCGGGCCCGTTTCCTTTGGGAATTCCCGAGTTCCTGGTGCTAAAAATGTCGTCAAAACATAAAAGCGTTCTCTCGGAAAAAAAGGGGGGAGGGCGCAAATAAATCTGTCGCGGAAATAAATCTTGACTTGTTATAAGGCGGGCTTACTCGTCGCAGTCGTTGACTGCGAACCTATGTTCAACGGTCGATCCATTTTAACTCTGACGCCTGAGGCGACCAAACTCTTGGAGTTTCCGGCTCGATTAGGCTTTTTCTTGGCAGGAGCCTGAACCCCCATCCGATCTTCCCTGAAGAAAAACTCCACCCATCGAATCAAATCCTATTAGCATAAACAACACCCTGAGCCTCGGCCCAGTCGCCGCGCGCAACCTGAGCACCGCAACCGTCACGATTCCGCAGTGGGAATACATCACCCCCCGATGGCTTTTGCACTTCCTCCCTTACGTCAACGTGGATGGCGGCGCCTACCGGGTGAACCATGTCAAGCCGCGCACCGGCAAGGGCGGGGATCTGCTGCCGGAACTGGCAACGGTCGGCGGCGGCGAGAACCAGCTTCCGACGACGTTTGTGGATTACGAGGAGGATCCCCGCGAATACGAGTTGAGCGCGATCACGACGGTTCTGCACACACACGCCCGGATCACCGATCTCTACAACAACCAGATCGACCAGCTTCGCGAACAGGTGCGCCTGACGGTCGAAGCGGTCAAGGAGCGCGAGGAATCCGAAATCCTCAACCATCCGGAGTTCGGCCTCCTCAAGGAAATCGACAAGAGCCAGCGGATCTCGACGCGCACCGGCCCGCCGACCCCTGACGACCTCGACGAGCTGCTCACGCTCGTCTGGAAAAAGCCGGCGTTCTTCCTCGCCCATCCGCGCGCGATTGCCGCGTTCGGACGCGAAGCCACGCGCCGCGGGGTTCCGCCGGTGGTCGTGCATCTTTTCGGGTCGCCGTTCATCACGTGGCGCGGCGTTCCGCTCATCCCGTCGGGCAAGCTGCCGGTCGCCAAGGGCGACAAGACGAGCATCCTGCTCCTGCGCGTGGGCGAAAACAAACGCGGGGTGGTGGGGCTGCAGAAAGTCGGCGTCAGCGGAGAAATCGAGCCGGGGCTGTCGGTCCGCTACAGCGGAACGAGCGACAATGCCATCGCCTCGCATCTCGTGACGCGCTACTTCTCGGTCGCCGTGCTGGCCCGCGACGCGATCGCCAGCTTGGACAACGTCACCCTCGGCCATTATCACAAATATGTCTGATCTCTCACAAACCCGTTCCGTCCTTGAGGCGGACAACCCGCCGGCCACCCCGGGGGTCACGCACAGCGATGTGGTCGTGAACTTGTTCCGCGAATTCGCGCCGCATGCGGGGGTTCCGGGCACAGTTGTCCCGTCACCCACGCTGCCTCTGAGCCCGGATCCGGGCTCGTTGCCCGCGAGCCCCGCAGTCCCGCTCCCGGCTCCGGCATTGCCGGGCGGTGGAGCCCCGCTTGGCACTCCGCCGCCGATCCAGCCCGGAATTGGCCTCGATTCGGCGGAAACCACCAACGCCGTGACCTCGCGGATCCCGGTCTCGTTCGAGCCCTTCGGTTCCGAGGTCTTGAAATCGCTGCAAGAATCGGGTCTCGGGATCCCCGCGTTCGACGCGCCAGCCCTGCCGCTCCCGCAGGAATTGCCGAAATCGCCCGACTATTACTTCCTCCCCCCGCAATCTTGAAAAAATACTTCTAAAACCATACTAATATTCTTATGAGCACAAACAACACACTAAGCCTCGGCCCGATCGCGGCCCGCAACCTGGCCACAGCAACCGTCACAATTCCCCAGTGGGAATACATTACCCCGCGCTGGTTCCTACACTTGCTTCCCTACGTCAATGTGGACGGCGGCGCCTATCGGGTGAATCAGGTCAAGCTGCGGAAGGGCAAAGGCGGGGATCTGCTTCCCGAGCTGGCAACAGTTGGCGGCGGGGCCAACCCGCTGCCGACGACGTTCGTGGACTACGAGGAGGATCCCCGCGAATACGAGTTGAGCGCGATCACGACGGTTCTGCACACGCACGCCCGGATCACCGATCTCTACAACAACCAGATCGACCAGCTCCGCGAGCAGGTGCGGCTGACGGTCGAAGCGGTCAAGGAGCGCGAGGAATCCGAAATCCTCAACCATCCGGAGTTCGGCCTCCTCAAGGAAATCGACAAGAGCCAGCGGATCTCGACGCGCACCGGCCCGCCGACCCCTGACGACCTCGACGAACTGCTCACGCTCGTCTGGAAAAAGCCGGCGTTCTTCCTCGCCCATCCGCGCGCGATTGCCGCGTTCGGCCGCGAGGCCACGCGCCGCGGGGTTCCGCCGGTGGTCGTGCATCTCTTCGGATCGCCTTTCATCACGTGGCGCGGGGTTCCGCTCATTCCATCGAGCAAGCTTCCGGTCGCCAAGGGTGACAAGACGAGCATCCTGCTCCTGCGTGTTGGCGAAAATCATCGCGGTGTCGTCGGCTTGCAGAAAGTCGGCGTTAGCGGGGAGATCGAGCCGGGCTTGTCGGTCCGCTACAGCGGGACGAGCGACAACGCCATCGCCTCGCATCTCGTGACCCGCTACTTCTCGGTGGCCGTGCTTGCGCATGACGCGATTGCCAGCTTGGACAACGTGGTGCTCGGCCATTACCACAAGTATGTCTGATGCCGTAACAACGGAACCTCTTCCGTCGGCGGATCAGTCGGCGTCTTCGGGGCTCCCGCACACGGACGTCGTGGTGAGCCTGTTCCGCGAGATCGCCTCGCGGGCTGGACTTCCCGCTGTCGGAGAGACATCGATCCCGACCGGCCCGGCTTCGGCGGAGGGAGCCGCAGTGAGCGCTGTTCCCGGCGCGCAATCCGTTTCGTCCCCCGCCGGCAGCGATCCGCTTTCGCCGCCGCCGGTGCATACCGGAGCAGATCTGGAGACGGCCGAGACCGCCGACACAACCACGACAACCATTCCTGTTTCGTTTGAGCCGCTGGGCTCCGATGTCTTGAAGTCGCTGCACGAATCCGGATTGGATCGCGCCGGCATTGACGTGCCGCCGGTGCCGCATTCTTATGAAGGCTCCGGTCGTCCTGATTACTATTTTCTGGGCGAGCCGGTGAAGGCGGGTGCGCTCGACCATCCGCCCACGCGCGGGCTGCCGCCGCCGCACGCCGTGTTTGACGTGGAGGCCATTCGCCGCGACTTTCCGGCCCTGCACCAGCGGATTCACGGGCATCCGCTCGTGTATCTCGACAATGCCGCCACGACCCAGAAGCCGCAGGAGGTCATCGACGCGACATCTCATTTTTACGCCCGCGACAACGCGCCAGTCCACCGTGCGGCCTACGAGCTGGCCGAGCGCGCGACGACCGCATTTGAGAACGCGCGGGAAAAAGTCCGCGAATTCCTCGGGGCCAAGGACAAAAAGGAAATCGTCTTCACGCGCGGAACCACCGAGGCGATCAATCTTGTGGCCAACACGTTCGGCCGCAAATTTATCGGCGAGGGGGATGAGATCGTGGTCAGCGAGCTCGAACACCACGCCAACATCGTGCCGTGGCAGCTCCTGAGCGGACAGACGGGCGCGGTCATCAAAGTCATCCCGATCAACGACCGCGGAGAGCTGATCCTTGAAGAGTATGCAAAACTCCTTGGCCCGCGCACGAAACTCGTGAGCGTAGCCCATGTTTCCAATGCATTCGGAACGGTCAACCCGGTCGAGCAGATCATCGGGCTCGCCCACGCGCAGGGGATCCATGTTCTCATCGACGGGGCGCAATCGACCCCGCACATCCCGATCAACGTTCAGGCGCTCGATGCCGATTTCTTCGTGTTCTCCGGACACAAGATCTTCGGCCCGACGGGCATCGGCGCTCTCTACGGCAAGTCGCATCTGCTCGAGATCCTCCCTCCCTGGCAGGGCGGCGGGCACATGATCAAAGACGTGCGCTTCGAGAAAACCGTCTTCCAGCATCCGCCCGAGAAATTCGAAGCCGGCACGCCGGACATTGCCGGGGCCGTCGGTCTCGGGGCGGCCATCGACTATCTGTTCAAGATCGGCATTCCCGCTTTGGCCGCTTACGAGCACTCCCTGCTCGAATACGCCACGCCCCTTCTCCAGGCCGTCCCGGGTCTGCGGCTCATCGGCACGGCGGCGAACAAGGCGAGCGTCCTTTCGTTTGTCCTCGACGGTCACCCCAACGATGAGATCGCGAAGCACTTTGACCGGCGGGGAATTGCGGTTCGCGCCGGCCACCACTGCGCACTTCCGGCCCATCGGCACTTCGGGCTCGAAAGCACGGTTCGCCCATCGCTGGCATTCTACAACAACAAAGCCGACGTCGATGCGCTTGTTCAGGCGCTCCATTCATTGATCAGAAACAAGTGAGGAAACACCTTCTCGATCCCATCCTTGAATCGTATCGCGAGGTGGGAGGCATCAACCACCTTGATCGGGCAAACCTTCCTTCGAAGCGTTCGATCGCGATCCTCTGCGAAGACCTCCTCCACATCCTGTTCCCGGGATTTTTCTCCGACGAGGCGGTCTCGTCGGAGGAACTGCCGGAGGCGGCCCAGGAAATTATCGACCAGATCGCCGACCGGATCGAATCCGAAATTGCCGTGAGCCTGCGCAAGGATTCGACCGAAACCGGCACCCACAAACAGGAGGCCATCGCGATCACCGAATGGTTTTTCCAGGGCCTCCCCGGCGTGCGCGCCCTGCTGAAAACCGACGTCGAGGCCGCCTTTGCGGGCGATCCGGCGGCGCGGAGTCTGGAGGAAATCGTCCTCGCCTACCCGGGCCTTGAAGCGATCGCCATCCAGCGCGCGGCCCATCTGCTCTACATTGAGAATGTCCCGCTCATCCCCCGGATGATGACCGAATGGGCTCACAGCCGGACCGGGATAGACATCCATCCCGGTGCGCAGATCGGCTCGCACTTTTTTATCGACCACGGCACGGGAGTCGTTATCGGCGAGACATGCGAAATCGGCGAGCGCGTGAAACTCTACCACGGGGTCACGCTCGGTGCGCGCAGCTTCCAAAAAGACGAGACCGGCGAAATTATCAAAGGCCTCAAACGCCATCCGAAGGTTGAGGACGATGTCACGATCTACCCGAACGGCATCATTCTCGGCGGCGACACCGTCATCGGCGCCCGCAGCACGATCGGCGCGAATGTCTTCCTCATGAAAAGCATTCCGCCCGACACGCTCCTCGTGCGCGGCGAGCAGATCCAGCAGCGGATGGATAAAAAATCGAAAAAATCAAAGCCCACGGTCACCGTTCAACTGCACGAAGACGAAATCGATTTCATCATCTGAATGGCACGCGGGACGCCTGTTCCACGCCGCTTAAGTTGGAGCCATTCGCGTCTGCCCCCGGTTTCCATTGTGACGAGGAATTCGGTTTGGCTTTTCAGATTGCCGCCGGATTTTTTATCGCACCCGGCGAGGGAGCCAGGCGGCTTGCAGAAAAATGAGTCTTCCGGGTTAATGGAGCAACCGGCGGTGTTTCTCCGGGCGAGAAATACAAACTGGAGAGACTTTGCCGGAGGTGCGGATTGAATTTCTCCGCCTGACTCCTACCCGGGGTTTTGAGAGGCGGCTTTGCGCGGCGAATACGCCATGAAGTAAAGCACGGGGACGGCCATGCGGCTGATGAGCAGCGAGGCGATCTCGCCGGCCATGAGGGAGATTGCGAGGCCCTGGAAGATCGGGTCGAAGAGGATGACGCCCGCGCCGACGACGACCGCCATCGCGGTGAGCAGCATCGGGCGGAACCGCACGGCACCGGCATCCACGACGGCCTCGCCAAGCGGCATGCCTTCGCGGAGGCGGAGTTCGATGAAATCCACGAGGATGATCGAGTTGCGGACGACGATGCCCGCGCCGGCCATGAATCCGATCATTGAGGTTGCCGTGAAGAAGGCTCCCAGCATTCCGTGCGCGGGCAGGATGCCGACGAGCGAGAACGGGATCGCGGCCATCACGATCAGCGGCGTGAGAAATGATCGGAACCATCCGACCATCAGCACGTAGATCAGAACCAGCACGGCGGCGAACGCCTTTCCGAGATCGCGGAAGACCTCGATCGTGATGTGCCACTCGCCGTCCCACTTCATCGAGGGATTGTCTCCGGTGAACGGCAGGGTGGAATTGAAAACTTCGAGCTTCTCGCCGTTGCCGCCGAACTCGCGGGTGTCGAGCTTTGCAAGCGCGGCGTTCATTTTCAGGATCGCATAGACCGGGCTTTCGATGGCTCCCGCCACATCGCCGATGACGTAGGTGACCGGCATCAGATTTTTGTGGTAGATGCTCTTGTCGGTGATCGTTTTTTCGATCGTCACCAGCTCGCGCAGAGGGATGAGCGGGGTTTCGCCGGAGGCCCCGGGCTCGGGGAGCGCGTTCGCATCGCCGGAGCGCACGCGGAGGGCGAGAAGCTCCCCGGGGGTGACGCGGGCGGAACGGGGAAGCTCGAGCGTGATATTCACGTCGTCCTTTTCCCGCGGAAGGTGGAGCAGATCGATGGACTGACCGCCCACGGCGATCTGGAGCGTCTGCGAGATCGTCTCGGCGCTGATGCCATTGAGCGCGGCCTTCTCCTTGTCTATGACGAATTTCCCCTTCGGCTGGTCGGCTTCGATATACCAATCCACATCGACCACGCCGTCCACATCCTTGAAAATCCCGCGCACCTTCTCCGCCATCTTGAGGCGGGATTCTTCGGTCGGCCCGTAGATTTCGGCGACCAGAGTTTGCAGAACCGGCGGTCCGGGCGGCACCTCGGCAACGGCGACCCGCGCGCCGAATTTCTTTGCGATCGCCGCGACGCGCGGGCGGATGCGCTTGGCGATGTCATGGCTTTTGGCTTTGCGCTCGTCCTTCCCGACAAGGTTGATCTGGATATCGGCGACATTCGCGCCGCCGCGCATAAAATAGTGGCGCACGAGGCCGTTGAAATTGAACGGGGAAGAGACCCCGGCATAAACTTGGTAGTCTTTGACCTCGGGCTCGTCGCGCACGGCGGCGGCCATTTCCAGCGCGGCTTGGGCGGTGCGCTCAAGCGCGCTGCCTTCGGGCATGTTCAGGATGATCTGGAACTCGCTCTTGTTGTCGAACGGCAGCATCTTCACCTTCACGAACCCGATGCCCACCAGTGCCATCGCGGTGAGCAGGAGCCCGACAATCGCCGCCAGGAACGTCCACCGCCAGCGGGCGTGCGAGAGAAGCGGGCCCATGATCCTGCGGTAGAGCCGCGTGAAAAAATCTTCCTCGTGCTCGAAATGCGAGTGCGGCGCTGCCGGAGACGCGGGGCGGTCGTCCCGGCTGTCGATCGGTTTTTGAAAAGCAGGCGGGACGCCCGCTCCCCTTTGGTTCGGGCTTGCCCCATTCATCCTTTTCAGAATCCGGATCGCGGCCCAGGGGGTCACGATGAAGGCGATGGCCAGTGAAAAAATCATGGCCGCGCTGGAGCCGATCGGAATCGGACGCATATACGGCCCCATGAGCCCGCCGACAAAGGCCATCGGCAGGACGGCGGCGATCACGGCGAACGTCGCCAGGATGGTCGGATTACCGACCTCGTTGACGGCTTCGATGGCGATCTCCGTGCTGCTGCGGCCCTTGTTGTGCGGCAGATGGAAGTGGCGCACGATGTTTTCCACCACAACGATGGCATCGTCAACGAGGATGCCGATCGAGAAGATCAGCGCGAACAAGGTGATCCGGTTGAGCGTGTAGCCGTAGAGATAAAAAACCAGCAGCGTGAGGGCGAGCGTGCAGGGGATCGCAATTCCCACGATGACCGACTCCCGCCACCCGAGCGTGAGCAGGACGAGAACCGAGACGCCAACCACAGCGATCAACATGTGGAAAAGCAGCTCGTTGGACTTCTCTGCGGCGGTTTCCGCATAGTCGCGTGTCACCGAGACCGTCACGTCCGACGGGATCAGCGTGCCTTTCAGAGTGTTCACTTTTTTCAGCACGTCATCCGCGACGGCAATCGCGTTCACGCCCGGACGCTTTGCGACGGTGATCGTGACGGCGGATTCTTCGGGGTTCGCCTTGTCGCCGTAGAAGACGTAATTCGACGCTTCCTCGGCTCCGTCCACGATATCCGCGACATCGCGAAGATAGATCGGTTTGCCGCCGGAAACACCAACGACAACATGGCCGACATCCTCCGCATTTTGGAGGAACGCGCCGGTCTCGATCACGATTTCGCGATTTTCGCTCGTGAGACCACCGGAGGTGAACTGCCGGTTCGCTTGGCGCAAAATGGGAATGAGACCGGCAGGAGTGAGCCCGCGCGAGGCGAGACGCGTGGGATCGAGGAGGATGCGCATCTCCCGGCGCGCACCGCCGAGTATCTTTGTTTCGGCGACCATCGGGACTTGCTTGATCGCATCATCCACCTGCGCGGCGAGCCGCCGCAAGGTCAGGTGGTCGTATTGCGCACTGTGCAAAGTGAGCGCAAGGATCGGCACATCATCGATTGATCGCACCTTGATGAGCGGCTGCAAAACCCCGTGCGGGAGGATGTCGAAATTCGACTGCAGCTTCTGATTGAGCCGGACAATGCTCTGCTCGGCATCCGAGCCGACAACGAACCTCACGATGACGAGGCTCTGTCCCGGACTGGAGGTTGAGTAAATGTATTCGACGCCCGGGATTTCCCAGAGGAGCTTTTCCATCGGGCGGGTGACCCGTTCCTCGATTTCCTTCGAGCCGGTGCCGGGCATGGAAACCAGCACATCAATCATCGGCACCTTGATCTGCGGTTCCTCCTCGCGCGGCAGGAGCGCGACCGCCGCCACGCCAAGCAGCACCGACGTGACCATGATCAGCGGCGTGAGCTTGGAATTGATGAAGGTGCGGGCGATCCTTCCCGCGAGGCCGATTGGCTCGCTCATGGCCGAACCTCGAGCGGCTGTCCGTCGGTGAGACCGGCGCCGTCTTCCGTAACGACCTGTTCGCCCGCGTTGACGCCGGAGACGATTTCCACTTCGGTGCCAATCGGCTTTCCGGTTTTCACAATTCGCAAGCGGGCGTGTTTGTCGATTTGGATGAAGACGAGTTCCATCTGGCCCCGTCGGATGATGGCGGAAGCCGGCACGCGCAGAACCGAGGTTTCCGCGACGGGAATCGCGACGCGTCCGAATTGTCCGGTTCGCATCCCCGGAGTGGCGGGAAGATCAAGTTTGATCAGGAGCGTGCGACTGTTCGGATCGGCTGTGGGAGAGATTTCCCGGACGACGCATTCCATTTCGGTCGATCCGATCTGCACAGCGAGCTTCGATCCAAGGGCGACCCGGTCGATGATGGCTTCCGGCACCGCGGCTTCGAGGCGCAGAGCGCCGGGATCTTCCATCTCGACAAGCGGTTTGCCGGGGGAGGCCAGGTCGCCGACATCGGCGAGCTTGCGCGTGATCACTCCATCAAACGGCGCGGTGACTTTTGCGTAGCCGAGCATCGTCTCCGCTTCGATGACCGCCGCGCGGGCGACCCGTGCTTTGGATTGGGCGGCTTCAAATTCCTGCTGCGTGATCACGCGCTTCGCAAGCAAGTCCGTGAAGCGCTTCAAATCCTTTTCGGCCTGATCGCGGACCGGGGTTGCCTGGTCGAGCTTGGCCTGGATCTCGCGGACATCAAGCTGAACGAGAAGATCGCCCGCTTTGACCTGCTGGCCCGGCGTGACGAGCATCCTGTCGATCCGCCCGCTCACCTTTGCTTCGATCACGGAACGCAGTTTCGAGTTGACCGTGGCAACCACTTCCTCGGTGGCGACATGTGGCCTTTTTTCGATGATCCGCACGCGCACCGAAACCGTCGGCAACTGCTCCCGGGTGGCTTCGTGTTTTTTTTCACAGCCGCCGCCTGCAAGCGCGAGCGCCAATAGGACAGGAAGCGTGGCCCGGTCGAAACGATTCCGTGCCATGGGCATCCTGCCCATGTCTTGCTGGATTGTTTCGCATGGGCAGGAGGGCGCGGAAGATGAGCGAACGATTGGCGTTTGAACGATGGTTCCAGCCGGGAGCAACGGGTTCATATCTGGTTTTTCAGGCGGCTTTGATGAGATCATACGTGAGGTATCCGCCGGGAAGGTTTTTTACTTGGAAGCCATGTTGCATAAGCAGGCGGGCCGCGTAATACCCGCGCTGTCCGACGCGGCAGTAGAGCCAAAGCTCGCGGTCGCGCGGCAACTCGCCGAGACGTGCGCGCAGATCGTTGAGCGGAAGATTGATCGCTCCGGAAATATGGCCCTCCTCGAACTCGTTCGGATCGCGGACGTCCACGAGGATCGCGGAGTCCGGGAGGAGCTGCTTCCAGTCTGCCAGCGGGAGATCGCCGCGCAGCGAATTTGCGGCGATCATGCCGGCAAAATTCACCGGATCTTTGGCGGCACCGAACTGGGGCGCGTAGCAGAGCTCGGATTCCTCAAGATCGAAGACGGTTCCGCCGAACTGGATCGCGGTCGCGATCACATCGATGCGCCTGTCCACTCCCGCCTCGCCGACAGCCTGTGCCCCGAGGAGGCGCCCGTCGGATTTGCGGAAGAGGAGCTTCAAGTTGATCGGCTTCGCGCCGGGGTAGTAGCCGACGTGGTTCGCAGGGTGGAGATAAACCTTTTCGTAGTCCGTGATTCCCGCGCGCAGGAGGCTTTTTTCGCTTGCGCCGGTGCTGGCAACGGTGAGAACAAAGACACCGCAGATCGCCGTTCCCTGAACCCCACGGAATTTGGAATCGCGTCCGCAAATCGCATCGGCCGCGATGCGCCCCTGCCGGTTCGCGGGACCGGCCAGCGGGATCATCGTCCATTCGCCGGTGACGACATCCCGGATCTCGACCGCGTCGCCGACCGCCCAGATGCACGGGTCGCTCGTGCGCATTTGTTCATCAACGCGAAGGCCTCCGCGTTCGCCGAGCTCGAGCCCGGCGGCCTTTGCCAGCGCGGTTTCCGGGCGCACGCCGATGGCGAGGATGACGAGATCGCCAGCATGTTGCGCTCCGGATTTCGTGTTCACGACAACCTGTCCGCCGCGCGGTTCGAAGCCCGCGACGCCGTCGCCGAGTGCGACCTTGACGCCGTGCTTTTCGAGTTGTTCCTGCACCGGGCGGGCCATCTCGGGATCGAGCGGCGGCATCACCTGATCCAGCATTTCGACGATTGTCACGGAGAGCCCGCGTTGCACAAGGTTCTCCGCCATTTCGAGGCCGATGAATCCCCCGCCGACAACGACGGCGCTCTTCGCGTCTTTCTCTTCGATCCACGTCCGGATCTGCCGGCTGTCCGGGATCGTGCGGAGAACAAAGATTCCCGGAAGATCAATGCCCGGCAGGGGCGGGCGCACTGCGGCGGCTCCGGGTGAGAGCACCAGTGCGTCGTAGGACTCGCGATAAAATCGGCCGGTCGAGAGTTCCCTCACCTCGATTTCCCGGGCGGCGCGATCAATCGCGATGACTTCGTGCCCCGTGCGGGCTTCGATGTTAAAGCGATCCCGGAACAGCGCCGGATTTGCAACGAGGAGATTGGTCTCGTCCGTAATCACATCGCCGACGTAGTAGGGCAGACCGCAGTTGGCGAAGGAAACATAGGGGCCACGATCCAGCATGAGGATCTCCGCCTCCTCATCCAACCTCCGGCAGCGCGCGGCGCAGGAAGCACCGCCCGCCACGCCGCCGACAATTATAATTTTCTTTCGGCTCATGGCTTTTCCGATTCAACAGGCGCCACAACACGAGCCTTTGCCGCCCGCCTTGCCTTGGTTCCAAGGCATCTTTGCAATCACCATCCGCATCGGGCAAATCCCGGTCAGGCCCGCGAAGATGAGCCCGCAGCCAGCGAATCCCGAAAGCCAAATCCACGCGGGGTTGAGAAAATACGAGAGCAGGACACCCGTCAGGACGATGGCTCCGATGGTCATCTGCAACTGGCGGTCGAGCGGAAGCACCGAACTCTCCCCGCGTATGACCGGCAGACCGGATTCGGCCCACGCCTGGGTTCCGCCTTCGATGACGACGCAGTCGTCGAAGCCGATCGCCGCAAATTTTTCCGCCGCCTTTCTCGCGCGGGTCCCGCTGTGACAGAGGATGTGGATCGGAGAGCCGTTGTGGGCCTTGCTGTGCCGGGCCAGCACGGCCGCACAATCGAGGGTGTCCAACGGCAGCAGGCAGGCTCCCGGCACGTGGACGCCTTCAAATTCGGCCGGCGTGCGCACATCGATCAGGTCGAGTTGCGGACTGTTTGCGAGGAGGGTTTTCAGTTCGGTGATGGTGATGGTTTTCATAGGTCGGGTTGGTGTTGGTGAGTGTGTTGGTGCGAGAATCATTCCAGCGTGCAGGGCGTTTCAGTGAAGCTTTTCCCGCGCGGCGCGTATCTCTTCGAGGCAGTGAAAAACTTTGGTCACGCACGGCGCACCCAGGCGGTAAAACACCTGCTGCCCACGCTTCTCATCGACGACCAATCCGACGTTCCGAAGCACGGCGAGGTGGTTGGATACGGTCGAAGAGTCACTGCCGACCATCCGCGTCAAATCTGAAACGCAGTGCTCCCCTCCGGCCAGAACATCCACAATCAAGAGCCGGCTCGGATGGCCGAGCGCCTTGAACACATCCGCACCGCCGCGATATTCGCGGGGGGAATGGCGGGGTTTGGCGACGACTGCTTTCATATTTTGCAATATTGCAATATGTCTAAAATTCTGTCAAGAGGGATTTCGCACGGGAGAGCGATCCTGCCAGCCTGCCTGCTGGGAAAATTGCCGCGTGCAAACAAGGAGAATTCCCGCTGCAATGGAGTTCATCATGACCACGATGGACACGACTGCGGCCACCACTGAAAAGGCACCGGACGCTTTGGAGGAACTCCACCGGGATTGTTTCGCTTGTGGAGTCTGCAATCACAACGGACTGAATCTGCATTTTAATGTGGGGGCAGACGGGGTCGCCACGGCGGTCTGGCACCCGTCTGCCGCGTTCCGGAGTTACCCGGATCGTGTGCATGGGGGCGTGATTGCCACCCTGCTGGACAGCGCCATTGTCCACGCGCTCTTCGCGAGAGGCGTTGCGGGAGTGACTGCCGAACTCACGATCCGCTACCTGCAAAGCGTGAATGTCACCGACCCGGTACATGTGACCGGGTGGGTCGAGTCGAACCGACACGGGGTTTATCTGTGCTGCGCGGAGGTCCACCAGGCGGGGCTGCTCGCCGTGCGGGCATCCGCGAAATTCATGGCGATGCCGAACTCTTCCGCCTCGCTTTCAGCACCCTGATTTTTTCTACCAAACAAACCCATGACATCACCCATCCATAACCGCCGTGGTTTCCCTCTGCTTACGACAGCCGACTGCCGAAGCATGATGCTGGCGGAGGGCTTCTCGCATCTCATGGACACCAAAGGCGTGCCGGGCAAACCGTTGCATGCGACGGCTTACACCTCAGAGGAAAACTCCTCTGATTCTCCACTGCCGTGAGTTCTCAAAGCTCTAGCAAACTCGACCGGGCTTTGGCCGCGGTCTGTGCAAACTGTCCGGCCTGCCGCCACGCTCGCAAGACGCAGGAGGGGCTCGTTTTTGAGTTAGTGAAAAAAGTGGAATCCAAAATCTGCCCCTTCTGCAAAGCCTATGAGCGGGTGTACGGGCACAAGTCCTACCATCCGATCCCCAGCCCAGATAAATGTCACTGATTTTCGGCGGTCTTGTCGGACTCTCGCTCGGTCTGACCGGCGGAGGCGGATCGATGCTCGCTGTCCCTTTGCTGCTCTACGGGCTGGGGCTTTCGTTCCGGGATGCCGTCATGGTTTCCCTCGCGGTGGTGGGGCTCACTGCGGTTTATGGATCGGTCGTGCAGCGCGACAAGGTCGATTGGATGGCGGGCGCGGTTCTCGGAGCGGGAGGGATTTTCGGTGCACCCGCCGGAGCCTGGCTAGGTGCCAGGATGCCACAAACTGTCTCCCTTCTTCTTTTCGCCGGGCTCATGCTCATCATCGGACTGCGCATGTGGCGGGGGAAAGACGATGCGTTTCACCCGGCGATCAGGTGCCGGAGGCATCCCGACGGACGCCTTCACTCCGTGTGGAGTTGTGCCGGAAAGATGGCAGTCGCAGGGGTGCTCACCGGGGTTTTGTCAGGAATGTTTGGAGTGGGGGGCGGATTCCTTGTTGTGCCCGCCCTGCTGGCCGTGGCAGCCCTCCCGATTGAGCGGGCGCTCGCCACGTCACTGGTCGGGATCTCCCTCGTCAGTGCTTCTGCATTCTTCGCAAATTTCCTGATGACGCCCTCGCTCCCGGTTGAATCGGCCGCATGGTTTCTCGGCGGCGCGGCACTCGGTATGACCGCCGGGGTGCGGATCAAGGATTTCTTGCCAGCCCTTGCGCTCCGCCGCATTTTTGCCGCGATGATTGTTCTGGTCGCTCTTTGGGTGGTTTGGAAAAACACCGGAGTGTGATGCCGTCATGCGGATTGCCTTTCATGGCTCGGGCGAAAAATTCCACCTTGTAGCGGGCGTCAATAACCTGCGGCAAAAAATCAGAGCAGCCTTATACTGTCACGACGCGGTCCGAATCGCGGATGATTTCGTAGTGGTCTTTGAGAGTTGAAAGCGGGCAGATTTCCGAGCCGTCGGAAGGCCGGAGCTTGAGGCAGGTGCCGCGTGCAAGGAATTCCGCCCCGGCCCCCAGCAGTTCTTGGGCGATCACCTTCACATCGAATTTCGCGTCTTGGATCTGGTCCATTTCGACCCCGCGCCCTGAGAGGAAAATGCGCACCGAGTCGCCCTGCCTGAGACTGTATTGCGCGAGGCGCAGCGCGTTGAAGACGGTTTCCGGTCGGTCTGTGTGATGATGATTCCGGGTTTCATGGTTTTTTGTTGGTTTGTTGTAGGTTGAAAAATCAAACGGAAGCCGGGCATGAGATGATTGTGCGGTCTGAAAAACGAACAAATGAGCAGCGAAGAATGACGGAATTGTCATTCTTATCATACG
>Ga0118677_10001025_pt1 | contig 60155 bp, 48 predicted proteins | sample AliMusrvi5mmetaG_FD_86154 | JGI IMG/M metagenome (GOLD analysis project Ga0118677, IMG submission 86154)
ACCAGAAGGGCGTCAAACTTTGCGGCAAAGAGAAGCAGGAGCTTGAAAAGCGGTTGTCGCGTTCAGACGACCTGCCATGGTGGGATATAACGATTAAGCCTTTAATGGGAGTTTAGCAAGTGCTTGCTCCCTAAGCTCAGGCTTTTCGAAATAGCGTTTTGCCCCGAATCGTTGAGCGTCCGAGCCGTCGCGGTAGTCTGCGAGTTGGCTGGAGAACGGTGGCGTCTTTTCACCGCTCACCCACTTGCCAATCTCGTCGCCGTCCAAGGCGAGGACGGCGAAGTATTTCTCGGACGGTACCGCATCCTCGGCAGTTTCATCCTCGCCACAGTCCTCTTCCGGTTGATGGCCCGCGATGCCGCGCGTGTTGGGCATCGGAAAGCCCCTTGAATCGGTCTTTAGCTCCCAGTCTTTCTCGAGGTAGGCGCGATGCCAGACGCGTTTGACCAAGGTGGAGGCGCTAAGCCAATCACCCTTCTTGAAAAGCGAAGGCCAGAACTCTCCGGCGGCGGCGGCACGCCTGGACCACTCGGCTCCGCCCGCCACGGCTTCGTCGCGACCGGTCAGTGCGTCTTTGTTGTTGAATGTGCCGATATGCCAACCGCCTGTGTTGGCGGCATTGAAGTGCCGCGTTTGCCGGACGGCATCGAGCGCCCAACTGTTGAAAGCGAGAATGACAGACCAGCCAAGGCCGATGTTGTTGAGCTTGTCCTTCGGGCCACCTTTGCCGCCGACGTAGTAACGCCCGTCACGGTGTTCCATCGGCATCTGCCGGGTCGCCATCTCCACCACGGCCTGAACGCGCTTGCGGGCCTTCTGTATCGGCATTTCGCAATCAAAAGCGTCAGCGAGTTTCAAGGCTTCTTCCAGCGAGTTTGGCCAGGGCGTGGTCTGCCAAGAGAGTGAAAGGAAGCGGGCGATCTGGGCGTTGAAGCGCTCTCCGCGGTCGGCCGCTGTGAAACCGCCTTCGTCCTTGGTTAGGCCGGCCTTTTGGCATTCGGTCCAAACGGCTTCGGCGATGTGCTTCCATTCGTCCTCGATGGCTTTCTTGACCACGTTGCCGAGCTCGGCCGCCCGTTCGGCTGGGACCACGGCGAGGAAGACATTGGGCAGGTTCGGCGTGAGCAGTTCGCGGTTCGGCCAGTCGAGCGATTCCCACACGGCCTGGCTGCCGATCTTCACTTTGCTCCAAAGCTCGTCTCGCCAGTGGAGGTCAAAGAGTGGTTGTCCGCGCAGGTTAGGGAAGATGACGGCATCGGGGCCGACTTCGGCCGAAAGCGCCTTCATTCCCGCAGCCATAAGCCAGGAAAGCAGGTAGCTCCCACTCCATAAGTCCCGGATGCTCCGAGCAGCGGCGATGAAATCCTGCACCGGCCCAAGATGGAACTTAAGGAAGGCCGCCTTGGGGGCGCCGGTCGGGTCGTCGCTGGCAGCACATCCCGCCAAGGCGGAGACCACCTGCATGGACGTCCAGATGGTGTGGTCTGGAATGCGAGTATCGGCGGGAAGGAAAGCAAAGCGGTAATCACGTTCAGTTGCGTGCTTCTGCCAAAGGCGCCAGTGGGCGAAGAATCGGGCACGCCACCATTGGCCGCAAGGGTCAGACGCGTCGTCTTGTATGTCCCCATACCCAGCGAGCACGGGTTGGACGGCCTGATCGGTTTCGTGCGCGAGTTCGCTGGTCACGAATTCTCCTTGGAAAGGCAGCGTCAAGGCATCGCCGGTTCCGCCAGACCCAAGCGGGTGATGGAAGCGGTTGCGCACGCCGTCGAAATGACAATTGAGGGCGCCCGCCTGCGAAGCTGGGAATGGGAGTCGGTCAGCCGCGCTGGCAGCCCAATCAGCCTGCCGACTGAACCGTTCAGCTTCTTCCTCAGAGAAGCCCGCCTGCCGCAACAGCGTCAGTGCCAGCGACTCGTGATTGGGTATATCAAATGCCTTGCTGGGCGGGTCGTGAAGAAAGGCTAACAGTTTGTTTTTCCAGTTGGTCATGGGAGTGCTTGGGTTGCTCTTAAAAGCTTGCGCCCGGCCCGGGCTGGTGGTTTGCACGGACGGTCGCTCCTCCGTTATTCCCCGGATTTGCCACCCGATTCAGTGCTCTTGTTTTCATCGCGAGCATCTTGCCCCAGGTTGCTGCCCTACGCTATGAAACGGACGTCTGCGGACGTGCGGCAACCGGATGGCCCCTGCAGTTGGTTCGACTTTCTCACTTCAGACAAGACAAGCAAGCACGTTTCGTAACACGCGGATTATACCGTTGCGGGATTGGAGTGCATGCCCAAGAATCAGCCCCCGAAGAACGAAGATGATCACGCAGGCTGGCACTTCTTGATCAGCTTGCTAGTTATGACAAGCAGCTTCGCACAAAACCAGTCTTGCCGCTTGTGGTGGGCGAACCTACGCTGCCCGGATGACTGGATCGAGGCTCCGAATGCCCTACAAGCTGGCAACACTGCTGTATTGCTTCAACGAGCGGGACGAGGTCTTGCTCCTGGAGCGGGCGCAGGAGCCCAATCTCGGCTTGTGGAGCCCTGGCGGCGGCAAGCTCCACACGGACACGGGTGAATCTCCCTACGCTTGCGCCTGCCGCGAGGCGCAGGAGGAGCTTGGCGTAGTGCTTTCGCCTTCCGACCTCCACTTGACGGGCCTGGCAAGCGAGCACGGCTATCAAGGTCAAAGCCATTGGCTGATGTTCCTGTTCGAGGTGAAGCGGAAGTTGACGAACCTGCCGCCGGTCCATCGCGAAGGGCGCTTTCAGTTCTTCCCGCGCGCAGCCTTGCCGGAGTTGAAGATACCGCAGACCGACCGGGAGCGCATTTGGCCCTGGTTTTGGCAGCACCGCGGCGGCTTTTTCGCCGCGCATTGCCACTGCCATCCGGACGGGCGGAACGAGTGGACGTTGGAGGAATCAAGGGGAGGAAGAGATACATGAGTTGCATGAGTTACATGAGGTGCATGGGTTGCATGGGTTACACGGATGGACGGGAGATTGGGTGATGCAGGACGAACCGATCATTGATTTGCAGAGTGACCACTACTTCATGGGCGAGGCGCTGCGCCAGGCAGCCAAGGCCTATGCGGCTGAGGAAGTGCCCGTCGGCGCGGTGGTCGTGCGTGAGGGGCGGGTGATTGCCCGCTCGTTCAACCAGGTGGAGCTCCTCAAGGACGCCACAGCACACGCGGAGATGCTGGCCTTGACGCAGGCGGAGGAGGCGGTGGGGGACTGGCGGCTGACGGATTGCACGCTCTACGTGACCAAGGAGCCGTGCCCGATGTGCGCGGGGGCTGTTGTTCACGTGCGGCTGGCCCGCGTGGTGTTCGGCGCGAGCGATCCCAAAGCAGGAGCCGCCGGCAGCGCATTGAATCTGTTACAGTTCCCGACCTTGAATCATCGCTGCGAGATTACCGCGGGTGTGCGCGAGTCGGAATGCCGCGAGCTGCTTCGCACGTTCTTCGCCCAGCAGAGGAGGGAGAAGGGATAACCTGGTTTCTTCACACTCGCATTGAAACGCCCGCAGGCCGGAGCGCCGGTCTCCGACCCGGCGTCGGCCAAATGGCTGAGAGACGCCGGGTCGGAGACCGGCGCTCCGGAGGGTGTGAGATGTTCGGGCCAGGAGGCGCTGAAGGGTTGGCAAGGCTACAAGGATTTCCTTTCACACTGCCGGGTTGCTTCGGTGTTGAATCCTCTGGCATGGTTGGCCGATGCATGTTGTTCAGAGGCGCCTTATCGGCGCCGCCGTTCTGATGGTTGGGCTTGCGGTCGATCATTCACCGTCTCGGGGACAGGCTCCTCCAGATTCACTCTTCTCGACTCGGGACAAGGTTGGCCAAGTCGGCGCGAACCGCTATTACACGCCTGCCAATCAGGTCCTTACCCCCGCAGGCATTCAGGTCGAGCTGCCCGGGATGAGGCCGCAGGCGATCGCGCTAAGCTCCAATGGACGGTTGCTGATCACGGCGGGCAAAACGCACGACCTGGTAGTGATTGATCCGGCGACGGGCACGATTCTGCAACACGTGCCTTTGCCATCCGAGAAGGGTTCAGACGTAACGCCCGAATCGGTCTCAGAGGAAATCCTTCACCCGGACAAGGAAGGCCAGCTCAGTTTCACCGGCCTGGTCTTTTCACCCGACGGCACACGCATCTACCTGGCCAATGTGGACGGCAATGTGAAGGTCTTTGGCCTCAAAGATACCGGGAAGGTAGTAGGCCTATTCTCCATCCCGCTGCCGCCAGCCAAAGCCCGGGGGCGCAGTCCCGAGATCCCGGCCGGGTTGGCTGTGTCACCGGATGGCAAGCGTCTCTATGTCGCGCTCAATCTCTCCAATCGGCTGGCGGAACTGGATGCCGCCAGCGGGCGCGTGCTACGGCTTTGGAATGTTGGCTTCGCCCCCTTTGCGGTGGCATTGGCGGGTCAGAAGGCATACGTGAGCAATTGGGGTGGTCGGCGGCCCGGGGGCGGGGACGTCACCGGCCCGGCAGGACACGGCACGCTCGTGCGCGTGGACCCGGTCCGCCACATCGCGAACGAGGGCTCGGTCTCGGTCATTGACCTGAGCCAGACGGAAGACAAGTCCGAAGTCCGAAGCGCGAAGTCCGAAATCCTGACGGGCCAGCGGGCCTGCGCAATCGTGGCATCGCCTAATCGCCGGTGGGTCGTGGTCGCCAATGCCGGTAGCGACACGCTCACTGTCATCGACACGCGCACGGACCAGATCGTCGAGACTATCTGCGCCCGGCAGAACCCTGCGGATTTATTTGGGGCCCAGCCCAACGCCATCGCTTTCGACAAATCGGGCGGCCGGCTGTTCGTTTGTAACGGCACCCAGAACGCGGTGGCCGTTTTTGATTTCAAGCCCGGCCATTCCAGCCTGCGCGGGCTGATCCCCGTAGGCTGGTTCCCCGGCGGCGTCGTTTATGACCGGGGCCGCAAGGCACTCTACGTGGCCAACATCAAGGGCATCGGTTCGACCAAACACCTCCAGCCGGGCGACCCGATTAAATTCAATTCGCATCTGCATTTCGGGACGCTGTCGCTGGTGCCGGTGCCGAAGGGGCAGGAATTGTCGCGGTTGACCCAGACTGCGCTGCACAATTTGCGCTACGGCCTGTTACAAGATGCGAAGCTGCCCCCGCGCACAAGGCAGCCATCTCGCCCAGTTCCCGAGCGGGCCGGTGAGCCGAGCGTCTTCAAGCATGTTATTTATATCATCAAGGAGAACCGCACTTACGATCAGGTCCTCGGCGATGTCACCGAGGGCAATGGCGATCCGTCCCTGTGCGTCTTCGGCGAGCATATCACCCCCAACCAGCATAAGCTAGTGCGTGAGTTTATCCTGCTCGATAACACTTACTGCTCGGGCATTCTGAGCGCCGATGGCCACCAATGGGCTGACAGCGCCTTCGCCACTGATTACCTGGAGCGATCGTTCGCCGGTTTTCCCCGCAGCTATCCTTTCGGCGGGACCGACACCTCCGTGGACGCACTGGCGTACTCTTCCGGCGGGTTCATCTGGGACAATGTCCTCGCGCACGGCAAGACCTTGCGTGACTACGGCGAGTTCGCCTTCACAAAGGCGCGTTGGCGGGACGCTTCCAGGCGAGGCGCCCCTGGTGCCGCGGATTGCTACCGCGACTTCGTCAACCAGACCGGCACGATCGATATTTCCTCTCGGCCAGCCATCGAATCATTGCGCCCCTACCTAGTAACCAATACGGCAGGCTGGGGGCTGCAGATTCCGGACGTGTTCCGGGCAGCGCAGTTCATCAAAGAGCTGAAGCAGTTCGAGCAGACCGGGGATTTCCCGAACTTCAGCATCATCAGCCTGCCAAACGACCACACCAGTGGAACAAGCGCAGGTTACCCTACGCCGGCCGCGATGGCGGCGGACAATGACCTGGCCTTTGGCCAAATCGTGGAGGCCGTCAGCCATAGCAAATTTTGGAAGGAGACGTGCATCTTCGCCATCGAGGACGACCCGCAGGCCGGTTGGGACCACGTCAGTGGTTATCGAACCACTGCCTACGTTGTAAGCCCTTATACGCGGCGGGCGGCGGTAGCGAGCACCCAATACAATCAGACCAGCCTCGTGCGCACGATGGAATTGATGCTCGGCCTGCCGCCGATGAACCAGTTTGATGCCACCGCCACGCCGATGACCGCGTGCTTTACCGATGCGCCCGATTTGACTCCCTTCACGGCGCTGACCAATAACATCCCCCTGGACCAGATGAACCCGTCACCAAAGAAGATCTCCGATACCCTCCTGCGCGAGCAGGCTTATGCTTCGGCGCACCTGCCGTTTGATCAGGCTGATAAGTGCCCCGAAGACACCCTCAACCGCATCCTTTGGCACACCCTCAAGGGTTCACAAACCCCCTACCCAGCCTGGGCCATCTGCGAGGTCCGGGATAACGACTGAGTCGGAGTGAGCTGGTCGGCCGCCTCGACTGGGTCGAGCCCGGGGGTCAAGCCGAATGGCGGCATACGCGGCCCCAGGCGCGCGCCGAACGCCTTCTGCCTGCTCTCGATGAACGAACGGTGGCAACCTGTGCCGTGCTCTGTTCTATAGCCTGCTACTCTCTTGCGGGGCGGACAAAGCGCCAGGTGGCCCAGGCGATCAAGCGCTGGCGCAGGGTATTGATTTCCTCGGCCCCGAGCGTCGTGTGACCGGCCAGGCCTTCCGAGGCAGCCCGCGCCAGCTTGCGCAGCGTGGTAAGGACGCCAAGCCAAGTCACCGCGAGTCCGTGACGCGCGGCCAACTGAAAGGTCAGCACCGCAAAAACGTAATCGCGTGTACTACCGCCACGCTTATAGGTGAACGGGAATTTCAGCCGGCGGCACAGGTAGCCACGCTTGATTTGCTCCAAGGCCCAGGCGCCGTCCTCCATCGTGGGCAGGGACTCGTCGAAAGGAACTTGCTCCCAGAGCGAGCGCCGGAGGATACCCATGCTATTGGAATGGATTGAGCAAAACTTCAAGCCCTTCGTCTGCAATTCGCGCCAGTCAATCGCATCGCTATAGAACGGATCGTCGTCCCACTTCGCGCTCGCGCAAGCGGTGCGCGGGTCAGCCATGGCCGCCATGAGCTGTTCCATGGTCTCGGGCGATTCGAGCACGGTGTGCGAGCTGAGGACCATCACCAAGTCGGTCGGGCAATGGCGCAGGGCAAAGTTGAGAACGCGCGGATGGTGGTAGGCCTGCGTCCAATTGATGACTATTCCTCCGGCGGCACGCAGCAGTTCGCCGGAGACGTCCGTGCTCAGGTTGTCGACGCCAAGGATTAGGGCGGGTTGGACGGTTTGCCGGCGCAACGCTGCCAGCACAACCGGCAGCGTGGCAGCGCCGTTCTTAAAACGAATCACCACGCCGAGACTCGCTCGAGCAGGAGCGGCATTTGGGGTTGCGTTCATAATCAGGACCCGTTTACAAATTCGTAATGAGTCGACTAACGCAGGGGCTGTGCCGAATTCCCGGAATGGCCTGGAGCATTGGGAGATTCCTCGTTTCGCGAGGTTTTGAGCCAGGAAGCCGCTTGTTACCGGCATGGTTTTGATTGCAATCGGCCGGCGGCGCAATACCATCGCATTGCAATCGCATGATGAACATTTTGCACCCCTCCGAGTTCGAGTGCGTGCCCGCCGGGCGGTTCAAGCGGCTGGCGCTGGCCCATCGCACCTTCCCACACAACCAGGTCGCCGAGCTCACGTCTGGCACGGCGCAGATGGTGTATCTCCTTCCCCTGCAGGCCATGGACGGCGCTGAGTGGCCGCGGTCGCGCGTGCAGTTCGCGCGCGCAAACAGGCCCTACATAGTGTGGCTGGAAAAACCGACTACACAGGATGTGGCACGCGCCATGCGTGATGGTGCAAACGATGTGTTATCTCTCGAGGATTCGGATGACCGCTGGAAGGCAGCTATGATGGCAGTCGTGGAAACCCAGAAGGTCTGGCTGCAGCTCTATGGCGGGCGCCCGTTGAGCGCGGCGGACGTGCTGGTCGGGCGCTCGGAAGCGATGCAGCGGCTGCAGCAAACGATCGACCGGCTGGGGCCGACGGATGTCTGCGTGCTCATCCAGGGTGAATCGGGGGTGGGCAAGGAGCGCGTTGCATCGGCGTTGCATAAGGCCGGACACGAGGGCCCGTTCATCGCGCTGAACTGCGCGGCCATCCCGAAGGATCTGCTCGAAGCGGAGTTGTTCGGTGTGGAGAAGGGCGCCTTCACCGGCGCACTGAAATCTCGTCCGGGGCTGGTGGAACAAGCCAATGGCGGGACCCTGTTTCTGGATGAAATTGGAGAGATGGAAATAGGCGTTCAGCCCAAGCTGCTGCGCTTTCTCGAAACCCGCAAAGCCCGGCGTGTGGGGGGCGAGGGCGAGTATCGCGTGCGGGTCCGGGTCGTTTCCGCGACGAATCGCAATCTCGACACCGAGATCGCCGAGAGCCGCTTTCGGGCCGACCTTTACTACCGGCTGGCGGAACTCATTCTGCAAGTGCCGCCCTTGCGCTCCCGTCCCGAGGACATCCCGGACCTGGCCATGACCTTCCTGCACAAGGCCAACGAACGGTTCGGCAAGAATATTGAAACGCTTGAACCAGCACTGATCACTCGCTTCCAGCAATACTTCTGGCCGGGCAATGTGCGCGAGCTGAAGAGTGCGGTTGACCGCATGGTGCTGCTGTTTGACGGGCCCATCTTGCGCGCTCCGTGGTGGGACATGCCGGAGAGCCAACAGGTGAAACCCGTGATGAGATCGCCCTCGCTGCAAGCACTGCCCACCCTGCCGGAGCCCAGCGCGAGCGCCGACACCACGCCCGCCACCCCCACTCATTTCGGCTCGACGCTGCCCAACACCAAGCAGAGGCTTGCTTTGGCGCGCAAGCTTCTGGACGAAAGTGACCAGAACTACAGTTGGGTGGCGGGCCAACTTGGTATCAACACTTCCACTCTCTGGCGCTGGCGCAAGGCCGGGAAGCTGGACTGAAATGACGACGGTTCCGGGCTGCCAGTTGTCTTAAAGCCTGATTGAAAACTCGGTTTGGAGTTCCGCCTTTAAGCTGCGCCTCGCAGAAACCGCCTAAAGGCGGGACTCCAAACCTGCCACAACGGGTCTCAATGGCCTTTTTCAAACAGGCTCTTAGGCCTGCCCGGGCTCTGGAACCAGATTGTTGCCGAGTTTAGTGGTTGCTGACCTCCGACTATTCCAAGGAATCCGCTCACGCAGTTTAAGTATCGGATTTTCAAAGAGTTCCGTCAGGAGTGCCCCGAGGATTATGGCGAAGGCGGAGAAGATGAGGAAATGTTCGATTACCTGGAGCGGTGGCCAGTGCCCTTGAGCGGCCACCCAATTATGGGCCTGGCGATAGAACGGCAACGGCAACACCCAGAGGAAGAAATTCCACAGGAAGATATTGTATGACCAGCGGCCCACCTGCGTGACGACCCGGACCACTTTGAATTGCTCCCACCGCCCCAGGCCATTCAAATAGCTCGTCAATAGGAACAAGGAGTAACCGATTGACAATAATGTATATCCGAAGGTGAACATGACCGGCTGCATCGGGTTGAGGAAGAAGCCGCTGGAGACGAAGGCAAGGCCTATAAGATAGGCCGCCCCGGGATGGCGGCGCAGGGGGGTCAGTGCCTCTGCATGGTAACGGCAGAGCAACTGGGCCAGAACCCCGTAGCTCAGGCCATCCAGCCGGAAGTGGGTCCGGCGGAAATCCTCCAAGTGAAGTCCGTGAACGGCTCCCAGCAGACGCAGGATTGGGATCCCGAACAGAATTGCCAGGAGGGTCCACCCAAGAGTCCGCGTGGTTTTAACGGTCATTCCCTGCCCTGTCTTGCGGATCACTAACAATAGCAGCAGAGGCAAGAGGAGGTAGAAATGCTCCTCGACGGCCAGACTCCAGGTGGGTCCGTTAGGATTGAAGGCCAGGTAATTCTGAAAGAACAGCAAGTGCGCGAGAAGAGACCGGATCAGGTCCAAGCCGGAGTGAGTGACCAACCAATGGCCGGCCCCGGTTATGGCCAGGACCCCGAGCAGCAGCCAATACGAGGGCAATATTTTGAAGCCGCGGCGGACCCAAAAGCGGCCGAGATTTAGCCGGCCCGTTTGCTCCAGCTCCTTGAAGAGGAGGCCCGATATGAGGAACCCGCTCAGGACGAAAAACAGGTCCACCCCAGTCCAACCCAGGTTCTTGAGGCGCCAATAGATGAATCCGCTTACTCCCTCCAAATTTGGCAACATGGGAACCGTAAGTGGTTCCAAATGATTAAACAGGACCAGCAGAATGGCAAAGCCACGCAAGAAATCCAGGCTCCGGTTACGGGGAGGGCTGGTCATTTGGAGTTTTTGTTGGGCATTCATTTGCATCTCGATGATGCCTATCTCCGCAGAAATCGGGCCAAGTCCAGATGCGTGCTGCATTTGACGCGTATCGGACGACTTCGGTATCGAAGAAGCCGTCATGACCTAGCCACTGTGGTCCGCCACATTGCATTGGCTCCGCCGGTCGAATCCAGATGCGTTGCAATTGCAACACATGGGTTCAGCTTCCGACGGGTGGGCGGACTCGTGCGAATAGCTACCGATTCAAGAAGCTTTTTGCTTCCGGGAGTCTTGAGAGCGCATCCACGAGCCCGTGGAGGAGATCGCTGGAATAGTCCATTTCATTCCGAAAAGGCAGTTGGAACGGAGTCGTGGCTCATGTTACGCAGGCATCTGATCAAGTCTAACCGGCTCCACCTGGTCACCACTGAAACAGTCACTTCTATTAATGTGGCACACGCCTTGCGTAGTGCTTAACCGGATGTGCTTTGAATGGAATTTAGCAATACCCGGGGTGCGAGCCCAAGAAGCGGCTCATGCCGCGGCTCCGGTGTCGGAGTCAGCAGCAGAAAGATTGCCCCGGATAGCCGGCGTTGGCAGTGGGCGAAACCTGAGCTGCGTAAATACTCTGATGTCCTGGCGCCGAGGCATGGCCAGTGGACTAAACTAAGCGGTCGCCGGCTCAGTGAAAGAACTCATCAAGGTTATCATCGCCCTTTCGGGCTACTTGGTGCTGGCGCCGCTGCTAGGTTGGGCGTTGTCCAAAAGCCGGGTCGCCGAACGTGGGGCGCTGTGCCTGCTGGTTTTCATGCCCTCGTGGTTTCCGAGCAAGCTCACGCTGATGCTGGGCTCGGTTGAGTTTTACCGCGGGCACACCAAGGGATATGAATTCTCGCTAATGGTGGCGCTGGGCATTGCCCTCACGGTTTGTTCGTTCATCAAGCGCCCGCTGGGATTCCGCAGGCTACCGCCTGGGCTTTGGCTTTACCTGCTCTATTGCATATTGAGCTGTCTCTCCCTGATTCCGGCCGGCAATAGGACTTACGGTCTAATGGCTGCCTGGAAGTTCACTTCGGCAGCGGTTGTCTTCGTTGGCGCGTTCCATGCCTTTCGCGACGAGGAGGATTTACGCTGGGTGCTGCGCACGCTCGCCGGCGCACTGATTTTTCACGCACTCCTGTGCTTGAAGATGCGTTATGTCGATGGCAGTTGGCAAGTGCATGGCTGGTTCGAGCATCAGAATCCTATGTGTATGTGGGCCTATCTCTGCGCCCTGCCGTTGCTCGCGGTAGCAATGGCCCCGGACCTGCAGCGACGCGACACCCAGCTTTACCTCGGCGCGGTGGGAGCAACTGCGCTGATGATTCTGCTCGCGGTTTCTCGGGCGGGATTGGCGGCATTCGTCGTTGGTGCGGTCATGGTGACGGGATTAGCGTACCTGCGTGGCGTATCGTTCAAGAAGTTCGCCATTACCGGCCTGGGTGCCTGCGCCGGGTTGGCGGCGGGCATGCTGGCGCTGGATTCTCTGATGGCGCGCGTTCACGAGGATGCTTCGCGGGAAAATGAAGAAGACCTGCGCCCAGTGCTCAATCGGCAGTGCAAAGCGATGCTACACGACTCGCCGATTGGAATCGGCTGGAACAACTTCGGCGTGGTGAACAGCCTGCCCGATGAGAGGTATGTGACAATCCTGATGGACTGGGACATCAGCCGCGGATTTCGGATCATCGACGACAATTATTACGCCTGTCCGTTGACTGAGAGTCTCTATTGGCTGCTGCTCTCCGAAACCGGTTATCCCGGTTTTATCAGCTACTGCGCTTTTCTTTTGCTGACACTCTGGTGGGCGGCGCGCGGGCTTATTCGCCATTGGAAGACGCCGCTCGGCTATTTCATCAGCGGTGTGCTGATCGCGCTGGCGCTGACGTATCTCCACGGCTCGGTCGAACGGGTGCTGAGCCAAACGAAGAACCTCTCAATCTGTCTGATCTTCGCCGGATTCATGGCGCGTGTCTCGATACTACCCGGCGTCTGCCGGGCGGTGACGGCCATCCGTCACACCTCGAACTTTAATTCCCTGGTCCCTGTTACTGCCATTGCATGAAAACACCTGAATCCAATTACATGCCGCAGCTCGATTCGCTGCGCGCCCTCGCTGTCTTTGCCGTGATGATTCATCACTGGGCGCCCGGGTTCCTCGGTTTCGGGCCGTGGGGCGACCTCGGGGTGCGGTGCTTTTTTGTGCTGAGCGGATTTCTCATCACCGGCATCCTGCTGCGCGGCCGCTCGTCGGTAGAAAATGGGCAGTCCACGGTCGGGCGTCAGATGCGGCAGTTTTACATCCGCCGGTCGCTCCGGATCTTCCCGATCTATTACCTGACCCTGGGGGTGGGGGTGCTGCTCGGGATGTATGTGCTGCGGGAGACTTTCTGGTGGCATGCCAGCTACGGTTCAAACTTCTACTTTGCGCTCCGGGGTGAGTGGCGGGGGTACGTGAGCCATCTCTGGTCGCTTTCAGTCGAGGAGCAGTTCTACCTGATCTGGCCGGCCTTGGTGTTGATGTTGCCGCGCAAACTGCTGCCAGCTTTCTTTGTCGTTTGCATCGCGGCGGCTCTGGTGACGCGCGCCTGGCTGGCCGTGGTCTTCGGTCCAGGGCACATCGCACTTAAAGTGCTGTTGCCCTCGAACCTCGACTCCCTGGTCACGGGCGCTCTCCTCGCCTGGATCTTAGCACCCCAATCGAAACTGGCCCTCTTCTCCAGCACCTGGTTACGACGTTCCTTTCCGGCGGCTACGCTATTATTTATCGGTATTTCCGCACTGCGCTATTTTGAGCTCGGCAAACCGGCGCTGGCAATCGTTGGCCCGCTGGCGGAGGCGTTCTTCTTCGCGATTGTGATTGGCAAGTGCGCTCAAGGCATCTCGGGATTTGGCGGACGCCTGTTGAACCTGCGGGCACTTCGGTACTTTGGTAGCATCAGCTACGGCCTTTATCTGTACCACATGTTCGCCGCCTACGTGGCGGGCATGTTTGCCAACAAGCTGGGGCTGACCGTGCCCGGCCCTGGCGTTGGGCAATTTGCGCTATTTTTCGGCATATCGGTGGCCGCTGCTGCACTAAGCTACCGCTTTATCGAGACACCCTTCAACCAGCTTAAGCGGTTTTTCCCGTCAGACGGAGCAACGCCAAAAGTGCCTAATCGATCCGGCGAAGCTATTGTTCTTGGTCACCTGCCCAAAACCGCGGCATGAAACCGATCGCACCTACCCACTCAGCCTCAAACGCTCAGCCCATACCTGGTTGTGCGCCAGTGACGAAACGGCGGCCCCGGGTTTTGCTCGTCGCCGAATCGGCGAATCCCAAGCTCACCAGCGTAGCCCTGATTGGCTGGAGCTTCAGCCGCGCGCTGGCGAAGGTCGCGAAGGTTCATCTTGCGGCAGAAATTCGGAATCAACCCGATATCCAGGCTGCCGGCATTGAGGGCATGGAGTTCACACCTATCAACAACCGGCGCTGGCAGGGTTTGGCGTGGAACGTGGCAAAGATCCTCCGGGGCGGCACTTCTTTGGGTTGGAGTACCTACTCCGCGCTGGCGACACTAGCGTATCCCGCCTTCGAGCGCCGAGTATGGAAAACGTTTGGCGGCCGGATTGAAGCTGGCGAATTCGACCTGGTTCATCGCATCGTGCCCAATACACCCGTGACGCCGAGTCTGCTCGCCACGCGTTGCGCAAAGGCGGGCGTGCCGTTCGTGCTCGGTCCGCTCAATGGGGGCGTACCGTGGCCGAAGGAGTTCGCCCACCTGCGCCGCGCCGAACGAGAGTGGCTCACCCCGCTCCGCAACGCCTACAAACTAGTGCCGGGCTTTCATAGAACACGCCGAGATGCCGCGGCGCTGCTCATGGGCGCACGGGTGGCATGGAATGAGATGCCGGAGCGTTACCGGGGCAAGTGCATCTTCCTGCCGGAAAATGCGATTGATGCGGCCGCCTTCCCGCGCCGGGAACGGCTCGCGTTCCGCGAACCGCTGCGGATTGCTTTCGTGGGTCGCCTTGTGCCGCTCAAGGGCGTGGACATGCTACTTGAAGCTTGCGCCCCGCTGGCGCGGGAGGGCCGCGTGCAGCTCGATATCATCGGCGATGGTCCGGAACTGCCTAACCTGCGGCGGCTTGCCAACGATTTGCAGATGGCGCAACAGGTAGAATTTCCAGGCTGGGTAAACCACGCGCAATTGGCGCCGCGTTTGAGCCAGTCCCATGTGTTCGGTTTCCCCAGCGTGCGCGAGTTTGGCGGCGGAGTGGTGCTTGAGGCGATGGCGCTGGGTCTCGTGCCCGTGGTCCTCGACTACGGCGGCCCGGCGGAGCTGATTCCGAGCGGCACTGGCTTTGCGCTGCCCATGGGTTCGCGCGATGAAGTCATTCGCAGTTTGTCCGGGTGTTTCGCGAGGTTAGCCAAGTCGCCGGCCGAGCTTAAAGCCATCGGCTCGCGAGCGCAGGCGCATGTCTTCAAGCACTTCACCTGGGACGCCAAAGCGCGGCAAATGCTGGAGGTTTACGACTGGGTGCTAAGCCGCGGCAAGAACCAACCGAATTGGGGAATGCCTTTGGGTTTCGAGCCGAATTCCCAGGGCACGGCCGGTCAATCCATCCTATAAATAATCGGGCTGGTTACCCCAACATTCCGGGTTCATAATCATCGCATTATGTATGGCATGGTGAACAAAGCGGTGGAGGACATGGTCTGCACAATGCACAGCGAGGCCACGTGGGAACAAGTCAAAGAACGCGCCGGGGTGGATGTGGATGTGTTCATCAGCAACGAGGGCTATCCGGACGAGATAACTTATAAGCTGGTAGGTGCGGCCAGTGAAATGACCGGCACGCCACCTCAGGAAATCCTGGAGGCTTTTGGCGAGCACTGGATTCTGAAGACGGCGAAGGAAGGTTATGGCGAACTCATGGATGCCGGAGGCAAACGCCTCGCCGAGTTTCTGACCAACCTCCCGGATTTCCACGCCCGCGTCTCCATGATTTTTCCTAAGTTGCAGCCGCCCCGCTTCAAGGTTTCAGACGTCACTGAGCAATCACTGCAACTGCATTACTTCACGCATCGAGCCGGTCTCACGCCGTTCGTGGTCGGGTTGTTGAAGGGGCTGGGCAAAATGTTCAACACGCCGGTGAAGAAGGTTACCCTGGTCAACTCGCGCGACCAAGGGTCGGATCACGATACCTTCCTGGTCGAATGGTGAAGCCGCTTCCAGCGGCAGGCATCGAGCTGCCTGCCAGTGCGTTCGGTGAAGTTTTTCCTTTTCACTTCGCCTTCGGACCGGATTGGACCATTGTGTGCCGGGGACGTTCGCTGGCACGCGTGTGCCCACTCGTCGTGCCCGGCTCAAGATTTGATCACCTGTTCGAGCCGGTCCGTCCGGAAGTCCCTCTTGCATTCGAGGATATTGTCCGCGCCGGGCGCACCTTGTTCCTTCTGAAAGAACGCTCCACTGGCGTACTCCTGCGGGGGCAAATGCTGTCCCTCCGACCAGCCCAGGATGTGATTGTTTTCCTCGGTTCGCCGTGGTTGCCCGAAGCCGCCGCCATCGCCCAGCACGGATTGTCATTCGAAGATTTCGCGACCCACGATCCAGCCCTGGATCTCCTGCACGTGTTGCAGTCCCAGAAGATGGCAGTGGCGGACTTGAAGAAGCTGGCGGGGAAACTGCAGGCGCAACGCACAGAATTGCGCGCAGCCAACGAGCGGCTTCGCGAGCAGGAAGTCCATACGCGCAAGCTTGCCCTGATCGCTTCACGAACCAACAACGGCGTGGAGTTGACAGATGCCTTCGGTCGCCTGGAATGGGTCAACGAGGCGTTTACGTACATGACCGGATACACGCTCGAGGAAGCGCGTGGCAATAAGCCGGGTGCGGTTCTGCAAGGGCCTCGAACGGATCCAAAAACGGTCGCCACGATGGGCGCCGGGCTAGCTGCAGGCGAGGGCTTCAGTGTCGAGATCTTGAACTACACGAAGTCTGGTCGCGAATCCTGGGTGGCCCTTGAAGTCCAACCGATTCGCGATGAGCAGCGACGGATCAGCAATTGGATGGGCATACGGACGGACATAACCGCCCGCAAGGAGAGCGAAAAGCGCATCGCCATCCAGTTCGACGTTTCCAAGGCGTTGGTCGAGACACCTGACATGAGGGAGGCGACGCAGCGGGCGATGCAATGCATCTGCGAAATTCTGGGCTGGCAGGTAGGGTTGATGTGGCGGATCGAGGCAACCAAGGAACGGATGGTTTTGGCGGATTGGTGGCAGGAACCAGGGTTCGCCTGCAAGGAGTTTATGGCCAGGAGCCAAGGCATGCAGTTTCCCCATGGCATAGGGCTGCCAGGACGCATCTGGAGTAGCAGAGAGCCGGCTTGGATTCCCGATGTGACACGCGACCCCAATTCTCCGCGCAGTCCGTTCGCCGAAAAGGAGGGGCTGCGGGGAGCGTTCGGCTTCCCGATTTTCGTGCATAACGCCCTTTGGGGAGTCATGGAATTCTTCAGCCGCGGAATCGAGGAACCGAACCCGATGTTGTTGAAGACGTTTAGCGTGGTGGGTGACCAGTTGGGCCTATTTATCGAACGCCGAGAAGCCGAAGACGGCCTTCGAGAAGCCAATGCCCTGAAACGGGCCATCCTGGAGAGCGCCAACTATTCCATCATCTCAACGTCTGCCGACGGCGTCATTCGCAGCTTCAACGCAGCCGCTGAGCGGATGCTTGGCTACCGGAGTGAAGAAGTTCTGGGGAAGGTCACTCCGGCGATTTTCCACGATCCACGGGAAGTGGCCGAGCGCGCCGCCTTTCTCAGTCGTGAATTAGGGCGAACCATCGCGCCGGGGTTCGAAGCCTTCGTCGAGAAGGCGGCCCTTGGCGAGCCCGACGAGAGGGAATGGACTTACATTCGCAAAGATGGCACCCGGTTTCCGGTCCTCTTGTCCATCACGGCACAGTTCGACGACAATCGGCGTTTGGCCGGTTACGTCGGAATTGCCTCGGATATTACGGAGCGCAAAGCCGCCGAACAGAATCTACGGGAGAGCGAATCCCGCCAGCGCGCCATCACGGACTCGGCGCAGGATGCCATTCTGATGATGGACCCGGAAGGCAGGGTCTCCCATTGGAATCCAGCCGCGGAGCGCATACTTGGCTACGCCCGGGAGGAAGCCATGGGCCATGACTTGGATGCTCTCATCGCGCCGTCGCGATACCGGGAAACCTACCGCTCCGTCTTTCAGGCGTTCCGGCAGACAGGGGACGGCGCCGTCGTGGGAAAGACTCGTGATCTGGAGGCGCGGCGAAAAGATGGCATGGAGATCTTTGTCCAGTTGTCACTTTCCTCGATCCAACTCGAGGGCGGCTGGCACTCCGTGGGCATTCTGCGCGACGTGACGCTGGAACGTGAGCAAGAGGAAACCCTGCTTGCCGCGAAACAGGCCGCGGAGGCAGCCAATCGGGCCAAGAGCGAGTTTTTGGCCACGATGAGCCACGAGATTCGCACGCCCATGAACGCGATTATCGGGATGACGAATCTCCTGCTCAGCAGTCGGCTCGATCCGAAGCAAACCGAGTTCGCCGGCACCGTGGCGCGCAGCGGCGAGGCCTTGCTCGAGCTGATTAACGAGATCCTCGACTTCTCCAAGATCGAATCGGGGGAACACTTCCAGATGGAGGACGAAGTCTTCAGCCTGCGGGAATTGGCGGAGGGGGTGGCGCAATTACTACGCTCAAGAGCGGAAGCCAAGAAGATCTCCCTGACGGTGGAGGTGGACCCCAGCATAGCCTACTTACATAGGAGTGACGACGGCCGCCTGCGCCAGGTGCTCGTCAACCTGGCCGGCAATGGCATCAAATTCACCGAAAAGGGGCACGTCGCTATCCGGATGCGCCGGCTGGGTGGCGACCAGAGCGTCGAGCAGTTGCGGTTTGAGGTGGAAGACACCGGCATCGGCATCAGCGCCGGGGATCAGTCGGGGCTTTTCCAACCGTTCAGCCAGGTGGACAGCACTGCGTCCCGGCGCCGCGACGGCACCGGGCTGGGCCTGGCCATTTCGAAGCGCATCGTGGAGCTCATGGGTGGGCGCATTGGCGTGCAGAGTTCGGCTGGCCAAGGTTCAGTGTTTTGGTTTGAGTTCACGATGCCGGTGGCGGAGTCTTCGTCAGCCGGATCTGGAAACGTGGGTCCGGAAATGAGGAGCGTGGAGCTTTTTGTGCCTGCCGTCGAGGCAAAGGCGTCGACCAAACCGCTCCGTATCTTGGTAGCGGAGGACCACGACACCAACCGGCGCCTGGCGCAATTCATGCTCGAGAACCTGGGCCAACGTCCCGATTTTGCCGGCAACGGGATCGAGGCCTTGGAGGCCTGGGAGCGTCAGGACTACGACGTCATCCTCATGGATTGCCAAATGCCGGAGATGGACGGGTTTGAGGCGGCACGGGAGATCCGGCGACGCGAAGCTGTCCAGGGCGAGGGAAAGTGCGTGCGCATCATCGCGTTGACGGCCAATGCGTTGAAGGGCGACCGGGAGCGCTGCCTGGCTGCCGGCATGGACGGCTACATGAGCAAGCCGTTCACGCTGGAGCAACTCAGGGATGGGCTAGCCCTACACCAGAATCTTCTTCCCGAATCTACTTCCGAGCCAACCGACCAGCCATTGGTCCCGCCGGCCGATTTCGATCACTCCCGGCCCACCCAACTTTGGACAGAACTGGGGGAGGAGGGCGTTCGGGCCATCATGGAAGATTTCCTTCGCGAGCTGCCCGAGACAGCCGACCGGTTGTCTTCACTGGCGAACGCCGGGCAAGCCCAGGAACTCGCCCGTCTCGCTCATTCCATCCAAGGCATCGGTCTGTCGCTCGGTCTGGATAAATTGGCCGGACATTGCCTGGCGCTGGAGGAGGCGGCCAACCGCAGGGATGCCGCGCGCACGGCGCATCTGCTGCGAGCTTTGCCCGGGCTTGTCGGAGCCGGCGAGCGTGGCCTCCGCGAATGGTTGATTGCGCAGGGCCGGGCTGGCTAGAAACCTCCGTGAGAGGAATGAAGATGCCTCTGCCCGGTCCTGTCAAGAGTGACCAACCTGCCAGACGTTTGCGGACCTCGCTGATTCGAACGGTGCTGTTGCCGCCGCTCTTGGCATGTGGCGTGATTCTGCTGTTGGAGGGTATTCCACCCACTCTGCCTGGCTCAGGCCCAAGTGGAGCAACGACTGAGAGAACGGACGGAATCCATTGCGGCATGTAATCGCATTGATTACCACCGAACGTTCTGAAGGCCACGAGACATTACGTGCCGGCCGCATAGCCGCCACTCTGCGCAACCCGTTCACGCGGGCGGATCTCAAGCAGGCCTTGCTCCGCGTCACAGGACACTAGGGGCTCTCGCCCGGGCAGGGTTTGGGCGATGCGCTTGATCGCATCGGTTGCTGCGGAACGGCTTGAAGTCCATAAGCCCTTTAGTTGCCAGCGGCATGAATGCTATTCGCCGGTACCCGTTCGCGTTGCCCGAACTCAAGCAAGCCCTGCTCCGCCTTGCCTCCTGACCCGCCCGGCATGCGCGGCAACGGTGTGGCGGCATGATTGCCTCCTACACCCGGAGCAGCTTGGCACGCAACCTGCAAATGCAATTGTCAGGCGCTGAGGCGCTACTACAAAGAATGAAAATACTCTACGTCCATGAACGATTCGGCGCGCTGGCCGGTGCGGAGGCCAACGCGCATATCACCGCGTCAGAACTGGGTTTGCGTGGGCATACGCTCGGAATCCTGCACGGCATGGGCACCGGCAAGAACGAAGGGGCGTGGCAGGCGACCTTTCCCAGCCAGTTTGCACTGCAATGCAATAACAATGCAGACGTTGCACGTGCCGCCATTCGTAAATTTGAGCCGGATGTTATCTATGTGCACAAGATGGCTGACTTGGAGGTCATCGAGACCCTGGTAAATTCCGAGGTGCCGCTGGTGCGGATGGTACATGACCACGACATCTATTGCATGCGTAGCTACAAGTACGATTACTTCAGCCGCGCAATCTGCACGCGGGGCGTCGGCCCGCACTGTGTGTTTTCCTGCCTGGCCTGCGTGGCGCGCAATCCCGACGGCGGCTTCCCGCTAAAGTGGGTCAGCTATTCAGACAAAAAGCGCGAGGTGGCCTTGAACCGGCGTTTCCACCGCATGGTCGTCGTCACCAGCTACATGCGGGACGAATTGTTGAACAACGACTTCGATCGCAATTGCATCGAGATCCACGCCCCGGTGCCGCGCATGGGCGACCCCAACCTGCGCAGTAGTTTCAGTGATCGAAACCTCATCATCTACGCTGGCCAGATCATTCGTGGCAAAGGCGTGGACGTGCTGTTGGAAGCACTGGCACTGCTGGACAGTAAATTCGAGTGCGTCATCCTCGGCGACGGCAACCACCGGGGCTATTGCGAAGCACTCAGCCGAAAGCTCGGTCTCACCGACCGCGTCACTTTCAAAGGCTTTGTGCCGCAGGAGGAGCTCAAGCAGTATTATCGCGAATGCAGCGCGGTAGCGCTCAGCTCACTTTGGCCTGAACCCATTGCCACCATCGGCCTGGAAGTCATGCGCTACGCGCTGCCGGTCGTGGCCTTTGATGCCGGCGGCATCAAAGACTGGCTGATCGACGGCCAGAACGGTTTCCTGGTGCCTTGGATGGACCGGCAGCGGTACGCTGCGCGCCTCGGCCAACTGCTAACCGACAAGGCGCTCGCCCGCCGCTTCGGAGAAAACGGCCTGCAACTGGTAAACGAGCGCTATGATTTCAACGGCTATATTCGCGACCTCGAAACCATGTTTGGCCGCGTGATTGCCGAGCACCAGGCCCGACGCAACTAGGATGAAAGTGCACTTGATCGCAATCGTCGGCGGCAGTGGCTCCGGCAAGAGCTGGCTGAGCTCACGCTTGCAGGAACAGTTCGGTGAAGATGCCACCCGCCTTTCCCTGGATGATTTCTACCGAGACTTTTCGCACCTGCCCGCAGTTGAGCGGAGCCAGTTAAATTTCGACGATCCAGAGGCCATAGATTGGCCGCTGTTTCGGCACAGCCTGTCCCGCGTTCGCTGCGGCCAGCCCATCGAATTACCCGACTACGACTATGGAACCCACACGCGGCGGCCCGATGCAACCCCCTGGCAGCCCCGACCCCTGGTTTTGATGGATGGGCTGTGGCTGCTGCGGGAATCGGACCTGCGAGCGCTCTACAGTCTAAGCGTCTTCGTTGAGTGTCCGGAGAAGTTACGCTTTGCGCGCCGCCTCAAGCGTGACCGGCGGGAGCGCGGCCGTTCGGCCCGATCCGTGGGCGCGCAATTTCGGCGGCATGTGGCTCCAATGCATGATCGATTTGTCGCTCCGCAAGTGCAGCACGCCGACCTGGTGGTCCACGCCTGCCAGGGCAGCGCGACGATTGCGGAACTCCGGGCCCTGCTCGGTCGGCTAGTACAACGAAAGGAAAAGAACTGAATGACAACGAATCAACTGACAGACCAATCCATCAACCGGTTACTGGCCGCGCAGCGGCCCTGGCGGCGGGCGCTGCTCAATGCCCATGGTGGCCGGCGGCGCGCCAGTTGGTGCGTCGTGATCCGGGCGACCTTCTTTTTCAAGCGTGCCCTCGACCTTGTCGGCAGCGTTTTCGCGCTGGTGGTGCTCGGCCCCGTGTTCTTTCTCCTGGCCTTGCTGGTGAGATCCGACGGCGGGCCGGTGTTCTTTCGTCAGACCCGCGTGGGCCTGAACGGGCGCCAGTTCAAAATGCTGAAATTCCGCTCGATGTGCGTAGATGCCGAACAACGGCTTAAAGACCTCCTGGCCAGAAACGAAAAGGCCTCGGGGGTGACCTTCAAGATGAAAGACGATCCGCGCATCACGCGCGTCGGAAAGTGGCTGCGCAAGTCATCGCTTGATGAACTGCCCCAGTTTTGGAACGTCTTCCGGGGCGACATGTCGCTCGTCGGGCCGCGTCCGCCTGTTCCCCGGGAAGTCGCGCTCTACTCACTGTCGGACCGCCGGCGACTATTGGTGAAACCGGGCATCACCTGCCTGTGGCAGGTTGGCGAGCGACAGGGCGGACTGCTTGAAATCGGCGACCGCAATGCCATTGATTTCCCTGAGCAAGTCCACCTCGATGTACGCTACATTGAAGGCCAGAGCACCGGCAAGGACATTTGGTTGCTGGCCAAAACCGTGCCCGCGATCCTGTTCGGCAAAGGAATGTAAACCCATGAATCTCGCGCTCGAATTTCCAACGGATGGTTCCGCAGTGCCGGCGCTGAGCCGGAAAACACCACTCGTCCTCGCGCCGTTCCTCGGCCAAACCGTGCTGGAGCACGCCCTTGCCGGACTGGCCTCCGAGGGGGTGAAACGCGTCCGCATCGAAGCGGGCGACCAAGCCGAACAAATCCAACGTGTGGTCGGTCAGGGCGAAGCGTGGGGCCTGGCGCTCGAGGTATCGTCGGCCTTAGGACGGCAGGATGGTTTGGCCCCGGCACGGGTCCTAACGTTGGACCAGCTTCCGCAATTGCCGCAGCAGCCGCTTTGGCGGAACTATCGGGACTGGTTTTCCGCTCAGCAGGCCCTGATGCCCGTCCTGGCCCGGCAGCGTGTCGGTACGCGCGAGGTTTCGCCGGGCGTGTTTATCGGCCTACGTTCCAGGATTGCTGCAGACGCGCGCATGTCCGGCCCGTGCTGGATCGGGGCGAGTGTATTCGTCGGTCCCGGCGCCATTATTGGCCCCGGCACAGTCATCGAAGACGGCAGCTATGTGGACGCCGGAGCGGAGATTGTCGGGAGCATTATCGGCCCTCAAACCTACGTGGGAGCGTTCACCGAAGTGCGTGACTCATTCGCGTGGGGCAACGAGCTGTTGCACCTGGACACCGGGTCATTAACAAAAGTGGCCGACCGATTTCTGCTGGGGGAATTGCAGGTTCGGCGGAATCGCCTCGGCGGTTTGATCGATATCATTCGGAATGCATCGCGCCGCTTCGTGGCGCTGACTCGCGACACGAAGACCCGTAGTTCATCACGGCAGAAGACCCGCCTTCGGGCTTTGGAAGAGAATTTGCCTGCAACTGCACTACCCTCCGAGTAGAATGTGCAGCCAGACAACTAATGCCGGACTATGAAGATTCAATACCAAGCAAAGATCCTCGCCTTAAGCGACATTCCCGAGTTGAACGCGGCCAACAGCGCCACCCTCCGGGACGAGGCTCGGGCCGCCCTTCGAGACGACCAGACCTCCATTGATATCGATCTTTGCAGGACCCGGTTCGTGGATAGCAGCGGCCTGGGAATGCTCATCGCATTGCATAAGACGTCGGTCGGCCGGGGCGGCTGCGTTCGTATCCTTAACCCCACTCCGTCGGTGCAGCAAATTCTGGAATTGACCCGCCTGCACCGTGTTTTTGAAATCGTCAAAGCCAACTAACGACCCTCATGCGTACTTACGACCGGGGCGACACGCTCCTGATCACCGACATCCCAACGCTGACTTCGGACACCAGCCGGCTTTTCAAGGAATACGCACACGGATCCTTGCGGGCCGAACACCAATTCGTGGAAGTGGACTTGAGCTGCGCCCGCACCGTGGACAGCGAAGGCATGGGGGCATTGATCTCCGTCCACAAGGCGATCTGCGGCCGCGGTGGGCGGGTGCGCCTTCTGCATCCTGCGCCGTTGATTGCGGGAATGCTCACCGTGCTCCAGCTCGACCAATTGTTCGAGATCATTCCGCGCTGACGTGCCCTCCACCTCGACCCATTTCGGAGAGACCTGCACCCACGAATTTCCCTGTGATTATGGGGGCGTAGCCGAACTGGGCCGGAGGGCACGGGATTTCCTCGCGCAGGCCGGTTTGCCTACGGGCGAGCTTGATGCTTGGGAACTGGCCTTGGCCGAGGCGGCAAACAACGCCGTCAAACATTGCCGACCCGAGACGAGGCAGCTTGTGATCCGTGTGGATTTGCTCGTGACGCGCGAGTGGGCCGAAGCGCGCGTGACCGATCACACGCCAGGTTTCACCTGGCCCGAGAAGGCCGAACTGCCGCCACCAGACAGCGAGTCAGGCCGCGGGCTTTTTCTTATTCAGAATCTTACCGACGAAGCGCATTACCTGCGCGGGAGCGGCGAGAACTGCCTGGTCCTTCACAAACGACGCCCATCCCCAAAGGAGACTCCCGCCTCGCCTCCACCCAGCGCGGCCGAGGAACTGCGCGAAGTGCGGCACACCCTCGACTTGATGACCGAGGAATTGGCTTCGGCCTATGAAAGCCTCTATGCCATCTTCCGTTTCAGCACGGAACTGCAAGGGGGCGTTGCTTCCAAGGAGCTCATTCATCGCTGGTTGGACCAGTTGCTCACCATTACAGAGTCCGACTGGCTGGTCTTGCGGCTCTGTGACCGATCGCCTCAGCAACTCCGGCTGGTGGCGACCTCGGCCAAGGAGGGACGATGCGAAATCGTCGCCCGGGAAATCGATTCCACCCAGGAGAACTCCATCGAAGCCAGGGCTGCGTCGCGGCACAGCGATATCTGGTTCGACGACAGCTCACCGCTATCCTCCGATGACCCGCTTTACCACCTGGGTGAAAACGGTTGCGGCTTCGCTCGCTCCCTGCACGTCGACGACACGCTGCTGGGGGTCCTTAGCGTGGGCCGCCGCGACCGCCTCCGCCCGTTCACTGCAGGCCAGGTTGGCGTGGTTCAGACCTTCGGTGATTTCTTCGGCCTCCAGGTGCGCAACGCGCAAATGCAGGAGGAACAATTCCGAGCACGCCTGAACCAACGCGATTTGGAAATTGCCGCCCATCTGCAGCGGAACCTCCTTCCCGAGCAGTTGCCTTCCGTGCCCCGCGCGACCCTCGCGGGCTTTTACCGCAGCGCGCGAGAAATCGGCGGCGACTACTACGACGCCCTGCCTACGGCGGATGGGAACGTGGTGATCGTAGTGGCGGACGTGATGGGCAAGGGGCTGCTCGCGGCGCTCTTCGCCTTCATGTTCCGCAGCCTGGCCCGCGCACGTCGCGACTTGGCCTCGCAGCCCGGCGCTTTTCTCACGTGGCTCAATCAGAACCTCTTTCAGGAGCTCGATCGCGCCGACATGTTCATCACTGCGCAAATGGCGTATCTCGATTTCCAGCGCGGTGAGATTCGCCTCGCCAGTGCTGGTCACCCGCCGATGATGATCGCCAGCACGGCTGGCGTGGTTCACGAGCTTGCCGTCGGCTGCCCGCCGCTGGGCGTCCTTGCCGATGTACGTTTCGGGGAAGAAAGATTCCCCTGGACTGGCGGCTGTGCTTTGATGTTCACGGATGGTCTGATTGAAGCGCGCAATCCCCAAGGTGACCTGTTGGGGCTCGACGCCGTAAAAGCCTTGCTGGCCGACGCTGCCCGCAAAGGTGAATCTCCCGATGCCATTAAGCAGCGGGTTGCCAGCCTCCTGCAGGATTTCGAGCAAGGGGCGCCACCAGCGGACGATACGGCGTTTATCGTCATCGCCCGAACCAGCAGCACCTAGAATGAGCAAAAAGATCCTGATCGTGGACGACGAGCCGCACATGTTGCGCGTCACCGAACTCAGCCTGAAAAAGGGCGGCTATGAAATCCTCACCGCGCGCAACGGACGCGAAGCTATCGAGGCCGCGACGCGTGAACTGCCCGCGCTCATCGTGATGGATGTAGCCATGCCGGAGATGGATGGCATTACCGCGCTCAGGCAGTTGAAGGCGACGTCTGCCACTGCGGCCATCCCGGTCATCATGCTTACGTCGAGAGGCCAAACCGTCGCCCGCGAAGAGGCCGAGACTTCCGGCGCGGCACTTTACCTGACCAAGCCTTTCAGTCCAAGCGCGCTCGCCGCCGACGCTCGTCGCCTCATCGGTGCGCCATAACACCTCTCAGTCTCTGTCTCGCCCGCTCTGCCCGCTGACATCCCTTCGGCTTCGTCCGTAAAGCTGGTCGGTCGTTTGGTCACGAAGTGCTTTGTCGGCCGACAACTTGCGCCAGCCAGGCATCAGACCTCATCAAGCCCCCTAAAGCGAACCGCCACGCCAATCCAAGCGATCGGGTCTGAGATTCATATCAAGCCCGATACTCCTTCGGGCACAAAGTCTGAGGCAGGCAATGCTCGTTGACCGCCACTTCCGCTCCGTCGCACCCTGCCAGCCACCGTTGGCACGCCGCTTGCGAAGTGAGGAGCTGCAATGTTCGACGGCCGACTCGGAAACAAGAACCCCAGCGGTAGTTACCTTGCGATTAACACGTGAAATTAGCGCAAATATCGATTCAAACACGCGAGGCGACGGTTGCCCGGGCGATCAGGACAAGAACCTCGCTACATTGCACACGCAATGCCAGTGCGATTACCTGCAATCCGCCGCAGGCAGGTCGGAAACGAACCCTGAGCCTCTTCGTGATGATTGATGCCATGGGTTGGGAGATTCTACGCAACGATTCCTTTGGCCAAGACTTCGCGCCCCTCCGTAAGCGGTTGGACTCAGTCTTCGGCTACAGCTCGACCTGCGTGCCGTCTATCCTCTCGGGCCGGTGGCCGGTGGAGCATCGCAACTGGTGCTACTTCGTGCACGACCCGAAGAACTCGCCGTTCCAGTCGCTGCGTCCATTGCGCTGGTTGCCCCGGGCACTGACCAGCCGGCGCATCATCCGACGCTGGCTCACTAAACTGGTCCGGGCGCGACTCAAGTTCCGTGGCTACTTCGACCTCTACAACATCCCATTCCGCCACATTCACCAATACGACTTCACGGAAAAGCGAAGCCCACTGCAACCTGGCGGCATGAATCGCGGCGAGAATATCTTCGATTTCCTTGTCGCCCGGGGCACCCCCTACTTCGTCAGCGACCCAGCCAGGTCCGAGGAACAAAACCGCGACGCGCTGACCGCCCAGTTGCGAGAGGGTAAGGTGGATTTCGCGTTCCTGTATTGGCCTGGCCTCGACGGCTTGCTGCACCAGGTCGGCAATGCCTCCCCGGAGATTCCGATGAAGCTGCGGATATACGAGCAGTGGACTCAACAACTGCTGGCCGCGGCGCGTGACAAGTATGAGGAGGTTCAGCTCTACGTCTTCAGCGACCACGGCATGGCCAACTGCGACGAGCATCTCGACTTGATGCGGCGCATCGACGCCTTACCCCTTCGGATGGAGCGCGACTATGCGGTTGTGTATGATTCCACCATGGCGCGGTTCTGGTTTTTCAACGACCGTGCTCGTGAGTTCATCACCGCCGAGCTTAAGCGGGTGCCGGAGGGCCGCATCATGCCCGATGCCGAACTCGAACGCCTCCACACGCTGTTTCCCGACCGCTATTTCGGTGAGCTGATCTTCCTGGTCCGCGAAGGGGTGCTTATCGTGCCCAGCCATATGGGCGAGCGCCCCATCCGCGCCATGCACGGTTATCACCCATCCGACAAACACAGCTACGCCGCACTGCTTACCAACCAGCCGGAAATTCCCGGTGACATCACCGCCATCCCTCACATCTGCGACCTGATGAAGCGTGCCGTGCTGCTCGCCCAACAGCCCAACCCTGCCCGAACCGAAACCATTGCCACATGACTATGACTTCTGCCATCCCCCATCCTAATCTCTTCCAGCGCACATTGCTTTTTCAGTTTTGGCAGGATTTCCGCACCCGTTGGAGGTTCAAATTCACCCTCCCCCGCGTTCGCACCGTAACACTTGAAAGCGTGAGGCTCGACATCTCGAACCTCTCGCCGTTGATGAAGAACAACCTTCTCCTCGGGCGCTACGAAGTGCAGGAGCGTAGTCTCGCCGCGCAGTTCCTGACGCGTGACGATGCGGTCCTCGAAATTGGGGGCGCGATCGGCTTCATCGGTCTGTTTTGCCAGATCCGCCTGGGCATCACGCGTTACACAACCGTCGAGGCCAACCCCAATACGTTTGAGATGTTGAAGCGAAACTACGCCCTCAATGGTCGCCTGCCCGCGGTTTGGAATTTGGCCCTGGCCGCGGAAGACGGGGAGGTCAGTTTGAACGTCGGCAATGAGTTCTGGGAGAACTCCCTTGTGGCCGGCGCGAACGGCGGTCGCTCTGTCCGCGTCCCGGGGTGCCGTTTAGCCAGCTTGGTTTGCGCCCTCGACTACTCCCCGACCGCACTCATCATCGACGTCGAGGGCGCAGAGCAGTTCGTCGATTTCCGACAGATGCCAGGCAGCGTGAACAAAATCATCATCGAGCTGCATCCCAATTGCATCGGCCATGCGAAGACCTACCAGATCGTCGCCGACCTTGTGAATCTCGGTTTTCGCGTCGAGCGCGAAGAGGGCGGCACGTTCCTGTTTCTCCGCTCATGAAAGGTGCCACGCCAAACCGAATTGTTCACGTCCCGCGCCGCTTCGTCGCGGAGGAGTGGGGTGGCACGGAGACGGTGATTCTCGAAATCGCGCGCCAGCAGCAGCGCGCCGGCGCCGAGCCAGAGATCCTTACCTCGATGGCGCTGGCTAAGCAGCGTATAGAAACCATCGGCGGCGTGCCGGTGAATCGGTATCCGTACTGTTATCCCTTCTTCGGCTTGAGCGACCCCGACAAGGCGGCTTTGGACAAGAAGGGTGGCAACTTGCTTTCCTTCTCACTTTTCAACGCCCTGTGGCGGGCGCCCGACGTGCGGCTCTTTCACGCACACGCACTCAAACGCCTGGGTGGCGAAGTGCGGACCGCGGCCCGCTGGCGCAAAAAGCCGCTCGTTGTCTCCCTGCACGGGGGTGTGTTCGATGTCCCTCAAGCTGAACTCGGCACAATGCTCAAGCCGATTGAGAACAAAACGGAGTGGGGCAAGCCTTTTGGCGCGCTGTTTGGCTCCCGCCGTGTGCTCGAAGACGCCGACCAGGTCATCTGCGTGGGGCAGAACGAAATGGAGGCCGCGAAGCGTGAGCTTGCCCACGACCGGATCGCCTATTTACCGAACGGTGTGGATTACGCGCGGTTCACGGCCGGTGATGGTTCTGCCTTCCGCCACAAGCACCACATTCCTGCCGATGCTTTCCTCGTGCTCAACATCAGCCGGCTCGACGAGCAGAAGAACCAATTGCTGCTACTCGAAGGGTTCGCCAAGCTCCTGGCGCAACAACCGGGGGCGTTCCTGCTCCTAATCGGCCCGGAAACCAAACCTTCCTATGCCGCGCAGCTCCGCGATTTCATCACGTTGAATCAGCTTGGTGGATGCGTTCGCATCCTGCCGGGTTTGCGGAACAACGACGCCGACTTGGTGAATGCATTTCATGCTTGCGACGTGTTTGTGCTGCCCTCGATGCACGAACCCTTCGGCATCGTGGTGCTCGAAGCCTGGAGCGCGGGTCGGCCCGTGATCGTGAACCGCGTGGGCGGTCTCCGGGCACTGGTGCGCCATGGCGAGAATGGCCTGTTCATCGACCCGACCGACAACGCCAGCGCTGCCGCTCTAGCGGCCCAGCTAGGACGCATTGCCGACTCGCCGTCCTTAGGACACAGACTCGGCGCTTCCGGCCGCGAGGAGGCGCGTTCGCGCTACACGTGGAATCATATTTCCCGGGAGTTGGAACAGCTTTACCAGGCTGCGGAGGCGCACGCCGCGCGCCGCTATGGGAGGCATGGCCGATGAGTTACGACCAGGTCAAACGCAACATCTGGAACAACGCCGTCTCCAATTATGTCCGGACAGTGGTTGGCATGGTGGTCGGCCTTGTAACATTCCGCCTCCTATACCAAGCGCTGGACCGGGAGCAGTTCGGTTTCTGGTCGTTGCTCTGGAGCGTCTTCGGTTACGGTATCCTGCTCGATTTCGGCTTCGGCTTCGCCGCGCAAAAACGCGTCGCCGAGCTCTCGGTCCGGGAGGACTGGGATAAACTGAGCCGGGTGCTCAGCAGCATCCTCTGCTGCTATCTCGGCGTGGCGCTGCTCATAGTCGCCGTCGTGCTGGCGGGTTCGCTTCATATTGTCGCCTGGTTCGGTGTGTCGCCACAAAACTCCGAGTCTTTCCGCCGAGTGCTCGTCCTCTTCTTTCTCGGCATCGGGTTGGCCTTTCCACTGGGCATCTTCCCGGAAATCCTGCGCGGCCAGCAGCGCATCCGCCTGGCGAACAACCTCACTACTGCTGCCATGATCTTGCGGCTCGGGTTCATTGTCCTCGCCGTCTGGCGGCATTGGAGCTTCATGAGCATCATGGCCATCGCTCTGTTCTTCGCCCTCGCGCCGGACATATCGGCGGCCTTCCTCGCCCTGAAGAAAATGCCGCGCGTCCGCCTCCATCCATCCCTGGTCTCCTTTACCATGCTCGGGGACACGATGAAGTTCTCCATCTTCGCCTACCTTGCTACGGCTACCAACGTCGTTCTCGGCAAAACTGATCAGCTCGTCATAGGCGCCACGCTCTCAATTGCGGCGGTGGCGGTTTACCAGGCCGGGGCGAAAGTCGCTGAGATCTTCGCTCAATTCACCCGCCAGTTTCAGGACACCCTTACTCCCGCGGCCGCCCATCTGCACGCTACTGGCGATCGCGCTGCGTTGCGCGACTTGTTGATTCAAAGCACCCGGTGGAGCGTACTCATCGCTACGCCGCTCTATTTGCTCTGTGCGTTCTACCTCACGGAGTTGCTCCGCGTCCTCACGGGCGAGCGTGTGATCCCGCGCGAAACCTGGCTGGTCGGGCAAGTGTTGCTCGCTTGGTATTACACCAGCATCCTGACTCACAGTGTGTCCAAACGCGTCTTCATGATGACCGGTCATGAGCGTCCGCTCATGTGGCTGGGAGTGGGCGAAGCGGTTACCAACCTGGCCGTGAGTGTCGGGCTCGTACTCGGCTTTAAGAGCCTGGTGTGCGTGGCCATTGGCTCACTGATTCCAACGCTCTATTTCGGGTGGCTTCGTCTCTGGCCGTGGGTCGCGCGGGATGTCGGGCTTAGCGGCTTGGGATTGTTCCGACGCACCGTGCTACCGTCGTGGTTCGCGTGCTTGCCCATGCTTTTGGTATTACTCGGGCTGGCCTCCGTTCCAGGCCTGCGATCGGTAAATCATTGGATTATCCTGCTCACCCATGGTCCGGTCGCCGCGCTGGTGGCCGGTTGCGGAGCCTGGGTCTGGGCGCTTCACAACCACGAGCGGAGCGGCCTGCGCCGGATATTTAACGGCCTCCTCAGCAGCGTCTGGAAGCAAAGGGCTGCGCCCCGAGTTTCAATCGCCTGACGCTATGCAAGTAGGCCTCATCCTTCGTAGCTATGAGCCGGCTGGCTGGGGCGGAGTGGAGACTGCCATACCGCTGCTCGTCGAGGGCTTGCGCCATGCTGGCGCGAACTTGGCGGCGCACTGCCCGCACTCAACGGAGGCGCATTGGGCACATTCTGAGTTATGAGCGACCCATTGGTCAGCATCATCATGCGCTCATTCAACGAGGCATGGGCGTTGAAGGAGACACTGCCCGCTCTACGTGCCCAGGACTTCAGCAACTGGGAACTTATCGTCATTGATAGTGGCTCGGCCGATGGCTCGCAGGAACTCATCCGGGCCGCCCACCCCGCGCACTTTGTCCAAATAACGCCGCGGGAATATAATCCCAGCCGCGTCATGAACCAAGGCATGCGCCTCGCACAGTCGGAGTTCTGCCTATTCCTCAACGCCGACGCCACGCCGCAAGGGACAAACTGGCTTCGCCCGCTGGCGCAGGCACTCCAGGACCCGAAGGTGGCGGCGTGCTTCGGACGGCAGGTTCCGCGGCCCGATTGCCAGGCGGTCTTCGCCTGCGATTACGAACGCTGCTTTGGTCCACGGCGTGAGTCCGCGAAGTGGCCGCACTTCTTCAGCATGGTCGGCAGTGGCCTGCGCAAAGAGACCTGGGCCCAGCGCGGGTTCCGCGAGGACCTCCAATACGCTGAGGACGACGAATATACGCGCTGGTGCAAAGCGCAAGGCTACCAGGTTGCCTACGTGCCCGAGTCTGTCGTAATGCACTCTCACAACTACACACCCGCACAGGCGCAACGGCGGAGCTTCGGTGATGCGCGTGCAATCGGAAAGGCGTGGCGTGGTACCCCCGGTGAATTCAATTGGCTCAAAACCGTGGCGCTAGGCTGGCTGCATGACCTGCGGCACGACGCTCAGTTTTGCGCGTGCTCGGGGCGCTTGCACGAATTACCGCATGCAGCATACGTCCGTTGGCAGCAACGCCGCGGCAAGCTCGCCGGATTCCGCCAGGGATGGAAGGAGCAGCAGGAAGCCCGATGAGAATTCTCGTCGTTTCGAACCTCTTTCCGCCCCATTATATCGGCGGTTACGAATTGCGCTGTCAGGTGGTCGTACAGGGCCTCCGCGCCCGCGGTCATACGGTACAGGTACTGACTTCAAACCACGGCGTCACCGGCATGCCGAACCAACCGGCCGAAAACGGTGTTTTCCGAACTCTCCGCATCCACGGTTTCTTCGGCCATCCCTGGCTGGGCATCCGGAAGTTGCGCGAACTGGAACTGCACAATAATCGCGTGCTGCGCGACACGGTGGAGGAATTCCGACCGGATGCGGTCCATGTCTGGAATCTAGGCGGTATATCAAAATCGCTTTGCCTTACGCTCGACCAACTCACTGTGCCCGCCGTCTTCGACATCTCCGACCACTGGATTGCGCGCAGCCTGGCCGCAGATGTATGGCTCGACTGGTGGAATCGCGACCGTCCGTCCTTGCCCGCCAGGCTGCTGCGCTCGTTCTGGACTCTCACTGGTGCCCGGGCGCGCTGGAGCCGGGTCGCACCTACCAACCCCATCGGTGAGATCCGATTTCCGCGCCTCTACTTTTGCAGCCGGGCGCTGCGTGATCTGACCGCGGCCAAAGGCTACGCGGTGAAACACGGTGAAGTCATCTACTGCCCGGTGGACATCGAGCGATTCCGAGGCGAGCCGGTCCCGGAGTCACGTCCGCTCCGCAAGTTGCTCTATGTTGGCCGCCTGGCCGAGGACAAGGGGGTCATGACCGCGGTTAAAGCCATGGCTGCGGTACAGGGGAAGTTCAGCGGGGAGCTTCATATCTACGGACACGGCGACGCTAATTACACTGGGATGCTGAAGTCATTTGTGAACCGGCATCGCCTGCCGGTCTTCTTCCACAACGCCAGCGCCACGGAGATGCCCGCTGTTTACCGCGCTCACGATGCGCTGCTCTTCACCTCCGAATGGCAGGAGCCTTTCGCCCTCACGCCGCTCGAAGCGATGGCCAGTGGGCTGCCAGTCATCGGAACCCTCACCGGCGGCAGCCAGGAACTGTTCCGCCACGGCGAGAACGCCTTGACCTACACCGCCGGCAACGCGGAAGAGCTCGCCTTGCGAATTCTCGAGCTGGATGCCGACCCGAGCAGTAGAGCCCGCCTGGCGGCGGAAGGCCATACCGAGGTGCGCGCCCGGTTCGCCGAACCCGTCATCGTTCATCAGATAGAGCGCTTTCTGCTAGAGAGCGTTCGCGGCGCGGTTTCCTGCCGAGCTTAAGCGGCCTAAGCAGTGCAATTTTGCTCACTCTCGCGCATTGCATTCAGATTGGCACGCTACGAGCAATAGGAGAGCACGTAGTGAACGAGACAACGACAAACATATTGAAAAATGCCCATATTCCGAGGGCTTTGATTCCTCTCGGCGATGGGTTCCCCAGCGTTGCAATCGAACGTTCGAGCGCATGTGCAATGCCCGTGCAACGTTCTACGACTCGCCGATTCACTTTGGACGGCAGCGATTTTCTGGAGCGGCGTTTGGCGCTCGTGTGCGAGCGCGCGGCCAATGGGGTCGCGAAACTCATCCCTTCTGTGCAGCTCGAAGGTCTGCTCCTGGCTGGTGGCTACGGTCGGGGCGAAGGGGGAGTGCTGCGAGAAGCATCCGGCGACCGACCGTACAACGATCTCGAGTTTTATGTCTTCGCACGGGGCAACGCACTTGTAGCCGAACGCAGATATGCCGCGGCGCTGCACGCCCTCGGTGCAGGACTGACGCCGGCGGCTGGCCTGGAAGTTGAATTTAAACTTCTCACACTCAACAAGTTGCGCCGCAGCCGATCTTCGATGTTCTACTATGACCTTATGCTGGGAAGGCGCTGGCTCGTGGGAGACGATTCGCTGCTGGCGGGTTGTGAGCACCACAGCGATGCGGCAGCGATCCCACTGCAAGAAGCCACGCGGCTACTGATGAACCGATGCTCCGGTCTTCTCTTCAGTTCAGAGCGTCTCCATCGGGGAAGGTTTGGTCCGGACGAAGCCGACTTCGTCGGCCGCAACCTCGCCAAGGCACAACTCGCATTCGGTGATGTGTGGCTCACCGCTCACGGTCAATACCATTGGAGCTGCCTGGAGAGGCACAAGCGCCTGGCTCGGCTTGAGGCCTCTGACGCCAGCACGCTTTGCGAAGCCATTCAAGCCCATCACGCCGCGGGAGTCGCCTTCAAGCTGCATCCCGTCCGCTCCAAAGAACCCCGGGAGCGACTCGCCCAGCGACACGCGGAATTGAGCGAACTCGGCAACCGCCTCTGGCTCTGGCTCGAGAGCCGCCGTCTCGGGATTCCTTTCGCCAGCACAAGGGCCTATGCAATGAGCCACACGAACAAGTGCCCGGAGACATCGCCGTACCGCAATCTCTTGGTCAACGGGCGCACCTTCGGTCTGGGAGCAGCGTTCGGTAGTGCGGGGACCGCCTATCCGCGCCAGCGGCTTTTGCATGCGCTCTGCCTGTTGCTGTGGGAGAAATCAACAACCGCAGATTCCGCTCTGCTCTGGCGTGCGCGGAGCGAACTCAACACACGTGCTGCCAGTTTCGCCGGTCTTGTTTCCGCCTACGAACAGCTCTGGCATCGTTTCAACTAGCCATGCGTATTCTCGTTGTCTACCCCTACATTCCGTTCCCGGTGGACCGCGGCACCTACCAGCGGACGTTCCATCTGCTTCGTTCGCTGGCCCGCGACCATACCGTCGAACTGCTCGCCCTCAGCGAGGACGGTGAACGTTGCGAGGCGAAACCCGTCTTCGCCGAGTTCTGCCGACGGGTGGAGTTTGTGCCTTTTCAACACCCGGCCTGGCCGGGTCTGTTTCCCAACCGCTTGCTGCATCCACTGCCCACCACGGTCCGACACTGGCGGCTGCCTCAGGTCGCGGCCGCAATTCATCGTTTTACCGAGGGTCACCGTTATGACCTGGCGCATGTCTGCGATATCGTCATGGCGCAGTATTTCTTCAATGGGCTCGGTCACCTGCCGCTCGCGGTGGACCGCAGCCGCGTGGACTTGCAGTTTCAATTGGCGCAGCGCGACGCCATGTCATGCGGCGCACGCCAGGCTGTCCTCGACTGGGAGAATCTCGTGAAGCTCAAGCGGTTTGAACGCCGCATTGCCCGTCGTGCGGCGGTAGAAGTGGTGTGTGGACCGGACGATGAATCGTTCATCCGCGAGCGCATCAGCCAGAATGTTGCGGTGGAGGTCGTCACCAACGGCGTGGATCTTGATTACTTCACACCGGCGGCCACGCCGGAACCACGCGCGACTGTCCCGACCGTGTTGTTCTGTGGAGCGATGGACTACACACCGAACATCGATGCGCTACGGTGGTTTTTCGCCGAGATGCATGAGCCGCTGCGCGCGCGTGTGCCGGACTTGCACGTGCTTGTAGTTGGCAAAGCGCCCGGCGCTGAGGTTCAGGCTTACGCCAAACACCCGGGGGTGACAGTCACCGGCGGCGTGTCGGACGTGCGGCCGTTTTACCGCCGCGCCTGGCTGCAAATTATCCCGCTCCGCATTGGAGGCGGCACGCGCTTGAAAATCCCCGAGAGCATGGCGATAGGCACGCCTGTCATTTCAACGACCATCGGCGCGCAAGGACTCGACCTCCGCCACGGCCATGACTTGCTCCTGGCCGACACAGAGGAAGCATTCGTTGGCGAAACAGTCCGTGCGCTAATGACCCCAAACCTCCGCTCGCGCCTGGAGCATGAGGGCGCGCGAACGGTTCAGAGCAGACTCTCCTGGACCAGGCTCGGTCAACAACTCAGCGACTACTATGCGAACCGCTTCACATCCTAAATGGTGGCAGCACCGCCGTGTGCAATGGCCGCTGGGCGCATTATTGGTGCTCGGCGTGGCTGCGGGCTTGGCGATCGCGCGCTCCAACCCCTCGCGAGTGGTAGTTTACAACGAAACCGGCGGCGGGATCGAGGAACTGGGCATTACCGCGTGCGGCCAGTCGCGGACATTCCGCGGCGTGGGCGAGCACGAGTCGGTTCGCCTCAAACTCAGCGCCACCGTTGGCTCGAGCGACATTGCCATCGCGACGAATGGGGTGGTGATGTGGCGCGGCGAATACCTCGAACCGCGCGGCGGTTATCGAGCTATGGTCCAACTTCGCCGCGATGGGCAGGTCGAGTGCATGGTCACGATGTCGGCGTGGCGCCGACTCCTTTAGCACAACACACCCTCTTCTTTTGCTCCATAATTATGATGACACTTCAATTGTCTGCTTCCGCCCATTTGGATTTCGCGCGGCGAACTGCGTTCTGCCCGGAAAAGGCTGAAGGTACAGGGATATTCGCGACTACGACGGTGGCGCCTCCTCTATCCCCCATCGCCATGTTGGGGGTTCCATTCGACCGGGTCACTACTGCTGAGGCGCTGCGTATTATCGGTGAAATGATTGCGTCGGGCGGGCCGCATTATGCGGCCACGGCGAATGTGGATTTTGCGGTGCAAGCTTTGGGTGATGTTGAGTTGCGGCGCATCCTGGCCGAGGCCGACCTGGTCATGTGCGACGGCATGCCACTTGTGTGGGCTTCGCGTTTCCTGGGCAATGCACTGCCGGAGCGCGTTGCCGGTTCGGACCTCGTGCCCCAACTGCTCCACGCGGCGGTGGACAAAGGTTGGCGGGTATTTTTCCTGGGAGGCACCGATGAGAGCGTTGCCCGCGCGGCGGCGAATGTCCGCGCCCGGCATCCGAGCTTGAAGCTAGTTGGTGCTTACTCGCCCCCGTTCAAGCCGCTACTCGAGATGGACCACGAGGACATTCTCCGCCGGGTACGCGAGGCGCAGCCGGACCTCTTGTTCGTGGCATTCGGCTGCCCCAAACAGGAAAAATGGATATCGATGCATCTTCATCGGGCGGGAGTGCCCGTGAGCATCGGAGTGGGTGCGACCATTGATTTTCTTGCTGGCTCAGTGCGGCGTGCTCCCGTGTGGATGCAGCGGACGGGGTTGGAGTGGGTTTTCCGCCTGCTGCAGGAGCCGCAGCGACTGTTCCGTCGCTACTTCACCGACTTGTGGGTGTTTGCTGGCGCAATTCTCCGCCAGTGGTGGCAACTCCGAGGCGTGCGCAGTTACGTGCAACGTGCCAACCGGGTCGTGGCGCAATCCACAAAGAGCGGCGTTTATCAAGTGGTTCACCTCGCCGAGCGCCTGGACGCGGCCACCGTCAGCGAGCATAGTGAACTCTGGACCTTCCTTCGGGCGACCGAAGCCCATGTACTCTTCGAGTTGTCCGCGGTGAAGTTCCTGGATAGCACCGGTGTGGGTTTGCTGGTTCGGCTGCAAAAGCAGCTTCGGGCGAAAGGGTGTCAGTTGGTGCTGGTTGGGCCGACGAAGCCAGTCTTGCGCGCGCTCGCGTTGATGCGCGTCACGGAGTTCTTCCCAACGGCGGCGACGTTGGAAGCCGGTCGGAGTTTGATTCAGGACCGCCTGAGCGAGCCAAACGTCGTCACGACGCACAACCTTGCCGTTCCCCAGGAGTTCGTGGCCTGGCAGGGTGACATCGTGGCCTCCAACGAGGAACAGGTCTGGCGCATGACAAGCCTGCGCCTGGATAAGGCAACCCGTGAGCATTCCCGGATGAGCATCAGCCTTGCGGGCGTCCGCTTCGTGGACAGCACCGGCGTGCGGTTGATGGTGCGGATTCGCAAACTGGCGCGCCTGCGTGGCATCCAGCTCAAGTTCACCGCGCCGCAGCCCGCGGTGCAGAACGTCCTGCGCATTCTTCACATGGAGAGCTACCTCCTGGCTTAGGCGCAATGCGCATCGCCATTTCCACCTGCGTTATACAGCGCGGCAAATCCGGCGTGGGGCAGTATGTCCTGGCCCTCGTGCGTGCGCTGTTGGATCGGCCAGGCGACCACCAACTCGCGTTGTTCGTGCTGGAGCAGGACCTGCCCCTTTTCGACTTTGCGGTAGGCCGCGCCGAAATCGTTACCGTGCCGGAGCGGTGGCGGTCCGCGATAAAGAACATTCTCTGGCATCAGATGGTTCTCCCTTCTCTGCTCCGCCGGTTGCACATTGACGTCCTGCACGTTCCCAGTTACCGGCGGCTACTGCCCGGCGGACCGTGTGCGTTGGTGGCAACCATTCACGACCTTGCTCCGTTTCATGTCCGGGCCAAGTACGACGTGGCACGCATGTTTTACGGGCGGGTGGTGGTCAAGCGCCTGGCCCGCCGGCAGGATGAGGTCATTGCCATCAGCACGAATACGGCACAGGACGTTGCGCGCTTCTTCGGTATCCCAGTGGGGAGACAAACCATCATCCACAACGGTATTGACCACAGCCGCTTTCATCCAGGGCTCCCCGCGGAAGCCAAAGCCGAGGCGGTCTCCCGCTGGCGGCTCGACGCACCGTACTTTCTTTTCGTGTCGCGGCTGGAGCACCCGGGCAAGAACCATGTGCGGCTCATCGAAGCGTTCAACCGTTTTAGAACGGACACCAAATCGAACCGGCTTCTCGCATTGGGTGGTAGTGATTGGCACGGCGCGGAAGTCATCCGTGCCGCGGCGGCGCAATCTCCGTTTGGGAAGGACATCCGATTTCTTGGGTTTGTGGAGGATGCATCGTTGCCCAACCTCTACCGCGCAGCCGAAACGATGGTTTATCCGTCCCTCTACGAAGGCTTCGGTCTGCCGCCCGTCGAGGCGATGGCGTGTGGGTGTCCGGTGTTGAGTTCCACGCGCGGCGCACTGGCGGAAGTGGTGGGCAATGCCGCGGACACTGCCGAACCGGAGAACATCGCCAGTCTGGCAGCGGGCTTGGGCCGCATGGCATCCGACGAGTCGCACCGCGCTCGCCTTAGCCAGGCGGGTCTCCTCAATGCGCGACGCTTCGACTGGGCGTCGAATGCGGAGCAAGTTCTGGGGGTGTATCGTGCCGCGCTCGCCCGGAAGCTGCCTGTGGCCTAGTGTCGTCCGCCGCAGCGCGGATTCTCCATCGCCTTTTGGATCTAGCCGTCATTGCATTCTTCATGGTCGGAGGTTGGCACAGAAACAGCATATACCCAAGGCGTTGTGAACATAGCCTTGTTACAAAATGCTGAAATAGAGTCACTTGTATGGAATCGCACAGATTCCAGCCATCCCAACGCCAGTAGGAGATGCGTTGCGGGTGCAACGCATGAGCAATTAGCAGCTCCATCAAGCCAGGTCATGACTGCCTCTGGGGAGAGTTAAATCACGCCATCCGACACGAGGTGAACACAAGCATGGACAATTCAGCTCTCACTGCGCCGAGCGATGCCGTGGCTTCTCCCGCGACTGAGACTCCGGCCGGGCGGGCACCGGCAAAACCGGGAGCTGGCTTACCCTTTGATCCGTGGCGATTAATCGCAGCACTACTGCGCAGGTGGTATCTGATTCTGGCCGCCGGTTTAGTGCTTGGGGGGCTCGCGGGGCTGGGAGGCTACGTGAAGTCTACGACTGCATACACCGCCGGCGCCCAACTAATGCGGCAGGAATCGTCGGTAACATTCCGCGCGTCAGAACTCGGCGAGCCTTTCAAGCCGCGCCAGCTTTCGGTCCCGACCCTGGTCAGCTTCATGAAGTCGCCTGCGGTGCTTCAGCGGGTGGCAGAACAGACGCAACTTCCCGCGCGTTCCATCGCGCCCGGCCTGAAGATCACGCCCGAGCGCAACACAGACTTGATCAACCTCGCCTTTGCCACCACCCGTAGCGCGCAGACGGCAGTGCGTGTTTTGAACGCGTTCGGCAACGAGGTCGTGCGACTCACGCACGAGATGCAGGCCCGGGAGGCCGCCGAGATGAACCGCCTATTGAAGCAGCAGCTCGCCAAGGCGGAGGACGACCTGCGCGCCGTGAATCGCGAGCTGCTCAATTTCGCTCAGCAGGCCGGGCTCATCAGCGCTGATAAGGAGATTGATGCTTATCTGCACAGCCTAGGCGATCTCGACATGCGGTGCGAGACGACGCGCATTGACTACGAAACTCTCGACTTAAAGATCAACGCTCTCGAGCGAGAGCTGGCCTCCAATAATCCGCTGACCGAGCGCGTGCAAGTCGCCCGCGACAAGCTGGCCGAGCTCCTGCAGCAATACACTGAGGCCAATCCACTCGTGGAAGAACAGAAGGCCACGGTCACGGAACTGGAGGCGCGACTGAAAGAGGCCGAGGCCAAACCTCTCGCAGCGCCGCGCCAAGGCGAGAGCGGTCTTGCCACAACCTTTTATGCCGAGCTCTTGGGCCTTAAAACGCAGAAAGAGGTCACTGCGGCACAGCTAGAAAAGCTCAAAACGGTGAGGGCGAGGCTAGAGGAAAAACTCCGCGGACTGCCCGAGAAAGGGATGCAACTGGCCCGCATCAAGGCGCGGCAGCAGTCGCTCGAAGCTTCCCAATCGCTGCTCGCCAGCCGCCAGCGCGAGGCCCAGCTCTACGAAGACAACCCCCTTGACTACTACCGTTTCTTTGAGTCAAAGCTCGATGAGGTGGATCGTACCGGCCGCAGTAAGAAATTGATTCTGCTGGCTTTGGTTGGAAGCGTTCTGGGTGCCTTCTTTACCGCCGCGTTCGTGTGCCTGGTAGAATCCCTCGATGATCGTATTAAGACCACGGCCGATTTGAGACGTGTCAGCAAGCTGCCGCTGCTGGCAACCTTGACCGACCTGGATGCGCTCGACGCGGTGGCGCAATCGAATTGGGCTTTCCGAACCTGGCTCGCACTGCAGGCCAGGCTCGTCCCCGGACCGCGTCGCGAGGTCGTTTGCGGTTTGGTGTCCGCAAACGGCCACGAAGGCTGTTCGACCTGGGTGGAACTCCTCGCGCGGGCGGCAAGCCAGCGCAATGAGGCGGTTCTAGCCGTGACGAATCGAGCGCCTCTCAATGGCAGCACGACGCCGCTTGCTGAGGCCCTCGCCCACCCTGTCTGCGTGGCGGTCACCCTCGGACGCATTCAGTGGTTAATCACCCCTCCTGATTGGCGTTGGGACACTCAGCGGCGGCGGCAGTGGCAATCTGCCGTGGACGCCTGGAGTCGCACCGAGGGATTGGTCGTGCTGGTCGAAGTCGGAGCCACGGACCAGCCCGAAACGCTTTTGTTCGCCGAGGAGCTGCCCCAACTTATCTGGCTGGCTGGCAGCGGTATTGCGCGCGCCCGCGGCACCACTGAACGCCTGCAGAACTTCCAACATGCCGGATGCCGGTTTGCCGGCGCAGCCCTGAATCGGGAAGTGAAGTTGTTTCCGTGGTTATGAAGATATCCTCACCCTCACGTGCGACTTTGGCAATCGCGCTCGTTGTCGCGGTGTCCGCCTGCGCGGATTTGGCCGCCCAGGAGAGCGTCATTCCCGTCGTGCCCAAACCTGAAGCGCCACAGGTTTTCGCAGGTTCAAACGCGAAGACGAAGGCAGCCTGGCAGACCCGCTACACGCTCGGCCCGAACGACGTCGTGGGCTTTGGCTTTTACGGCCATCCGGAACTGGCACGAGCCAACGTGCTCATCGGACCCGATGGCCGGGTGGGCTACCTGCAGGCGCAGGGCATCCTGGCCAGCGGACTCACGATTGATGAACTCAGAGAAGCGGTAACCGCCGAACTGGCGAAGTTCTACCGTAATCCGCGAGTCATCGTGACCCCGGGGGAGTTCCGCAGCAAGAAATTCTACGTTCTAGGTAAGGTCGTCAACAAGGGGGCCTTCACGCTGGCGCGCCCGCTCACGATCATCGAAGCCGTAGCCCAAGCCGGGGGCTTGGAGACGGGCACCTTCGCGCTCGACACAGTCGAGCTTGCTGATTTGCCCCGCAGTTTCCTTATCCGTAACCAGAGGCGTGTCGCCATTGACTTCGAGAAGCTGTTCCGGAATGGGGATCTCTCGCAGAACATCCTGATCGAACCGGATGACTACCTCTATTTCCCCTCCGCCACCGCCAACGAGATTTATGTGCTGGGCTCCGTGAAGGCGCCCGGAGCGCAAGTTCTGCCAACAGACGCGAGTGTGTTGGGGGCCATCACGCTCGGCGGAGGCTTTGCGGAGCGAGCGTACAAGCAACGCGTACTGGTCGTGCGTGGCGGGCTGGAGAATCCGCAGCGCATTGTCGTAAGCGCGGCGGACATGCTTGCCGGCCGAGCCACTGATTTCCGGCTCGAACCTCGCGACATGGTTTACGTCTCCGACCGTCCGTGGTCGCGTATTGAGGACCTCGCGGACATGGCCGCGACGGCATTCATCCAAAGCATGGTCACCGTCTGGACCGGTGGCAGCATTCAGCTCATCAAGAGCCCCGTCGTCCCGACGCTCCCTTAGCGCGCCGCCCTTAAGCACCATGAATTCTATTTCGGCTTTTATGTGCAGTAACGATTTGGCTGAGCCACCGGCGCTGATATCTGCCCGAGGGCAGAACGGCAAGAAGCAGCGCGTGTCACTATTTGCCAATGTGCTGCTCCGTCGCGTATTGCTTCCCGTTGCTGTCCTCTTCGGCTCGCTGCTGCCCTATTTTGCGGTGCTGCGAGAAACACCTGACTTCTGGACGAATGCCGGGGGATACCCGCTTTGGCTTCGTGAATGGGTTGGCTGCTTCATTCCAATGTTCCTGGGTCACCTCGTCCTCGTATTTTTCATCGCCTCGAGCCTGGTATTAGGAACGGCACAATCGGTCCGCACATGGTGGCTGGAGGCCGGAATCCTGGCGTTGGTCGTCATGCTCTCCGCCGTGTCCGCGGCGATAGCCCTCGCAAACAATATTTCCAATCTGATAGATGGCAGGCCTGTGCATTATCACCAACATACCCGCACTTTCCAGCCACGCCATGTATCTGCCGCCAGGCTGGCTGCGGCTCAACCGTGGGCTAAGCACTTTAACCCCTAAGCCAGTCTTGTCCGCCAAAATCCCGAGCCGACTATTGCATGCACTTTGAACACTTCATTTCGCGGGCGGTGAGTCTAGCCCGATACTCAACTGTGGCGGCCGGGTTAGTGCTTCTCGCCGGCTGCAAAACCACCGGCCCGAAGTTTGACCCGCGGGCCGCGCGGAGCTCTCCAGGCGGTTCGACCAACCTGTTCGCTAAAGCAGCCACGAATCATCTGAAGCCTGAGTGGCTCAAGCCTTCCGTCGGCCCCTTTCTTCTCGGCCCCGGCGACAAGCTGGATGTCGAAATTCTGGGCCGCACCGGCACGCGAACCACTACGTTTGTCTGCCCGGACGGTAAGATCTACTATGACCTCCTGGCAGGATTGGATGTCTGGGGTCTCACCCTGGCCGATACGCAGGCACTCCTGGAGCGCGAATTGGCCAGGTATTACACGCGACCGCAAGTGTCGGTCACGCTGACGGCAGTCGAAAGCAAACGAGTCTGGGTGCTGGGCCGGCTCAACAAGTCCGGCATCTACCCGCTCGACGGACCCATGACGATTGTCGAGGCGATCTCGCGTGCCGGAGGGCTCTTCACCTCGCGCTTCAGCGGGGCGACGGAGGAACTCGCGGACTTGAACCACAGCTTCATCATCCGCAAGGGCGAGATGTTGCCCGTGAACTTTCAGAAGCTGCTTCGGGGCGGAGATACCGCCCAGAATGTTTACCTCGAGCCAGACGATTTCATCTACCTGCCCTCTTCACTCGTCTCCCAGGTCTATGTGTTGGGTGCAGTCAATGGGCCGCGCCCGGTCGGGTTCATGGATAATATGACGGTTTCCACCGCCATCGCCAAGGCGCTCGGCACAGCGCCGGGAGCGCAGTTGTCCCATGTTGCAATTGTGCGCGGTTCTCTCAACGAGCCGAAGATAGCCATCGTCGACTTCAAGGCCATCGTAACCGGCCGCGCCCCGGATGTTCGCCTCGAACCCCGCGACATCATCTATGTGCCACAATCTCCGTATCGAACCATCGAACGCTACGCAAAAATGGTCACTGACACCTTCGTGAACACCGTTGCGGCGAATGCAGGCGGCCGAATAGTTGACTCGAAGTTCGGAGGGGTGGGTGTGAGCACCTCGATCGGGAAGTAACCAGTTGCGCCAATCTATGAAACCAGTTTCTACCTCATCAAAATCATTTGTCATCCCGTCCCTGGACGGGCTGCGGGCTATCTCAATTCTAATTGTCTTCCTGAGCCACGCTGGTCTGCATCGCTTCATTCCGGGCTTGTTTGGGGTGACCGTGTTCTTTTTCCTCAGTGGCTATCTCATCACGACCTTGTTGCGCCTCGAATGCGAACAGACTGGCGGCGTCAGTCTGCGGGACTTCTATTGGCGACGTGTGCTGCGAATATTCCCGCCGTTCTACCTGGTGCTCGGCGTCATCGTCCTTTTGATGCTCGCGGGATTGCTCAGGGGCACGTTCACCTGGCCGGCCGTTGGGGCGCAGGCACTTTACCTGGCGAACTACCAGGAAATCTTCGGCCACGGGGGACAGCCTCCAGGCACCGAGATCCTCTGGTCGCTCGCCGTTGAGGAGCACTTCTATCTCGTCTTTCCGTTACTCTACCTCGTGCTGCGCCGTTGGCTCCCGCAACCGCGTCACCAGTTCTACGCATTGGCTGGCCTCGCCGCGGTGGTGCTCGCGTGGCGGTTCGTGCTGGTTTATGGCTTGCACGCCATCCCGCTGGATCCGCGCGTCAGTCATCATCCACGGCTTTGTCACGCCACTGACACAAGGCTCGATTCCATTCTCTTCGGCTGCATGCTCGCCATCTATGGCAACCCGGCACTGGACCCAACGCGCTTCAGCCGGCGCTTTTGGGTCGGCGCGGCTGTTCCCCTCGGCATTGGCGCGATACTCTTCACCTTTGTTCACCGTGACCCTGGCTTCCGTGAAACACTCCGCTACACGGTGCAGGGGCTCGCGCTGCTTCCTATATTCATCGCGGCGATTCGATTCGCTGACAATGCCGCTTTCCGGTTCTTGAACTGGCGCTGGGTACGCTTTTTGGGCGTGCTTTCCTACAGCATCTATCTCACGCATGCGACGGTGATCGCCGCCTTTGCACAATGGCTGCAGTTGCCCGCCGGTTCCACGGGTCTATCCAGAGCCCTTCATCTGCTGCTACAGGGGCTTCTTGCGTTCATGGTATCTGCGGTAATTGCGACCCTCATTCATTACACCGTTGAGAAACCTTGCGCGCGCTTGCGCAAGAAGCTCTCGCGCGTCCGGGCGCCAATCCCGGCTATTTCTGCGACCTCCTTGACTTACATGAGGGTGGACCCGAGACCTTTCCCCCCGCGGGTCTCATGGGGCGTCGGGAAAGAGCCCTCGCTCGATCAGTTTCCGTCGGAGTTTGGGGTCAAGTCCTGTTCCACGCCATTCGAGCAAGGTATCCTTGAGGACCCCACAACGGGGACCGAGCAGGCGCTGTAACCGTAAGGCGGTTTCGCGGTCGCCAGTTTCGATCAGGACGGACCGGCGCGTCGTCAAGGGTCGGCAGACTGCAAACCAGGAACGGATTTCTTCGGCTACATTGGCCGGCACGGGCTTGGACGAGTACTTTGCCAGGGTAGCCAGCACCGCTTCAGCCGTAGTGCCCTGAGCAGCAGCCAGAATCGCCTTCCGGCGGGTCAGACGAAAGAGAGTGCCAACATGCCTGCCGGCGCGCTCAGCGAGCGGCGATAGTTCGACCTCGGCATTCAGATTGGGATGGAGGAAGACGATGTCGAAGTTAGGCTGGATGACGATGGCGGCGTCCGCGCTCGGCTCGCCATAAGCAAGTTCGGCGGATTGACCGAACAGGTATTTGCCAGGGGTTGAGAGGCGGAACCAGATTTGGCCATCCTCTCGCGCGGTGGTTTCCACGCAACCAAGAGGAACGAGCCGCTGCCAGAAAAAGGTCTCCAAGACCTCACGACAGACCTCTTCAATGGTCTCGGCCCGAAAGGGCCGCGCCCAGCCGCCGAATCGAGAAGTCGAGCGCGGTCGGCCGGAGTCTGGAACAACGGGATTTACGAGGGGATGACTGAGGCGCGCATGATAGTCCAGGAATGCGCCCAAAGCCATGCAGCCCTCATCCGGTGTTTGACGCCAGATGGAACCGAGCCACGTGTGATGGTCAAAGTCGCCGCCTCCCGCGCCGTCGAACCGGAAGTCGGCGGGCATGTAACTCAACGGGTCGATGTAGCCGCGAGACTCACCGGGATCACGGCGTTTGATCTCGAACAGCAGTTCGCGCAAGCGGTCTGCGGGTGGTTGGGCCAGCCACTTCCGGCCTTTGGTGGTGGCCACCAACAGGCGTTGGCTTTGGCTGGATTTGTCCTCCGCCAGCTTCAGTCCGGTCAGGCAAGAGGTGGCGAATGAGACCCAGGACGGACGATTCTCGCCCTCCCTTTCAAAGTAAGTCAGATAGTTCTTCTCCCAAGCCTTCAAGTTCGGCTGGTCCAGAAATGACTGCGGCCACGCCTGCGAATCCCATGCTGGCCCGCGCCCGGAAGACCGGATGTTGTCGTTCTCCTCGCGAAGATAGTGTTTGACCGCGTATTCATCGAGCAATTGGCGGGTGGGCTTCTGATCGAACAGCGGGAACTTCGCCAACTGGGCCATCAGTGCCCGGAAGGGCACGCTCGCCTTTGTTGGTTTGAGCCGGCCGGTTGAGACGGTCGCAGCCAGGCCCGCTTCCAACACCAGTTCCTTTTCGCTGCCGTAGCCTTCCGTCGAAACCGTGGCGGCATGGGATGGCGCAGCCAGCAGGTAATGGCGGCGGGCCGGGACAGAAAGCTTCTCCCAAACTGCTAACCACCGGAAGACGCAGATCCAATCCGTGTCAAAGAATTTCATGGTTCGGTTCAACCCTGCTCGAAACCGAGGTTTGCGCCAGTGCCTCCGGGAATCTGCTCGGGAGCCACCTCCACCTCGGCCGTATCGGAATCAATGCCCTCTGCAATGACACGGTCGGTCACTTCGTTCAGGAAGGAGGCCAGGGTTCGATCCAGTTCCTCGAACTCAGGCCATAGAACCTCGTTAACGAACCGCGTGGGGACGCGCGCCATAATTGTCGTGTAACGCTGCCCGCGGTAGCGATAAGGATGAATCTGATAGCGCCGGAGTAACGCAATGAGCAGCTTATGCGACCAGCGATCGCGAAGCTTGAAAGAAAACTCAACCGGCGGATCGGTTTGTTGTTGCTCGCGCAGGCGGCCGCGGATGCGATCCCGAGCATGAGCCGCTGCATCGCGCTCGCCGGGCGTGGCGGCGCCAGCGAAGAGTGCTTCAATACGTTGGAGTTTCTCGATGAGGCGCTGCTCGTCGGTCATGGATGCGGTAAGCCTGGGTTCAGGCGCGATTCCAGGTCCTGTTTGGGGTCGCTAGTCGCGCCGTGAGGCTCGAACTTGGCTTGTTTGAGTCTGCGGCTGACGTAATGTGTCGAGTACAACTCCTCGAGGTATGGGTTGCCGTACTTGCTGAATCGGAGCGGCTGACGGTGGCCTTTGCCCCACGATGTATAGACCGTTCTACTGGGCGTAAGCCCGAGTTCGTCGCGCGCATGCGAGCGCAGTGTTCGGAGAAGAAACTGGAATTTATTCAGGCTTCCAGGAAGGACCTGCTCCAAGTGGGATACTTGGCGGAATCGCCAGCGTTCATAATTCTCCTTGGTCAGTGTTCCCATCCCCATCAGTACGTCCACCATGCTGATATAGCCTTTGGCCTGCAAGATCTGGCCGGCTGTCGTCTTGGCTTTACGTGCGAGTTCCGTTCGGTTCATGCCGCCGAGGCGGGTTTAAACGCTGTGCCGGACCCTGGCGATGGTGTCACTGATGGCATCGGTTGGGTAACCAGCGATGGTTCGGGCGTGGGCCGGGGTTGCATTATCAACGTAGGTAAAAAGCCCTTCCTCGATATGGTAGCGGCCCTGCCATTGAATGGCAAATTGGCGATCAGTCTCCCCGAGTTCAAAGGGTCGTAGATCCCCTTCCTTCATCAGGCAAATCGCCAACTCATCTTCCCAGTCCAGCATCCAGGCGTCGCCCGTCGCCGTGGAGAAGAACACTAGCTGATTGAAGCCGATGACATGGGATTCGCCGTCTGATGCAAGCCTGCAAACATACTCTACTTCCTGGCGCAGGCTGGTTCCGGTCGGAGCAACCACGCTCTCCTTGGTGGACCAAGCCTGCTGCCCCTTGGCATTCATTGCTCGCAGGAATTTGGGTATTCGTTTCTTCTTGCTCATGGCTGTAATGGTATTGTGCAAGTTTAGCTGACTGGTCGCTCCTCTGCCAGTTCCTGACCCGGATCATCCAAAGTTACAATACGGTATTCATAACCCTGCTCGCAAAGAAAGAGCTGCCGGTTCAAGGCGAAATCCTGTTCGACTGTGTCGCGGGAGACAATGGAATAGAAGTGCGCCTGGTTCTCGCCCGGCTTCGGGCGGAGAACACGGCCCAACCGTTGCGCCTCCTCCTGGCGAGAGCCGAACATGCCGGAAACCTGGATGGCTACCGCGGCATCGGGCAGGTCCACCGAGAAATTGGCGATCTTGGAGACCACGAGCGCGCGAATCTCGCCGCGGCGGAATTGCTCGTAAACGACGTCGCGCTTCGCCTGGTTGGTCGCGCCGGAGAGGAGCGGCAGACCCAGTTCCCGCGCGAAGCCTTCCACCTGGGCCACATACATCCCGATGATCAGCACCGGCACATCGCGATGCCGCTCGAGCAGTTGGCGCACCACGCGGAGCTTGCCGGGGTTCTCCGAGGCGATGCGGAATTTGTGGCGCGCCTCGGCCACTGCGTATTCCATGCGGCGCTCCTCGGTCATGGGCAGGCGGATTTCGGTGCATACGGCCTGAGCAATCCACCCTTGCTTCTCCATTTCCTTCCAGGGCACATCGTATTTTTTGGGGCCGATGAGCGCGAAGACTTCGTTCTCCATCCCATCCTCACGAACCAGCGTAGCAGTCAAGCCAAGCCGCCGGCGCGCTTGCAATGACGCCGTGATCTGAAACACCGGCGCCGGCAGCAGGTGCACCTCGTCATAGATGATCAGCCCCCAGTTGCGCTGGTCGAAAAGCTTGAAATGAGTGAACTCGCTCTCCTTGCTCGGGCGGTGCGTGAGAATTTGATACGTGGCAATGGTAATAGGGCGGACTTCTTTCTGGTTGCCGCTGTATTCGCCGATGTCTTGCTCGGACAGGGACGTCTTGTCGAGCAACTCGCTCTTCCACTGGCGGGCCGCGGTGACACTGGTGGCCAGGATGAGCGTCGAGGCCCGCACCAGGGCCATGCACGCCATCCCCACGATGGTCTTCCCCGCGCCGCACGGGAGCACGATCACGCCCGAACCACCGCGTTCCGCGCCGCCAGCATGGAATATCTCCGCCGCCTCGTGCTGGTAATTGCGCGGGGCGAATGGCCTGCCGGAGACGGTAAAGGGGCGCAGAGTCAGCGGGAAGTCCTCGCCGACCAGGTACCCCGCGAGGTCTTCGGTGGGGAACCCCAGCTTGATGAGGGCGTGTTTTAGGCGACCCCGTTCCACCGCAGGCACCGCGAATTCCAATTCGCCCAGTCTGATGCCCAGCAAAAGCGTTAGGGTCTTTTGATGGGCCAATTCCTCCGCCAGCGGCCGGTCGCGAGCGGAGAGCAGCAGCGAATCGCCGTCACGCCGGGTTAATTTGAGGCAGCCGTAACGCGCGGCAAAATCGCGGACGCTCGCCCCGACGTGCCCGGGCAACGCATATTTCGACAGGCGCCGCAGTGTGCTGACAATGGTCTCCGCGGTTTCCCCCACGGCACACGCGTTCCAGATGGAAAGTGGAGTAACACGGTAGGTGTGGATATGCTCGGGCGATTTGACCAATTCCGCGAACCGCGCCAACGCATCACGCGCCTCTGTGTACAGCGGGTTATCCACCTCCACCAGAATGGTGTGGTCGCCCTGAACGATCAGCGGGTTCTCCGGTATGTACTCAGCCAAGCTACATCAGGCTGGCGCAAGGAAGGTGAATCGTAAATCTTAAACCCTCAACAGCCAGTTCCTCCGCGCCGTCTGCATGGAATCGCTGGCCACGCTCGGACTGCTTGATGTCGCCTATATCTACCCGCATCGACTCTGGCCGGACTTGAAAGACTCCCTGGCCGGCGACCTTCCTTTTTGCGGGCGCTACGACGGCCTGCTCTACGTGCGGCTCAATCCTCTTGGCGCCTATGCGCTTGGTTGTGCCGATAGCTACGAATACCGCCCTGAGGCCGCAGCCAAGTTGTTTCGAGTGTTGCCGAACCTCGATGTTGTTCTGGCAAATGGCCCCTTGAACCCGGCGGACCGGGCTAACCTGGAGTTGTTAGCCGCACCGAAAGGTGAAATGGTGTGGGTCCTGGATCCCGAGCGGATGCTGTCCCACGTGGAAACCGGCGGTGTCCTCAAAGACCTGCGCGCCTTCCTGGAGCAAAATGCCACGGAGAGCCTGCCGGCCAACGTCCAGGTATTCCTCCAGGAACTGCAAAACAAGACGGGCGCCTGCCATACGTTGCAGGAGGCTGTGCTGTTGGAATGGACCGATGAATCGCTTGCCCGGCTCATTGCCACGAGCGCAGGCATGAGCAAGCTCTGCTTCCACGCAGGCGAAAACCGGCTCGTCGTCCCCAGGAAGAGCTTGTCTGCTTTTGGACGCGCGTTAAGGAAACTTGGTTATGCTTTACCCAAGGGGGCTTGAACGCCGGAATACGGCAGGTTTTCCCCGGGCGCCAATCGCGCCGTCGTAACCGAACCCAGCGACAAGGCCAATCGTTGCAATCTGAGGCATGTAACGCCAAAAACCCTCTAGAAAGCACTATAGGTGGGGTTGCTCGAAGGCGGTCGGCTACTACAGGTAGTGTGCCCTGGCTGGTCTCGATCTCCAGTCCCAGAAGCGCTTACGGCACGTTGACACCGCCGTAGCCTCACCGGACACTCGCCGGAGACTCGCCGTAGTACCTCTGTCCCCGGGACAGAGGTACTACGGCGAGTCTCCGGCGAGTGTCCGGTGAGGCTCACGCGAGTATCGGGTGCGGGATGGGAGGAATAACTCGGCAGCAGGACAAGGAGAAAGCACTTGGTTTTCCAGCGGTTTGGTGGGCACGGCCGCAGAAATGCACTTGGACCCAAGAAACCGCTCGAGCGCCCCCGCTTTTGCGGGGCCTCAATTAAGCGCCATTAACGTTGGCCCTCGGCAGGAACCCGGGCCTGGAATGTACGGTTGCTCGGTTCGCCCGCGTCCGCCTTGTCTCGGCCTTAAATTCCCCCGCCCCAGGCCAAACTACGCTTCTTCCCTAGCGGGTTGAGCAGTTGGGCCGCACCGGCAGCCATGAACTCGGTTTCCGTGCCCGACATGAAGAACTGGAATCCTTGTTTCTGGAACTGTTTGATGGCCTCGGGTCTGAGGCCCGGCCGGCCCAGGAACTTGCCGTTTCTTTTGGCTGCCGCGACAATCGTGTCAATTGCCTCCTGGAGCCGCGGATGGTCTTGCTTGCCGCGCAGGCCCAGCGAGAAGGAGAGGTCACTGGTGCCGATAAAGATCACGTCAATCCCCGGCACGGCGGCAATCTCGTCAATATGCGACAACCCATCTGTGTTCTCAACCACCGCCACCACCAGGACATTCTGGTCCGCAAAGTCGTAGTAGCCCTCGGGAACGGGCCAGCGGAAATGAGCGAGGTCCGCACCTGAACCCCGCAACCCGTGGGGCGGATATCGGCACGCCGCGGCAGCTTGCCGGGCCAGTTCGGGAGTGCTGGTGAAAGGAAATATGACCCCGAGCACGCCGCAATCCAGAACGCGCTTGGCCATCCACAACTCATTCACCGGCGGGCGGGCGAACGGCACCGCCGTGAGCCCGCGTGTGGCGAGGACGACGTTGCGCACCGTTTCCAGGCTCACCGGCGTATGCTCCATTTCGAGCCAAAGAAAATCAAATCCCAGAGCTGCCGCCTGCGTCGCCACTTCCACGTTGTTAGTGCTGATAACGATGCCGACGGCCGTTTGGCCTTTCTTCAGCAGCTCTTTGACTGGGTTCTTCCATACGGGTTTCGTGTTCGAGGTTTTGGTTTTCATAATCATTTGTCCTTCATCAGCCAGACTTCGGAGACCTGGGACGAGCGGCCGTTGCCGCCCAGTCCAGGCTCACCAAACCAGCTCAACGTCAGCTTACCCGACTGCGTCGCGGTCGGGGCGATCGGAAATTCAAGCGGCTTGAAAGGCATCGGCTTGGCCAGATACGGGTGCACTTCTATGGCATCGTTGGCGACTAATCGGATCCTCCGTTTGGGGCTGTCGCCCGCGTAGAGCACCCTGACTTTGTAACGCGCTCTGGGATCGAGGTCGGTATAGACCATTTGCAGCGGGGCGTCATAGAGTGCTTCGGCATGGTCCATCCAGGCCACACGGCGGGCCACCCCGGGGTTTTCGTCCGGCTCATCCACTACCAGGTCTTCTTCGAAGTCCACCCGCGAGGATTGAAAGCAACCCGGGTCTTCGCCGAACCCGAGGCCGCGCAGCAAGTGGGGCTGGCAAGCGACGTTGCCCAGGTCATCGTAGAACCCGCCAGGCCCCGGGTTCGTCCATTGCAGGATTTCTTCTACCGCCTTGAGTCGTTCCGGAGCCGAGGCGAGCTTGCGAACGCGGCCGAACTGTTCTTGCAGCCAAGGCCGGTTGTTGAGTGGGTAATCCAACGTGTCCAGGCTCGCCCCCCGGTCCACGGCGATGGCCTGGTAACGCTCGACGCTCAGTTGCATGCCAATGCTTTGGAAGAGAGCCTCGGCCAGTTGGTGGATGCGGATGCGCCAGTCGGTGTTCGGGTGCTCTGCCAGTGCCCGGTCCAGGATCTCTGTGGCGTCCGAGATTGCGCGGGAAACCCCGATGTCTGGCGCCTTTCGCAAGCAGGCCATGGCCTGGCTTTCCAGATCCGTCTCGTAGATCAGACGTTGGCGAACATAAGCGTCGTAATACGCGCGAAACAGCGCTTGCTGGAAACGCCAGTTCTTCAGTTCCGCCGGCGTGGCCTTTTTCTCCAGCGCCTGGAACTGTCTCAGCGTGGTATCCACGCTCGCGTTGGCCAGCAGCGACCCCTGCCAGTCTCTTTCGAGGGCCAGTAATCCCTGGGCAAAGTCATCCGTATAGCGCTCACCGATAAGGTAGCGGCTGTATTGGCGCAGGATGTCCACGACGCGAGCTTCCGGGTCCCAACCCAGCCCGCACCAGATGATCTTGTTCACATCATCGTTGCAGCCTTCCGAATAGGTCAGAAAGCCAACCGTGTCAGGCTGGGTCCTGCGGAAGATAGTCGCCTCGGCTTCTGGTCGCGGATTGATGCACTCCCGCGCCTCGGTTAGCGCGTAGGCCACGTCCCAATCCGCCACCGGGTACTGGCACTGCCGTGAGTGGGTAATATCCGGGTAATGACGGATCGGGTATTTGGCCGGGACCAACTCACGCAACCGCGGCAGGCTGATCCGCACCTGGGGGCCGAACACAACGCCGCTCAGCCAAGTCGGTTGTTCGCGTTTGAGGATGTCAATGAACTCCTCCAGCCAGGCCTGGTTGAAGCTTTGAGGCGAAACCCACATCTGCGCCTTTGGGTGATAGCGGTGGAGGTTCTGCGTCTGCTTTTCCAACAGGGCCATCAGCACTTTCGGCTGAGTGTGGCCGGGATCGCCACCGGGCACGAATACCGCATCAATGCGAGGCAGCTTGGCAAACACTTCACCCCATTCGCGCAAGGCGGACTCGACGGTCTTCTCGTCGGCGTAGTCCTTGTCCATGGCGGGATACCAGATCCAGACATCGAGGCCGTAGGAATCGGCGACCCGGGACATGCCCTGCATCATTTCCATCGGCGGCAGGGGGAAGTGAGGGCTATCGGCATCGTCATCCGAGCGAGGGGGGATAAGTTCGATCGCATTGCAGCCGAAGACAGCGAGGTCGCGGAAGTATTGCTCCCAAGTGGGAAGATCCCAAGCGTCGTAAGAGTTGCACTTGGGGCGATAGCCTAACTGGTGTCCGCGCAGGGGGTACTTGGGCGCGGTGGTGAGATCCAGGTCGTCCCGCAGGCTAACGCTCCCTCGCTCCATACTCAGTTCGCGGAGCAAGTTCCCGACGCCGAAAAGAACACCACGCTCATCGTTGCCAAGAACCACCACCACCGGGTTCTTTTCCGCCTTCCGGACGCACAGCCGGTAACCTTCCGCTGCGCTAGGCATCGGCGCTGATTGCAATTCTGCCGCGTATGGCCCGGTGATCTGACTCAGCGCAGACTTCAGGCCTAGGGCAATCACGGGAACGTTCGTAGTCGGCCATGCGGTCATTTGCGGCCAGTGGATCCTCGTGCGTTTCTCGGCTTCTTCGACCAGCATCGTTACCGCCTGCTTCTGTCTCGGAGAAGCGTCCGGCGAGAGGACAATCACCGCATCGCGCAAATCGAGCGCATGGCCTGAAATGGCCCAGCTAAGACCGAAAAACAGAACCAGCGAGCGCGTTGACGGACCTAGTTGATTTTGGAGATTCATGTTTAGGGGAGTTGGAGCATTGTCCAGGAGGGACCTCTGACAATAGCCCGGGGCTTTAGCCCCGGGAACGCGGTCCCAAGGGCATAAGTCCCGAAGGGACGGTTGAACGGAAGCAACCGGGCGCTGTTGGTCAGCCGTCCCTTCGGGACTCGGCACACCACGCCACCCATCCCAGCGTTGAAACGCTGGGCTATTCTCACACGTCCCTTCGGGACGTCCAGGCGGGGTATCCCCTGAGAAACACCTGCGAGCACTTCAGGCGCAAATGGTGCCAGATTCGTTTGGGGGTTTCGCCACATATTGAGGTCAGGTCGCGGACGATGTGCCTCGATCACGGTCCTTCGGCCGCAGGAAGAACATCAACACTGCTGCCAGCAGGGCGGGCAAGGAACAATAGGCGAAACTGACCGCCAGGGGGACGCCGCTGTCCTTGAGGTGGCCGAGCAGCGGGGTCAGGCAAGCGCCCGAGGCGATGCCGAAGAAGTTCAACAACCCGTACCCCGTGGCACGGAACCGGGGCGGGGCGAGCTGGCAGAGAATGGGCATGTTGTTTGCATCAAACATCCCGAAGCCAAAGCCATAAAGCAGCGTGCCGGAAATGGTCAATGCAAATCCTGGCGCCAGGCCGATGACCAAAATCCCGGGCACGAGCAGAGCCAGGCCCAGCGCGCTCAGGTAGGTGCGCCCGCGGACAGTGCGCTGGGCCCAGCGATCGGCCAGCCACCCGCCGACAATCACGCCAAAGAACGCCGCGCCGGCATTAGTGAAGGTGGCCCAAAGACCGGAGGGTGCCTGGGCCATGCCGAAGCGATCCTGCAACAGCGTGGGCAGCCAGTTCTTAACCGCCCAGCCGGAGAGGCTCGGCAACGAGAAACACAGGATCAGGATCACGAAGCCCCGCCAGTCCACGCCGACCGCCGCGCTCGTGGCTGAGGTCGAGACTGATTCCGCTGGATTGCCGCGATCCGTGTCGCGGAGGAATATCATCAGCACTAGAGCGTAAACGACCCCGATGGCGCCGCAACCCGCGAATGCCGCGCGCCAGGAGACGTCCTGCGCCACCCAGCCGCCAATGCCGCCGAGCGCCTGCCCAATGTAAACACCGCTCAAATGGGCCCCCACGGCGAGCGAGCGCGTGGGGCCGCGGTGATAATAGGCAATCAGCGCCAGGCCTGCCGGCATGTAGAGCGCCTCGCTCACTCCCATGATAGCGCGCAATGCGAAGAGCTGGTGGAAGTTCGCGGCCTGCCCCATCAACAGCGTGACCGACGACCACACCCCAAGGCTTGCGACGATCAGCCATTTACGGCTCAGGCGGTCGGCGATGGCGCCGCCCATCGGGCTGCAGAGGGCATAAACCCACAGGAAGATTGCCATCAGCCAGCCGAAGTTCCTCGCGCTTTGCAGTTCCACGATGTCCGCCTTGATGGATAAGCCCATGGTAGAGAGCATCTGGCGATCGAGGTAATTCAGGACAACGACCGGCCAGAGCAAGGCCACGACCGTCCAGGCGTAAGCAGGCGCTTTCTGCGCGTTTGCAATCATAACGCTCCTTCCACGCGCCCCGCAGGCGGACAACGGAGCTTCGTGCCCGCAGCAAGAAGGTCATCCAACCTAGAGACTCCTTGGAGCAGCGGAGCCGCAACCAAAACGAAGCGCGCAATAAACCGCAGAGACGCGATACACGCAGAGAAAGACACGGGAGGAGAGAATCTTGTCCAAGATGCACGATTCTCGCCTTTTGCACTACACTCCTGGGCAGACGGGAAAGCTCCGTCAGGAGCGCCATGTTTATAGTTACCAAACCCCGGGGAGCACCTTGTGACCACAAACCCGCCCGCCGGGAGGCCGGTTGGTGGAAAGCAACGTGGTTCCACAAGGTAGTTCTCAAGCTCTACCAGGAGCGGCATCTCTGGCTCGCGCGATGCTGTGCCACAACATGCCGCTCCTAAAGGAGCTTGGCTCCTGCGGCACGACTTGACTATAGACATGGCGCTCCTAACGGAGCTTTCGCGAACGGACCTGCACTTTCGAGGCAGCTCGTATGGGAGTAGTAGTTCACTTCTTCAAGACCTGAATCAGGGCAGTGAAGTTGATCTTGGGCCGACGACCCGGGAAGATTTCACGGGCTTCGCGCTCAAGATCCTCACGAGTTCGACGCGGGCGCTGGCCCGCCTTTGTTACTGCCAAGGCAGGTCTGCAATCGTCGGTCACCATCCAGTAAGGGTCGGAGGGCCAGCAACGCGCCCCTTTGGCCGTATTGCAGTTCCTCTGTTGCCTCTGTTGTCTCCTGTTCAACTGTATAGGTGCGGTTAGGGAGTCTTTTCCTCCTGCAGTAATTCGGCCAGGTTATAGTGTGTAAAACGGGTGTGCGCGGCCGGGCTTTTCGAGTCGGCATTCGCGACCCAGAAATCGAGCGAGCCTGGCTCAAACAGCGCGCAGTGAAGGTTGGAGGTCATGCAGACGGGCCGCTTCATCAGTTCGCGGGCACCCTCCGCATCGAGCTTGCCGTAGTTCGCTTGGACGCGGCGAGCCAGTTCCTCGTAGCGATCGCCAGCGGACAGCAATACCGCGTCCGGGACAGCGTGCGGCAGGAGCGGATGGCTCTGGCCGGGCAGGATGGTCTCGAACTTGTCCGCGGTCGCGGCGATGCCCACCGCGCGGTTAGATTTGGCGTCGGATATGACGAAGTAGTATTCGCAGGTGCGGGGGCCTTTGCGCATGATTTCCACCGCCTCGTCCAGCGTGTTCGCCTTTTCCATGACCTCGCGCACCAGCTCGGCCATCGGTTTCCCATCCCAATGGCCCTGGCCCTTGCCCCCCATCTCACCGATAGCCAGGTGCTTCTCGTTCATGGCGGTGACGGAACCAACGAAGCCGGCGTAGCCGATATTCACCCACGCGTTGCCGCGGTCGGGTTGGAACACCATGACGACCGCGCTCTGCTCCAGGCCCATGCCGCGCATGTAATCCAGGATGCGCCCATGATAGAGGCGGCCATCGGTCGTCGCCTTGCCATAGACGGCGAAGCCGCTGCAATGGAACATCTCGGGGAAAAAGTTCGCCAGCCGGACTTCCTCGCGCGGCATCCCGGCGGCGCTGGCCATAGCGTCCATTTCTCGAAAGTAACGCTCGTCCATGAACGGGTTCAGCCGCTGCTGGGCAGCCTCGATCTCGCCGAAGACCCACTTCCCCTCCTCGAACGAGGTGCCGACGCCTACCCCGAACAGGATGTGATCCACGAGTTGGTGGATGTCCTTCTTCATCAGCACGCCGTGCTGGTGGCCCATCTCCTCGGGCGTGCCCTTCAGGACCAGCACGCGGGTGCCATCCACCATCTCCAGCCGCCCATTGCCTTCCCGGGCGACGACCCGCCGCTCGCCAGTGGCCGGGCCCAGAGTGGGGATCTTCTCACCCAACATGCTAATGGCCACATTCATAAAGCGCGTTATGTGGGAACGCGCCACCGTCTCGATCTTGTCGCCTGCATCCGCCTTCAGCTTCCAGCGTTCAGCAGGCCAAGCCTCCGCGAACGTGGGGTTGCCCAATTCGACTTGCATATCCGTCCCTTTGCCCTCGCGGTAGGCCAGGCGAATGGGGAAGCAGTCGCTCTCACGAACCCACAACTGCAAGGTCCCCTGCGGCAGCTTCAAAGCGTCAATCGCCTCGGGTTTCGGGGTGGCCGTCAGGACCCGGCACGGAGTGGCCCCAACGACCTCGTCCGGCAGCGCCTTCACCTCAGTCAGCAACGGCAGCAAAGCGAGCTGCTCGGCGGCGACCGGCAGCTTCAGCGGCCCCAGCGCCGTTTCGCCTTTGGCGTCCGGCGCGGTCGCAAACGGCGCCTTATCGGGCGAGCCAATCAGTCCGAACTTCTTCCCAGGAGCATAGACCCAGATTTCCTGTCCATCGCGGCAGGCGACATAGCTCTGACGGTCCCAATTCACGGAGAGCCGAGCGTGGTCTGGCGCCTGGAACGCCAGGTCCAACTGCCGTCCCTCTGCCTCTTTCGGCAGCCCTTCGGCCTTGAGCAACTTCACGGTGGTCGTGAAGGTGCGCGGCGCCTGGTCAGCCGGTGGCGCGAGTATCGCCGTAAGCTGAGCCAGCGCCTGGGCGAAGAGCTGTGACGGCGAGTTGGTCTTCGCCTCCTGCGCCGGGCAGACGCAAGTCAGCAGGAGAGCCAAGGCGAGAATACCGGCCGTTGTGCGCGCTAGACGGGTGGCTCCGGCAGGAATGATGGTTGAGCGGACCAGGGACGTTGAGGTGGGCACTTTCATATCGTTCAAGACCAGTAATGACTAGCACGGTTTCGGCAAAGCGCCAGCAATTTGGCACCAGTAATCCTCACTCTAGGGATGGGTCGCAGGGTGGGGCGCGTCACTCCGTGCGCGCCGTTCGCTCGCAAACGTCCTAGCCCGAACATTTCACACCCTCCGGAGCGCCGGTCTCCGACCCGGCGTCTCCCAGCTATTTGGCAGACGCCGGGTCGGAGACCGGCGCTCCGGCCCGCAGGCGTTTCAAGGTGAGTGTGAAAAATCCAGGCAAGGACCGGCGAGCGCGGAGTGGCCCGCCCTAGCCCAGGCTTGATCGGGGCCAGTGTCGCCGGGAGGAGGAACTTGGAACCACGCATCGCAATCGGCGCAGGCTCGGGCCATCCGAGGGTAGAAGGCCCTGACTTGGAGCCTGGTGCGGCTAGGAGGCGTCCCTGGGACCCAAGGGCAGCCCGGAAGCCCTTCCCGGGTTTTTCTTGTACAAATAGCCCTCAAAGCAAAAGAGAAGGCATCGGCCCAAAAAGCGGTGCCCGGATACCCCGCACAGGGCGCGCGACCTGGGCCGCGGGGGATGACAAACCGCCCGACAATCGCAACCGCCCTGAATGCGTCTCTGGCCGGACCAATCTCCAGTCTGGCCCGTTTCCCGCGAACACCAACTTTGCCGGGGCGTTGCAGTTCGTTTATCGCGCTGGTGTGGGCGGGCGTATCTCGACACCACCACCAATTCTCCCCCTCACCCTTCCCTCTCCCCCTCGGCGGGGGCGAGGGGAAAGCCCACGTTTGCCTGCGATCCTCCCTCGCCCCCGCCGAGGGGGAGAGGGAAGGGTGAGGGGG
>Ga0118677_10001026_pt1 | contig 60119 bp, 77 predicted proteins | sample AliMusrvi5mmetaG_FD_86154 | JGI IMG/M metagenome (GOLD analysis project Ga0118677, IMG submission 86154)
ATGAGCCAATTGCTGAATGACCGAATGCCATAATTCCTAGAGCAGTGGGCATCATGAACTTTATGGCAAGACAACCAATAACCCATGCTAGAAGCGTGAATCCTAGCAGAACAAAGAATGGACCGGATGCATTGTTTGCGATGGAAATATACTCGGGTGAATATGTTATCACGGAGCCATGCATTAATAGACCTGTGACAAGATAGAATGATGGAATTCCCATCAGAACTCCTGTAATAATTGCGTTTGAAACAACAGCCTTCATAACTGCGTTATAACATTCCCTAAATCCCTTACAGATATCACGCGGCATTTCTCACGATTGGGCGCAAGTTTCGTCTGCATGCTGGGTAAGGTTCAATTTTTTATTGCTTATCACCTTTTAGCAAATTACAAGATTCATGAGTAACTTGACAATTTTCTAGAGTTGTTTTTCCGCCCTTTGACCATGGAATAATATGATCTCCAACAAAAGTTTGATGAGTATAAATAATTTCATAACAAAGACTACAAATATTATTCTGTTCCTTTAGTTTTATCTTCTTTTCTTTTTCGGTAAAGGCTCTTCTTTCTTTGCAAGAAAATTCTTCTACAATTGTATTTATATCACGAAGGACCCGCCGCTGAAGATCTCCATTTCTACCAGCTTCAGTCCTTTCAATTTTCAAGAAGAAATTTTCCTTAATCTTATTTGAAATAGGTGTGCAAATACGACGAAAATCTTCAGGTTTATCAAAATGCTTTACTAAGCGACCTAGCAGAAATACAAGTTCAGTTCCTCTATGTGCAGATTTAAGAATTGTTTCGCCTTTATCATTTGTAAAACAGTTACATTCCTTTAATGAAGCCATGTAACTACTTGCCTTTTTAAGAGTTTGCAACCATTTTTCCTTATTCTTCTCAGTATTTTCTTTAATCACTTTAACAGTTTTACCAAGTTTCTCATCCTGCCAACCCTTCAATAACTTTTTCTTGGATGAGAAATCTTTCATATAAGATTCTGTTACAGATCCTTCACTTGTTGCAAGAATAATCTGAAGAAGTTCTTCAAGTTGACCTCTTTGCGACTCTTTCTTAATGAATATATCACTATCATGAAATAGTTCAAGTGAAGGTTTCAAAACTTTATTTGCTAGATCAGAAATGACTGGCAGTGCAAGTTCATATGCATTTAACTTCTTGCCTCCTTTATTAAGACGTTCCCATAGAATCTTTAGACTATCTGGATCATTTGCTGTCTCTTCATCAATATAATTAATCATAAATTTATAATCAAGAATTCTATTCCGAATATCTCTAGGTAGATCCCGAAAATATTGATTTTCATAATTCTTTAAGGGACTTGTATCCTCTGTTAATTTACAAAGTGCATACTTATTATCTATAAAATTAATTATTGCTTCAATCTTATGTGCTCCATCAAATACATCATCCATCATTTCTTCTTCATTATCATGATCGCTAATTCTCTTAATTAAATAAATTGGACAACATGTCCAACCCCGAACTGCTGTGTCTATAAATGCAGTATTCTCCTTTTCAGTCCAACAATTATTTCTTTGAATTGGTGGTCGAGGTTTCAAAACAGGACGATTGTGTGATTTTGCAACATGCGGATCTACTCTATTCTTCAAACTAATTGCTGATTCTTCAGGCATTTATTTGCTCCAAACACCAATGATATAATCAATTTTTATTCCGCCTAAACCCAATCTGCTAGATTCTAGCAGAATGCCCATCAGTTTTAAAACAACTCAATGGCCTATTGACAGGCTTCTAGAATGGCGTGAATGTGGAAGAATCAAGATTCCAACTCATCAACGCGGATTTGTTTGGGATACAAAGTTGCAGACTGGTTTAATTGATACTGTAACAAGAGGTCTTCCTTTACCTTCTCTTACATTGTCAAAAGATAGTCAAAATCAAGATCTCTATTTTGTTGAAGATGGACAACAGCGAATCACAACTTTATTAAAATATAGAAATGGCGAAACATGTATCAAGGGTAGATTTTTTATGAATGAATCCGAGCAGTTTAGAAATGCATTTCTTTCTTACAAAATTGGTGTTTTGATATATGAAGATGCAACACAGGAAGAACGGGTCGAAATTTTTGATCGTTTGCAGAATGGTATGGCTCTATCTGCAGGAGAACGATTTAATGCTCTTCGTTATCTTTCACCAACTGTCCAATGGGCATGTGAAATGATTTTGAATGAAGGTTCTGCTTATAATAGAACAATTCAAGCTTTTTGGGGTGAAAAACTTTTGAATCCTAGTGAAGAACGACTAAAAGATGGGACAAAGCGTTTCAGTGTTCTAAAGGAGGCTGTTTCACTTTGTGCCGGTTTGCTATGGGGACCAGAGTTTTATACTGATTCCTATGATAAATTGCGGGAAAATCTTCGTCAACCACTTACGTCTGTTCAAATGTCTAAAGCAAAAAATATTTTACTGCGGCTCTTTAAAATTTATGGAGATGCGATTGCAAAAGAGATGCCAAATGAAAATATTATTGTCAAGGATAAAAAGTTAAAGGAAGATTTTTGGAAGCCAAAGAATTTTTCATTTTATATTCTTTATGGATTATGGACATATCCCAATACATGGCCTCAGCAAACAGAAAAATGGGTTAACTTATTGTCTGCATATCGTGTGCATCCCAAGTTTAATAAGGAAAAAGTGCAATTTAATGGACAGAATATAACCGGTGTTGACAAATGGAGAGTAGGATATCAGTCAGTAATGGGTTTGATAAATTATAATGCAGTTGGAGGTGTCTTACAAGATGATTCTGAAGAGGATTAAATAGGTTTAATTACATAAACCACCTTTTCTCCGACCCTTACAAAGCCTGATTCGATAATTTCTTTGCATATATTAAAAATGGTTGCAAAGACCCTAAAGAATAAAAGGCAGAAGAAGCAGAAAGGAGGAGGATTCTTTACAAGAAATACAAGTAAAGTAAATGCTCAAATAGAGAAGGAAAATAATTTACTTGATGATAAACTTAATACAATTTTAGATAATACTAAAGATGCTCAAGATGCATTTATTGAGCATTTAAATGATTCAAAGTTAGCACCCAGTAAAACACCTTATTCTGCCCTCAAAAATGCGAATCAGAATACATTGAATCTAAAGAACAGAAGAAGATACCACAATTATTTAGAAGCTCTTGAAAAAAAATTAATAACAGAATCATTGCCAAGCATAACTGCACTTATGAGGAAGATACCATCCATAAAACAAAACAAGCAAGAAATATATCAACAAACTATTAAAAATATTAAAGACTATAAAGATAATCTTCTTTACACAGCACAAAATTATAATGATTATAGTTTCTATTCATATGGGACAGGTGCTGGTAAAACAGACAAATTATCAGAATTAAATGAAATAATTAAGCGTATTGATCTAGAATTAAAAACAGAAGAAAGTATTCCTTTACCTGATTATGGCGGTACCAAGAAAGAATACAGTGAAATATTTGGATTTTACTAAAGTTCCTTACAAATCAAGCAGAAAAAAATATTTACTAAATATAAATGAAGCATTCTGTCAATTATATGCTTGCACTTATTGCGTTTCTTTTTTGCGTTCTTGTGTTAAATAATTTCTTAAATATAGAAAGATTTGATGATTTTTGGAAAGATTTTGGAATAGGTGTGACTAGTTTTTTTTTGCCACCTGAAGATCCGTATTCAATTTGGGGTGGTCATTTTCAAAAAGCGCTGCGCGATGGAGTTCATCCCTAATGCAGACGTTAAAGTTCCCTACAAATCAAGCAGATATCCCATTTCTTTGACTCAACTTTTGAAAGCTCTTTGCCGCAGTCTTCACACTTCTTAACATGCAGTTTTGAAATTGATTCTTTTATCTCAGTGATAATAGCATCTGTTATCGGTCCAATTAGCATAATTGTTATCGGTTTATCACCACCTGATTTATCTCTGCAGGAGAACCAAAGACGACTTCTAGAAAACCAGATATCCTCTTCCGCATAGTATTCCGGGTTCAAATACCTAATATACTGTTGCATGAATTTCTCCACAACTTCATCTGCTGGAACTCGGGTGACACCATCATACAGATCTGAGAACTCAAATGTTGCAATTTCAAAGTCTTCCATTACTTTCAGTGGTTATTTTACTCAACTTGATTAGTAATAGTTATAGCTAGAGATCTGCACAAATCCAGAGGATACGTTTTACCGCCGATTTTTCCGCGTCTTCCTCATCTTTCTCATCTTCCGGTTTCTAACGCGTGTTTTACGGACACGCCGCCGCTCTACTCCCACGTCTGCTTGGGCACGGGCGCCAGCTAAGGCTGGGCGGAGAGCGGCTGCGACATTACCGTTGGATAATTCAAGAGCAGTTCTGGCTTGATGAGGGGTGTATATGACACAGAAGATGATGTGGGACTGGGCGAGGAATCGGGCAGGATTGACATCGAAGGCTTCTAGAAACCCTGGCAAAATCGCTATTGCGCGATACTCATATGAAACCACAAAATTATGTAGCATTTCTTCAAAATCAATACCTAATTTGTCAGTTAAAGGTTGATAATTTTGTCGCAGATCCCAATATGGTTTCTTTTCACTAAGACTTATAAATTGACCTGTTATTGCTTGTCCATCATCATAACCGAGTTGATTTAATTTTTCATTTAGATTTATTTCTGCTTTGGCCCATTCATTTGTTCTACGAGGATCCATCCAAATGAATAAATATTGTTCAAAAGCATTTTTTATTTGATAGTGACTTTCTTGATTAGGCATTTATTACTATAAAAGATTTTTTAACACAACCGGGTAAGAGGCCGCCATCTGCAGGCCGCATTGTCCACTGGGATTGAACTTCGCCCCGCGTCCAAGCAAGATATAGCCGTTCGCACCCCACGACGCACCCCAGGAGTTCTTCACCAAGTAGTTTATGCTTTGCGGGTTTTACGGATTTTTCTTCTATGCTTTCTACTCTTCCTCATTACTAAACATGCATCTTCGAGACCTACAGGGTTTTTATTCGCTTGCTTGCATTGAGCACGATGAAGATCATGTTTCAGCTTTTTTTTTTGTTGTCTAATATTAATAAAACCATTGTTTGGATTCCAATTTAAATTTAAATTGAATAAGTCTTTTCTATTTTGTTCAGTAAAATTAGTTTTATCTCCAAACCACCAATTTTCCGCAGCTTTTTTTTTTGCATTATTCTTATTTTTATTTTCATGATCTCTTGTAAGAAGTCTTTTTCTAACTGCTTCTTTTTGTATCTCCCAACTACTCATTGCCTATTTTAAATAACTAATTTTTTCTTAGACGACGTGTTCTTTTGCCACCGCCACCGCCACCGCTACCTCCACCACCAGCTTCTTTAGATTTATTTAATTTGTCTAATAATTTTTCAGCGAATTCATTTATTTTCTCTGTATTCATAGCTAATATTTTTTTAATTCCGTTTTCACTCACATCTGGTGACTTGCGTAGCAAACGAAATATAGAGTTCAGTTTTTCTTCATCTGTTATTTCTAATAATTTATCAATTACGTCATTATTAAAATTCACTTTTCTTCCTGTTTCGATAACTCTTGCCTCCATTGAAAAAACAGGCGTTAACTTATGATTTAATTCTTTTTCTAAATCAAGTATTATTGCGGTGTTATATGTCAAAATTTCTTTTAAAAGATCATCCTCCATACTTGGTGATTTACTTATCAATCTCCTTACAGCATCCAGTTTTTCTTTAGATATTGCTTTTAATTTCTGTATTGTATTAGGATTAAAGAGAGCGCGGGCTCTTGTTGAAGGATCAATCATAGGTATTCTTCCTTGTGCGAAAGCAAACTCATTCAAAGAAGACATCTTAAATTAAACAAATATTAAAAATCCCGCCAGCAGCCACAATCAACGCATTTATCCCATTTTGTAATTATTTTTCCATTCACATCTCTTGCATGTTCGCAAAGGACTGCATAATGACCCGATCTACCGCAGCGCATGCAGACAGCTTTTGCCGACCATATTTCTCTATGAATCATTTTTTGTTCAGGTTCCGGAATTTCATTGCGAACATAAAAACCTCCACGCACATTCTCAATACCTTTTTCGGCCATGAGTTTCTTAGTAATCATATCTTCTTCAAATACATCCACGTTGTTATAAACAGCCTCCACAGATAGCGGCGAATGGGTCCGTGTCCAACCTGATCCTTTTCCAGCAAAATGTTGCTTAATTCTCTGTGTTGGATTCTTTGAGACTCCAACATAGAACTTGCCTGCAAGAAGGCGAAGAACATACACATTTGTTCTACTTGCCATTTATTTTCATTATATTTTATTAAAATAGTAAATTTACGCTGAATCTAAATTGAATTCCGCGGCAAACCACCTTCATCTTCAATTTCTTGAATCAAGGATTCATAGAGCGAAGTTGCTGTAACACGATTTTTCAGAGTATTGTAAGGCAATCCCCTTTTTCTTAGTATAGCACGGAACCAATGGACACCCAAAACATTTGGCGATTGTAACTCCTTTACGCAGAAACCCGCCACACCGTATTTGCTCGGATAGCAGGATTCCTCTTTCCCTCCACGCGTAGTAAATGCCTCCTTCACATCCCACCAGTTCAAAGGCAAGAATGCTTTAGCCTTTAGCACATATTTCTCAAGACGGCATGCAGCGATACCCTTGCGATACAGATTCATGTAGTCAAAAGGCGTTTTGAGTTCAAGAAGCTTTTCGGGAATATGTGCAAGAATCCACGTGGTCAACTCAGAGCCAGGACACGGCACCTTGATAAAGCCCATGTCTACAATTTCAGGATTCTTCATCTTATAAGCGCCCTTCTGTATTGTTCGTTCAGAAGAGAAGACATATTCACGATTCCAAATTTCAGCCGGAATGGGTTTCAGCAGAAAGATGTCTAAATCCATCCAATTACCACCCAGCTTATGTAACATGGTAAAGCGGAACAGATCGGCAAAGGGCAAGAAAGAATATGCATTCGCCCGCTTTCCTTGATGGGCGCGACCTTGGAACTCAAAGAGTTGGTTCTCATTCAAGATCAAACGAGCATCAATGACATGGATATGTTCTCGTGAAGGGATGTGCTCAATAAATTCATGAATGGGTAAATACGTATATACATGCACAGCATATCCCTGATTCACATAGGATTGCAAGCAGGCTCTTTCTAAACGACCAATGTGTTTACCTGTCCAAAAAGTTTGAAGAACCGGTCTTTCAAGGGGAGCCATCGTTGAAACTGTTTCTATAGGTGAATGATGCCTGCTTTTTCTAGTATGATGAGTTAAGTTAAAATGATTTACTCGTCTTGTAGGCATCCCTAATTTAGTAAGACAAATTAGATGCCTCAGCCAAAGACTTTTCTTGCATGGAATGTAAATTCTGTTCGAACTACAGCAGCTAATTATCATCTTAAGAAGGCTTTGTCGGATTCAGATCCGGATGTATTTTGCATGGGTGAAACAAAGCTAAGCCATGATAAAAAGTCAGAACATATTCTGTTAGAGTTGGAAAATGAATTTCCGCAATATCCTTACAAGTATTATAATACGAGCAAGAGCAGAAAAGGATATTCTGGGACGGCAATTTGGTCAAAGACTGAACCTCTTTCTGTGAACTATGATTTACCTAATCATGATGGTGCAGGTAATGAAGAAGGTCGAGTCATTGCTGTAGAATTCAACAAATTCTGGATTATACATGTATATACTCCCAATTCTGGAGAAGGTCTAAAACGTGTTAATTATAGAACTCAAGTATGGGATCCTGCTTTTCTTCAATATATCAAAAAGATGCAAGCAGAAAAGCCAGTTTTAGTTGCTGGAGATTTGAATATTGCAAATGATGATATTGATATTTTCAAACCGGAAGGTCATTCTAAGTCTGCGGGATTCACGCCTGAAGAGCGGGCAAATTTCAAGACACTTCTGCTAGAATGCAACCTAGTTGATTCTTTTCGGTATAAGAATCCAACTGAGAAAAAGTTTTCTTATTGGACCTATTTGTTCAATGCTCGTGGCTATAATAAGGGATGGCGGATAGATTACTGGCTGGTTCCTTCTGCGTGGAAACGCAAAATTAAGGAAGCGGAAATCTTTGATCAGCAGATGGGGTCTGATCATGCGCCTGTGTTTCTGCGACTTTAATTCTGCGGTTAATATAGGTAATGTTCTCAATGGGTGGTCTACTATCTAGAACTTCTCGTCCTCTTCCTTCTTCTCCTCCTTCAGCCACGGCTCCTCCTCCAGCCACGGCTCCTTTAGCCAAGAATTCTAATAATTTGACAAAAAAACCATCATTGATTAATCGTTTCTCTCCTTTCACTCGTAGATCTAAATCTGCAGCAAATTTACCTGTAAATTTAAATAAAAATGCTACAAGGAGCTGGGGAACTTTTTTTAAGGGTCCAAAGTCAAAACAACTCAAACATGCTGCTAAACATGGAAAATCAAATAATGTGCGTTTTTTACTTGAAAAAAACAATACATTTACTGAAGACGAGATTGCTGAAGCAATTTTTAGAGCGTCAAAGTATAGACATCCGAATACACTTGAGTTTTTGTTAGAGGATAAAATTTTAAACAAACTTACAAAAAAACAAGATGCATTAAATCATGCTCTTCTTGCTGTATTTTTTGATACAGATGGGATTAAAGCTGATTCAAATGAATTGGATAGAGATAGAAAAGACAATGTTATTAAAAAATTACTGGATAAGGGTGCAAAAGCAGATGTAAATATTAGTGAAAATCCAATTTATAAAAATAAAATATTTAATAATATAAAACCTCTATCTCTAATTCATTTAGTTTTCTTGCATGATGAAGCACAGCCTGATACCAAGTCAGAAAATGCAACTTTTCCTAAAGCAAAAATCTTTTATAGAAGAGCGCATTATCTTTTGAATGCTAAATCTGTTTCTAATTCTAAATCTCCTTTAGATTTATCAGCAATTGGTAATGAAGAAGAAAGAAATTATTACAAAGCAAGTGTTGAATATTTCTTTAAAAAAGATGAAGGAAAACATGATAATGCCGCAAAAATTAAAGAGGCATATGAAGCTAAATTAGCTGCTGCAGAGCAGGCTGGAAAAAATAAGAATAGAGAATTAGCTGCTTTAAAAGCTCAATTAGCTGCTTTGACTGCTTCTTCTGCTCCTCCTCCTTCAACTGCTCCTCCTTCAACTGCTCCTCCTCCTGCTTCTTCTGCTCCTCCTCCTGCTCCTTCTGCTTCTCCTTCAACTGCTCCTCAAAGAAGCCGCAAAGCTAGAGGTCGCAAGCGCCGCACATCAAGAAAGGCTTAATGCCTATAAAAATATGCAAGCATGCAAATTCCTAAAATAAGAAATAAAACTATACACACTCTTACATTTGTTATCCTAAAACTTCTTGTTAGTTCTGGAGAAGGAATTGTAATTTGTAAAGGAACTTCACTTGCAGAAACATTTATTTGATATGCTCGATTCTCGGAAATAATGGTTATATTTTGGGCCTGTTCGGCGTGGTATCGTGGTGGAGAAGGTGGCATCTGAATTAATTTAAAATGGCAAATTGGGCATTCGAAATGACCCTTGTGTAAATAATACGTCATCCAACACTCAAAATGGGAATGTATTCTGCAAGAACAGATTCCTTTTTCCTCAAAGAAAAACAAAGGCAACACTTCTTTAGTCGATTGCTCTTCGTTTTCAAGACAGAAAAGGCAAGATTCATCCATCCTATTTTTAGTTATTTCTTTCCTATCAATAGGATATGTCCCGACTTTTATTACCCTATAATAATCGTAACTGGTCTGTCATAGCAGAAGAAGATCCCAATTTTTTCAAGTCCAGATCGCGTTCAAGATCAAGAGGTGCAACACAAGAAGCAATTAATTTCGGCAAAGGAATAGTAAAATACAAGGTCGCGCCCAAATGTTCCCGTGGTGCAACATGCAACCGGAATAACTGTGATAAATTTCACGGATCAAAGGAATGCAATTTTGCTGCAGGAAAGATGATTAATAGAAGACCTAGATTGGCTGGCGGAAGAAAAAATCCTGATCTTGGAAAACCGATGAAATGCGGAAAAGGATCACAGTGCCAATTTAATCATAGATCAGTTACACGAAAACAGCGGACAGAGCAACATCGATATGAGACTGCTCGAAAGGAACAGGCACCCTCAATTGAAACAAAAGCGGATCTTCTTGCAGCGTATCCTTCGTTAGGTAGCGAAGGCGGAGCTACCTTTACAACAGGTGGAATGACACCTCTGGATCATGCGTGTTTGCTGCTTTCACTAAAGAAGAGCAATGTTGAACATGAAGAATCAGGTAACTCAATTAAGATTCATCTGAGTGAAAGAACAAGAAAGCTAGAATCCGAATCAAATCTATTTAATAAATTCCCCACCCTCGACTATTTGGCGGCATCTTCCTATTCTACTAAAAATATGTCGCAAAAGAATAAAGAAAAGCTTGTAAGATCACTTAACAAATCCGGATATAGATACAAGGAGCATGGAGATTTTATCAATATAGATTTTTAGGTGCATATTGAAAATAGTATCCTAGCAGAATTGAGTTGATTATTATACTAATAGAGCATGCAAAGAAAAGCGATGAATCGGAAATAAAATATCCATGCAAGAACCACAGAATGCTAGAAGCAAAAATAAGTAGTAAAGTATTTACAGATAAATCTTTTACTTCTTTCGTTTTTACCGTTTTATAAAGCTGAGGTAGAAGTTGAATACATGTTACAATTGGTGCAAAAACTGCAACTAGAGAAGCAAAAGTAAAAGATACCATTACTTTATTCAGATATAAAATTCTAGATGCAAGTCAAAAGGCAGGGCAAATCATGCTTGAAATGCCGATATGCCTTCTTATACAGAGCACCTGATCCCGGGTAGTAAAGTGACTCCTTCCATCGCGGTAAAATCTTCTTAACAGTCAAAAGCCAGAATCGTGCAAGAATCTTGCGGGCCGCAGCCTTCTTCTGCAAATCGGGATTACTCTTCATCAATTGGTTATATACAGAAGGACGGAATGCATGACGGATACTTGTAAGAAGATAATCTGTTTTCTTCAGTGCGAAGAAGCGCTTAAAGTAAGATATATCTTTGTCCATATTCTTGATAAGAAGAGTGACATGCGTTATCAAATTAGGATGAAATGCATCCGACTCCACAAACATATTAAGATACCGTTGCTTCTTGAACATAAATAGTTTAAGAACTTGTGATTCCAATTGATGGTAATGTATATCCTTACCGAAAATCTCAAGAATCATATCATAGCGTTGCAAGGCGATTGCCTTAGAAATCCATAGATCAATATCCTCATCGTAGATAGGGCAACGAGCATACTTAATATCATCCAGTGCATTCTTCAGAACCTGTAAAGTCGCAGTAGGATTATTGATTGCATTTGTTACCTTCTTGATAAGACGCTCCTCTTTAACAATCTTGGAAGGCATTTTGGCTCTCCTGCAGCCCATGAAGTTGAACTATATGTTCAATTTTTATTACAAGATTTAAGGTTGTGTATCCTTTTCTAGATAGAGAATGCAAGAGCGTTTCTTTGACACATCCGATTTAATTGAGTTCTTGGAAAAGAAAGATCTTATGCCCGAGTTTGAAAGAGTAATCAATGATGATGGTCCATTAGAATTTACGCAGGAAAATATTCTAGGAGACTATTTCACTGATAAGCGTGATATTCGCTACTTTATAATTTGGAAAGGGCGGAAGATTATTTTTACTGCTAGAGTTTTTTTGCCATTTGGAAAAGGCACTACTGCTCTAATAACAATGGTGCATACAGATAAAGACTATCGGAGAAAAGGAATTTGCTCTGCATCTTTGAAGAAAGTATTTGCTGAATACCCTGTTAAAAAATGGTATTTGGAAGTGTATAAAGATAATATTCCTGCCTTTCTAGCATATCTGAAAATTGGATTTGTGCCTTCTTCCAATCAACCAAATCCTGATATTATTGGTATGAATTTTACTCTTTAGATAATAGATGGTGCCTACTCGGAAGCATAAGCGGAGAAATAAAAAAACATTAAAACAAAAGAAAATAAAGATTGCTTTAGCTTTCTTTGGAATAACACGCAGTTTAAAATATACGATTGACTCAATAAAGAAAAATATTTTAGAAGTATTTAAGAAAAATAATATAGATTGCACTATCTTTATGCATACATATAAACTCAATGTGTATAAGAATCCGCGAACAGGAGAATCTACTGATAAAATAGATAATGAAGAATATCTTTTGCTAGACCCCGATTTTTTCCTCATTGAAGATCAAGACTTGATAAAGAAAGAATTAAACCTAGAAGCATATAGAAGTAAACCCGATCCTTGGAAAACTGAATACAGTAGTGTTGATAATTTTATTCTTGCACAGAGATCAAAAACACAACTTGTAAAAATGATAGCTGATTCTCAAATGAATTTTAATTATATAATCTGGTTACGACCTGATGTATTATATAGAAAACCATTTAGTATAGCATTCTTAAAACTAGTAAATAATACAACCATTTGCATACCTAATTTTCATCTTTTTGGAAAATACAATTTTAATGATAGATTTGCAATAACAAATATGAAGACATATAATCTTTATGGTGATACATTTGATTCTCTGCTAGGAATAAGTAAAAAACAAGAACTTCATTCCGAAACAATATTGGGCGGAATTATGAAGAGTCGCGGTCTTAAAGTAAAAAAAATTAATTTTAAGTTTTCTCGGATTCGTATTAATGGTGAAAATATTAATAAATTTAACTAGTTATCTGTCGCCTTCCCTTCAAACTCTTCCCGAAAGGTAATTCCCACCGGGAAACGCGGAATACCATCCTCCGATAGCTCTTGGTAACGAACAGTCAGTTCCTTTCCAATATAGGACTTTGCTTTCTTGAAGAAGGCAGCACGCTCCTCGTGTGTTCCCTTATGCACCACATGGAAATCCTTACCCTCCTTTGTCCTACAGATCCAAATCACGTGACCCTTCGCCAGTCCCTGCCCTTCAGTAAAACCGATAACTGGATACTCTGCATCCTCAAACTCCTTATACTTCTGCAGATCAACGGACCTTGAGCCAAGCTGATAGAGACCCTGTTTGTTCCTTATCATAAGACCTTCATTATTCTCTAGCACATACTTGTCATGAAATCCCTTTAGATCTTCACGCTTCTTGCACTCTTCTGTAGGCAGAAGATGGACATGCTCAAACTTATTCTTTGCGAAGAAGTTGCGAAGAGTGTGATAGCGCTCCTCGAAGGGCTGGTCGTTCACGCAATCATAGACCCACAGATTTACATTCTTGAGCTGCTCCCTGTCCTCTTCTGTGAACTTCTTCTTCTTTACGAGACCCACAAACTGCTGGAAGGAGAGCTTTGTAGAATAGACCTCTCCGTCCAAGATGAGACCCGCCTTTGTAGCGGGACCCAGCTCAGCGATGATGTGCTCTAGGCCAGTGAATGCCTTACCATTTCTGCTTGTAAGTGCATCATTAAAGAAGATAGAGCGCACACCATCTAGCTTGGCCTGCACATAACAGGGAAAGATAATCTTCTTGCCCATCTTATGGTAATCTAGTGCCAGCATGGGACTAATCGTCTTATGTGCAGCAACAGCATTATCAGATGCTAGACCGGGGACTTGAGCATTACTTAGCTTCTCAGCATATCCTCCTTCAAGCTTTCCTTGCCACGTGGACTGGGCTTCTAGCAGAGCCTGCTGGTAGGCGGTTGTCTCATTCTTCTTGCCTAGATTCTTGCCCTTTGTGATCTCCTTCTCGTTCACCATGATCTTGCCATCGAGCTGGCCGTGTGAAACGCGGAGTAGAGCGGTTTCTCCACCTCCTGCAGCGGCAGGACCTGAGGACTGCTTAATTACTTCAATTTGCCAGATTAGGCTCTTTCCAGTCTTGGACTTACTATACAGCTTGGGAAAATTACCAGATTCAGGGGCTGCCATTTTATATTTCCTTGTAACCTCTGCTTCAAGTCTTGTAGGGCCTTGTAATTCAATTTTTTGATTTTGGTTGTCTGCTTTTGGCACGGACGGTAGACGACCATTTGCTGCTTCTAGACGACCGTCTGCTGCTTCTAGACGACCACCTGCTGCTTCTAGACGACCACCTGCTGCTTCTAGACGACTATTTGCTGCTTCTAGACGACTATTTGCTGCTTCTAGACGACCAGATGACATAAAGGCTGCTTCTAGACTGTCATTCCAGTCAGCAGAACTTGACTCTAATTGGCGGGAAAAACGGGTTAGCCAGTTCTTTCTTTCTCTTATCTCAGGAGCATTTGCACTTTTTGAGTAAAGATTTATTACTTTTTTCACTGTTTGTCTATTCTTATTAATATTTCTTGAATTCCTTGTTCTAGCACGCGCAACAATTGGTTCTAACCTAGAATCAATTGTTTCACCAAAAGTGGCAGGTTTATTTCTTAAGATTGGCTCCATCCTATACAGTATGCATGATTTGTCTGCACATTTACTTCGCAAAAGGAACAAAATTATTCAAGCTCTTCAAGTTTCCTGCACGAGACTTTCTTGAGATTGCACGCACTTCCGTATAGCCCTCCTTCTTCTTCTGCTCCCAAAGAACTAAAGCATCGCGGAGAGCCTGTTCATGCGGGGAGCGTCCCGCAGAGCCAGTAGAAACTGTCTTCCCATGGGAAGCCATCTTGCCACCCTCTGTGCCATGGATTGTCGTGATTGTAGCCTGCCCTCTGCTCTTCTGCTCAACCTTGATCCACCAGAGATATTTTGTAGTGTTATGCATCTTCATCAGCATGGCAAAAGAACCTTGGGCTGGAGGGGCGCCGACCGCTCTACGTGTGTAGCCGCGCTTTGAGACACCTGCAAGATTACCTAGAGTAGGGGCCTTTCCTCTTGATCCGCTTCTTGATCCGCTTATACCTCTTGATGATGCACGCGAAGAGGAAGAGTGCTTGGAGTGTCTTGAACCTACAGGAGACTTTGATCCACGGCTGCTTCCAGTTCCAACTGATTTTGAACTACGGCTTCTGCTTCTGCTTGAACGGCTCTTTGCGCGACTAGATGCACGACTAGATGCGCGACTTCCAGCTCGTGAAGGCGGTGCTGAATGCTCCAATGAAGTAGCTAGTTGCTTTACCCACGCCGCATGCTCCTGTGCATGCGCGCCCGTCGGCGCGCCCGCCTTTAGAGTTCCATCCTTCTTGAACCAACGAGATGCGGCCTGCTGAGCCCTTGAAAGATTTGCCTTACGGTTATTACCATGGCGTGTATACTTTCCACCCTTTACACCTGCTTGAATCGCATTGATAAGCGGCGGAACGACTGTTCCTGACATTGCAGGCCTTCTGGAAAAAAGTTGACCAACTGCGCTCATTCTATTTAAGCATACGAATTAAATAGAAGTAATCAAAGAATGTCTTCAATCAAGGAAAAGGTTTTGGACGCACTCAAGAGCTTGAGGCAAAAGGCAATTGCTGAAAATGAGCCATTCAAGGTCCGGGCATACAATAAGGCCATCAAGGAAATTGATCAGGTTTCTAGCATCCAGCAGATCGATGATATTAAGGGACTGCCGGGGATTGGAGCTAAGATTCAGGCAAAAGTGGCTGAAATTCTGGAAACTGGTTCTCTGCAGGAGGCAACTGATGCTGCATCAGCCTATTCCCTAGATGCATATAACGCACTCCAGGAAGTCCATGGAATTGGTCCTGCAAAGGCACGAGATTTGATCACTAAGCATAAGATTCTGACTGTTGATGCACTACGCTCTGCTGCTCAAGCAAATCCAGATCTGCTGACACATTCACAGACAATTGGTCTTCAATATTTGGATGATTTGAAGAAACGCATTCCTCGGGCAGAGATGGAAAAGCATGAAGCCTATGTGCGGAAGATTCTTCCTAAGGAGTTTGAGATGGTAGTGGTGGGTTCTTACCGTCGAGGTGCGGCAAACTCAGGGGATTTTGACGTGATGATCACAAGTCATGCACTTCCTGAGCTCGCCGCCGCCGCCGCTTTTCAAGATGTGATTGAGCATTTTGAAGAAGTGGGGTATCTGAAGGCAGCGTTCGCAAAGGGGGCACACAAATATATGGGTGTCTGCCGCATTCCTAAGGGTCATACAAATCGGCATATTGATCTTCTTCTTTGCAAGCCGGAGGAATACTGGTATACGATCCTTTATTTCACAGGGTCAGATGTATTCAATGTCTCTATGCGTAAGTTGTGTCTGCAGAAGGGATATTCGCTTTCTGAGCATGGTCTTAAAATTGTTCGGGAAGGTGTGCCCGCACCACCTCTGATGAAATCTGAAAAGGATATTTTCGACTTTCTGGGCATAACTTATGTTCTGCCAGAAGATAGAAACAGTATTCTACCTTCGTAATTGCAGCCAAAGTGTAACATCCTTATTCAATTTAAGATAACCTATTTGTCTCATTGTAAACCATCCAATTCCTGAGTGATCTTTTTCATGCTCGTTATTATTTAATTTAGGAAGCTCATCTGAGTGAAGAACCGCTGTCCAGTATGGCCGATCTCTGAGATGAATAGGACTAATTAAATTGTAATCAACACCTTCTACATATCCTGACTCCTCTTCCACTTCTCTAACTGCAGTTTTTAGCATGGATACATCGCACATCTCTGCATGACCTTTTGTAAAACCCCACTTCCCTGTTCTTTTGCTTTGAACAAGTAAAATCCTGGACATTGTGCGGTCAAAAAGAATGATGCCTGCTCTGCGTTCATCTGACATTCTACTTTCAAGCAAAATTATTTTCTTAAGCCAGAATATAAATGTCTTCAGTCGGTCGCAGCCGTGCCTCTACTTCTCGTGGCAGCGCGTATTTGATCAACATTGTCGCGCTTAACGTTGCCACTTCGTCGGCGGCCAATGACGTATATGATCCGACGGGCGCCTCTTTGATGGCCACGAGTGGCTTGACGGTCACGCAGCTCGGCTTTGGCTCAGCCACGCCGGCCGCTGGCACGATCATGGTCCGTGACATGGGTGCGCAGGTCACAGTTCCGGGCGATTACGTGGGCCTCAGCGGCAACACGCCGCGCCGTGTTCTCCGCAAGGTGCAGCTCGTCTGCCCTAACGCGTCTTCACTCAACACGGTTACCAACAACACAAATGATGGTGTTGGTGGTTCACCGGCGGGCACGACGGCGTCAACGCCCGGCCAGCTTGCCAATCCCGGATTTGGCTGCTTCTACATTGAGGTCGGCGGCATTGCGCCTTCCAACAACACGGTTGGCGGCGTGAACAAGTGGGCCTCCCTTGTCCTTCCGTATTAAATAGATGGATCATAATTAGTATACCAATTTTAAGCATTCTTTGTGTTTAAAATTGTTTTCTTAAGCCGCCTGCAAATTAAATAAAACCAATAGCAATCTAGCAGAAATAATGTAAGGACTGCCGTTTTTGTTCCTCCATTTGGATATTCGTTTACAATGAGAATACGCCAGAAATAGTCCCAGATTCTGAATTTAGTAAATGTCACTGTAAAAAGTGCTTGATTAAGATATACAAGCCATTTTGGTAGCTTAAGAACTTGTTCAGTGACCAATGCATCAATTGCAAGAAACACAGTGCTAATTTCTAAATTAATCATTGCAGGTGCCTGAGGATAAAAGCTTTTTAAAGGAACATTTCTTGTTGAATATAGAAATCCAAGAGTGCTCAAATGATGAATTATAAAATCTGGTTTTGTAGTATGAAAAAGATCTACGAAAAGATATGAAGACAAAATAAAATTAATTAGCTTATATGCTTGAAAATAAGATAAAAACAAAACGTTTAAACATACAGTTATAGATGCAACATTTTTAATAAGGATTGTATTTCTTTCTGCACTCATTCTGGTTTAAATTATGGAAGAAACTTTAGGCACTTTATGTAGAAATGCCTCGTAGAGCTATCACAAAATCTATGTTACCTGCGGTTCAAACAACCACTGCGCCAACAGCTGCACCTGCAAAAAAGGAAGAATCTAGATCTGTTCTAGCAGATTCACTCCTATCTGGAGTTGGAAGTGGTGTTGGGTTTAGTTTAGGAAATGCCTTGTTCAAGTCATTTTTAACTGCGACTCCGGCACCTATACATGATCCGACTGTTCTGGCGAATGAATGCGATGAAGTAAAAAAACAGTTTGTAAAATGCTGTGAAAAATATGATCGGGATACTTGCAAGGATATTCTGGGTTATAATAAATGCCCTGTTGATTAAAATTATGTTAGTAACATAGAAATGCCTGGCTTTAATATGTTCGTAGGCGTCATGGTCTTTTATGCAGTGTTATCTTATGTTGTAATGCCTGTTGCATTTTACAACTTTTTTGGAAAAAATCTAAATTCTGCAGGAAACGGCTTTGTTGTAGGTAGTTTAGTTTCTGTTTTATTATGGTATACTTTTAGATCGCAAATTATTTAGTCGGACTTGCTAACACGAACAGGCCAGTTTGCAAGGAGGCAATCAAAGCGCTTGAGAATCACATCCTGAATCCGGTAGTCACGAAGCGACTCCGGACTGAAGACAACAGCGGGGACACCCGGAAAATTGAACTGCACCTGCTCGAAAGGCTTCTCATCCGCAGAAATTAGGGTGATAAAGTCGCGCAGATAGGCAAACATCTCCGTTGTATTCAGTGCCTGCTTGTGTCGGATCTGCTCATCCTTGTTGGTATACGTTAGAGTATAGAACTGACCCTCCGGCTTTACATGGATCTGGTCATCCTTGCGCGCATCCGAAAAGCTGCGCATTACATTGATTGAGAAGGAGGCATTCATAGAGGATTCGGTCGACATTTCAATTCACACACACTGCTATATAATAATGGTGTGTGCGCACTCAAATTTTTTGTTGGGGTTAAAAAAAGGGTTTCTTGCAGAGTTAATGACCTAGCCTTTCCTACTTGCAGAACGGATCAACATAATACGCGTAATAAGGATAATACAAGTCACTGAAACAAAAAGCTAAGAAGGCATAAATGAATGCAACACCTTGACCTGTTCCAGCGCTGATATTATAACACCATGATAGGCGCGCCGCTCCAAATCGAATTAGAATTACAAAAATAACTGCTAGAAGAGAAGTGAATGAAACAATTCCTACTAAACTGGCTGCCTGAGGATCTACCATCTAATCTAGACATAGAATAGATGAGTGATATATCACATTATTTATTCTCTTTGACTCTCTTGCAGGTCTGGTGGATTGCTGTTTGGGGTATTTTTGATCTAACTATGAGACGATTTGTTGGTAATAAGCCAATAAATCATATTGTCATTTATTTAATCTGCATGGTTGGAGTTTATATCTATTTATTAGCTATTCCTAATGCTGTAATACATCTCTAATAGTATCCTTCCAAGTGTCAAGATCTGCATAATACCTTGCTATCTGCTCTTCATTTTGTTTCTTAACTTCCTTGCATTCAGCGCATTGATTACATGGGCCTTGCCCATCTTCCCATTCAACTGTGTGATTAGACTTAATTGGTTTTGGCATTTCTGGCTTATTTCTGTAATCTCTATGTTTCGGATAATTTTCTTCATTATACTTTACTTTATGATGGTCATCAGGTAAATAATAAGGATAGAGTTCTGGGAATAAATCATAATAGTAGTCAGCTGCATTTCCAGGAGGTGCCTGCCAGATAATTACTAGTCTCTTTGTTCTAGCAGGATTAAGATGCGCTTTGCCATACCATGCTGGCATTCGAGGCATTTTATACAGCTGATACATTCACCTTAGATTCAATTTTTTCAGGTGAACGAATATCTAATTGAGCCACTTTCCACTGTGATGGCCTTCTTTCTTTCTCAACTTGGGAAGGCCTTCTTTCTTTCTCAACTTGGGAAGGCCTTCTTTCTTTCTCAACTTGGGAAGGCCTTCTTTCTTTCTCAACTTGGGATGGCCTTCTTTCCACTTTTGATACTTGTCTTACAATTTGTTCTTGAGGCTTTCTTCTTCTTAAGAGACCAATGCAACAGCACGTTAATAGGCAAAATCCGAAGACAGCAGATAACCCCACTGCTGCATTATATCCTTTATTTATGGATGCATTCCTATCCACATAAATTATTGTTATATTTGTTGAAGGAAGAGGTGTAAAAGAAGGCGTTGCCGTCATTGTAGCAGTTGCTGAAGCAGTCGCTGTGGCTGAAGAAGATGCTGAAGAAGTTGCTGAAGAAGTTGCTGAAGAAGACGCTGAAGAAGTTGCTGATGAAGAAGATGACGCTGAAGAAGACGCTGATGCTGAAGAAGTTGCTGATGAAGAAGATGTCGCTGAAGAAGTTGCTGTTGTCGCTCCACCCGTGACTATCAATGGGCAACAAAACTGATCAGTTGTTGAGTAGAGACCACTAGCAAAAATACATCCATATGAGGCGCCGCGTAAATTGCAGCTAGGTCCATTAATGATTTCCCAGCTTGAAGCTGCAGTAGAGCAGAATTGTTGGGCATTTGCTTGAATAAATGAGCAGTCAGGATTACCTTGATTGGCTGGGCATCCACTCATTGTGTGTGTTAATTGTGCAAAACTAGAGCATCCATATTCTGCTGCGGCTAAAGAAATAAGACTAATTGCGGATAGAAGGCGTAGCATTCTACTTTAACTGCTAGTTTTTGACTTATCTAGAAACGCAAGACGAGCCGCCCTTAGCTCTTCTCTTGTTAGAGGCTTATCAGCCTTTTCCTCAGCCAATTCAATCTTTGAATCATCTGCTCCTTCTTCAAGAGTTGAAGCCAAAGCAATAGATGCCATAATCGCCTCATCAATCTCTTTTGCTTCAGCCTCCTCATCTTCCGCATCCTTAATTGCTAGAATATCAAGCTCTGGCTGAAGGCGTGGATAGACTGCGTTTTTAATTGCATCAATATCATATCCTTCAATAAAAGCCAAAGCAGATTCAACCGAATCGGAATCAGCTGGATCGCCCTTATCAAGAGCCTCTTGAAGCTTCTGCTGGAGTGCTAGCAGATTTAGAGGATTTACTCCACGATTCCTTTCATTAGAGATAATATCATCAAGGCCAACAATTAGAAGTAGTGTGCGACGCGCTACCTTAGTTAAACCAGGTAGCTGCTCCATGACCTGTGCGAAAAGATCGGCGGCTGCCACTATTCTACTTTCTTCCTTTGCTTCCTCCATTCCTGCACCATCAAGACTAGCTTTAATCGCGGCTTCTAGCAGATTGTTATTACTAATATCAATGTGCTGGATTGTATCTAGAGTATCATATTCAAATTGCATTCTTGATCGCTTCCGGGGCATTTCTAGCAAATGCCTACACTAAGAAAAATAATCAATTTTTTTGCATTAGATGAATTTTGTCAAATATTTCTCATAAAGTGGTGGTAAGCGTGTATTCTTTTCAATAGGAATTATATCAGTTATGTAATTCAATCTGTCAAAAAGATCTTTTGATTTAATGATTCTTTCTTCAATTTTGGACGAATCCGTAAATTTTGGCTCATTATATTCTTGATGTCCATAATTTTTCAACTTATTCGATATAAATTTTGCATCTCCAAAATTGCTTAAATGCCATCCGCCCTCTTCGCATGAGTCTCCAACGATACCACGTATCATATTAAGAGTGAAACCTGATTGCTTATACCATTCATACATCATAATTTTAGAATAATGCCAATCATGTGTAAATTTACATTTCAAATTATAACAGTAAAAATCTTGCTGCAATGATAATATAGTAAATGGATTTATTTTTCCTTGACGTATTTTAAATAATAGTTTTGGATTTGGTATTTCATCAACATCAGATAGAATTATTACATCTTCATTCTCAAGTTTGAGATAGTCTAGACCATCTGAAATCGCATTTCGTTGAGCTTGTTCATTTCCCCATTGCTCATTTTTCTCTATTCTGCAAGGATATTCAAAAGGCAAGTGTTTTACCACATGAATTATTTTACTAGCAAACTGTGTATAATTTGCCATATTTTCTTTTAAAAAAAGTGGTTTTTCCCTACCAATAAATGTATGCGGCGATTCTACAATCACAAAGTAATCAACATGCTGATCTAGCAGATTAAGTCTGTAAGTTAGCATGTCAAATTCATTATAGAAAATGAAACAATCAATGATTTTCATTATTTGTTTCTATTCTTGCTTATTTAGTTATTTGGATATAGTTTTTAAATAATCACGATAAATTTTCATGGCATTTCGCATGCCGGATGTTTGATATTGTTTAAAAACATTTCTAAATATTTGATATTTATTGATGCTTTCATTTATTAGTTTTATTTCTTATCTTTCTTTCGTATTCCTGTTTCTTGCAGGTTTTACAAATTTTACAACAAAACGACCGGCTGATTTATGGCTTTACAAGTCTTGTTCTCTTCATCCATAGCACAGTGTATGAATTCATCCGATGGATTCATATATTGTATGTCAATTTTACTAAAATCCCAATTACCAAACCACCACAAATAACATGGGTGGGTTTCTAGTTGCTATAAGCCAATCCACCCATTCCGGACATGATACGGAGAACGTTGTAGTTCACGGCGTATACCATGACCTTGGCCGTGTTCGTTGAGCTGACCGTGTTGTTGGTGAGCGTCAAGAGGAGCGTGGCATTGTCAATGCGGGAGAAGTTGCAGCTGCCGCTCGGCTGGTGGTCCTCCGGCTTGAGGGCGAAGGAGTAGACGTTGATACCGACAGCCGGGATGTTGGTGTGGTGCTGGAACGGCTGGACCAAGTTGAAATACTTGCCCTCGCGCTCGGAGAAGCGGTCGTGGCCGTTGAGCTGGATCTTCGCCGTGACTACCGGGTTGTTGCCCGCAAGGCCCTCAACACGCGTTAGGGAGTAGCCGGAGTCGAGGACGGATCTGTCCCACCAGTCGGAGAAGTTGAACGGCTGCTGACCCTTCCACGCCGCCGGCGTGACGTCGTCGCACGCGACATAGGAGTCGCGCTGCACAACCCACACGAGTTCCTTGGTCGGGTGGTTGAAGTTGAGCTTGATCTTGTTGTTGCTTGACGTGACGGACTCGGCACCCGTGTATTGGAGCTGCTCGATCAAATACTCGTGGGAAACCTGGGCGAAGCGGCGACGCTCGTCCGTGTCGAGGTAGATGTAATCTACGTAGAGGGACGCAGAGACGAGGCCTGAGGAGGCAACGCGGGTCTGGATGGCGTGGTTCGTCGCTGAACCCGTGACGTTGTCCCAGCAGAGATACTTAACGTCGGACATCTCGAGGTTGATCTTGACCTCGTGATACTGGAGCGCGATCAACGGGAGCGCAAGGCCCGGGTTGCGGCAGAACCAGAACTGCAGCGGGATGTAGAGCGTGTATTCCGGCGCGCAGTTTCTGACCTCAGATGCACCACCCGGCTCGCCGCCTGTGCAGTAGTTGTCGCAGCCCTCACCGCCCTGAACGAGCAAGTTCACGAGTTCCGGAACGTTGCCTACCATCTCCGCATAGCCGGCCTGCTTGCCCGCCTCCTGGGTGAGTTCATTCCAGATGTGGAGCCAGTTGCCGTAGTGCTTGTCGATGCGCTGGCCGCCGATCTCGAGCTCGACGGAGTTGACGAGCTGGTGACCGACATAGTTGAGCCAGCGGAACTGGGCACCAGAGCCGTCCGTTGAGAGAAGCGCAACCTGCGGGAGCGTGGCCTGGAGGTAGATGCGGTGGATCAAGTCGCCGTTGCGGCTGATCGTGCACGTGACACGCTTGCCGAAGTTGGCCGTGCCGTTAAACGTCTGTTCAATCGCCTCCATCGCGAAGTTGGTGTGACGACGGTAAACCACCTTGAAGAAGGTGATCTGCGGGTTACCCGTCAAGTAGATATCCTGAGCGCCATAGGCTACGAGCTGCATTAGACCTCCACCTCCCATTTGTTATATTCATCGCAAAGAAAATAATTTGGCCGGATTTGCAAAAAAAATCTTGCCGGGATTATCCGAAAAAATACCCGGGGCTTCAACTTCGCTGATCCCGAGGATGCAGCAACCCGGGGGCGTCATCGGAGCCAAAAACCGCGACCCCATATGGATGAGATTTATTTAATCCATATAAGGAAGCCTGTTCTAAAGTAGATAGCCAAATGTCTGGACAAAAACCTCTTCATATGGTCCTCCAAACAATGGAGGCTCCTGTCAATGAAGTTACAGAAATGCCCACCACCTTAGAGGCATTTCATTCTGAAAAGATGAGGACAATGAACGAACGGTTATCCAAGAAAGCTGTATTAGAAAAGGAGATTGAAAAAAAGGAAGCGCAAATTGAAACATTCAGTGGTGCCCTTCATTCAGATGAATACCGCCTGTTGCAAGAGGAGTTACAAGATTTGGAACAGCAAGTTGTTCATTTGAATAAAGATGATGAGCGACTAGATTATTTCTTGCAAGTCGGTGATATCTTATTCAATTATTACGATAGTCAAGAGAAAATCGCTTCGGGAAACCATGTTAGAAGCAAGAAGGTGGCTAGCAAATTGAAAACACCCCAGAATTCAGTTTTGAATTATTTTAGCGCAAATGATGGAGCTTCACCGGAGGAAAAGATTGCGATTGCGGCCGCGGATAAAGTTGATCAAAAGAAAGTAAAGAAGGCTCGTGATATTGAAGATTCGAATGGCTTGCAGCGTGATAAAGCTTTGGAGAAGTATTTAAGCATTATTGAACCGACTGCTATCCGTGGTGGAATTCTACCGGGCTCTGGTATTGAACCTGATTTTGGAGCATGCCCTCATTGCCCATCAGCTGAAATGGTTTTTTACCACAATGAAGCAACTCTTGGTTGCCCTGAATGCGGCTATCAAGATTTTATTTTGGTAGATTCTGAGAAACCCTCTTATAAGGATCCGCCTCGTGAAATTTCTTATTTTGCTTACAAGAAGATTAACCATTTTAATGAATGGTTGGCCCAATTTCAAGCCAAGGAAAGCACTGAGATTCCTGCAGATGTGTATGAGAATATTTTGGCTGAAATCAAGAAAGAACGCATTTTGGATCCGCGCACGCTGAAGCCGCAGAAGTTGCGTGAAGTCTTGAAAAAGCTACACTTAAACAAGTTTTATGAACACATCCCGCATATCCTGCATAGAATGAACGCGTTCTGCGCTCCGACCATGAGCAGGGAAATGGAAGATAAATTGCGATATATGTTTAAGGAAATTCAACCTTCCTTCATTCGTCATTGTCCACGTGGTCGTTCAAACTTCTTGTCATACTCATATGTATTATACAAATTCTGCCAGCTATTAGAACTAGACGATTTTTTACCTTGCTTTCCCCTACTCAAAAGCCATGAAAAACTCTATATGCAAGATAATATCTGGCAGAAGATTTGCGTTGACTTGGGGTGGGAATTTATTAGAACAATTTAGTAGCCAAAAGTAGGATGACAAATATAAATCCTATTGGTTTAGGTTTACCTTCAGAATCTGTTAAATCATTAGGTGAACTTTATTTTAATTCTCTACCAAAAACAACTGCTCCTGTAAAAAAAACAACTTTATTAAAAAATAATATTTACTCTGTTCCTTTAAGAAATAATTCTCGTAGAGCAAAAACATTTATTCACCATCTTCCTAATGGAAGAAAAATAAAACTTTTTACTAATAATATTAGTATGAAAAATAGGAAGCCTGCAGGTGAAAAATGGACACCAAATAATGCACGTAGACAGGCATTAAATCTTGAAAATGAACTTGCAAAGAATAAAAGTAGGACTAGAAAGATAAGAAGAGCAAGAAAATAATTCATTTACTTAATTAGAAATGTCTGGACCAATTGGACTTGGATTAGGTAATGGAGGTCCTTCACTGGCTGAACTGCTAGAAGTTCCTGCTCAGCCGCAAAATACTAAGTATAATGAAGTTATGAGAAAACTTCCTACGCAATTTTTATGGAAGTTTATTGGAGCATATAATTATTATAAATCTAAAGAAGATAAAGAAGCATTTCTGCAACGAGTTTTAAATATTTTGAATAGGGCTCCCGTTGCAAGTAATAGAAGGCGAAAGCATACAAGAAAACGTAATCTCAAATAATTTGAAAGACATTTTGTGTATGACCGCGGTAAAGACAAATCCACAATGAACAATTCCCAGTATTGCAGACAACATACTGAGACTTTGACATAATGATTGTTATTGCAAGAAATAACTTTGAAAATTTAAGATTTTGATTGATATCAAAATGATCCACTGTTGCTTTTTGCTTAGGTATATGACGAATTTCATCACAGAAGTAGAATGAATTTGGTAACTCCAACATCTTCTGCAAGAATTCAGTTTCATCGCTCTGGACTAAAAATCGCACATTAGGATTATGTTGTTGCACCTTTTTTGCTACTTCTAGCAAAGAATCGTAGGATGGCAGATTTATTTCAGTTGCTTTATCATTTCCTCTGTAAAAAAGAACACATGTGTTTTGATACTCTATTTTATATTTTTGTTCGATTTGATTTATAATTTGCAGAACATCTTTTGAAGGATAAAAATATCGATTAATAAAAGGTATATACTCTTTGTAAGAAAGACTATCATATTTTAGATACTGGAATCGGTGATGAAAAGTTAAACTCGTATTTATTTCAATTAAAACATCTCTTTCTTTTTCAAAATATTCATATGTTATATCATCAGTAGTATACATTTTTTTATACCATTTAAATTGTTCAGAGCTGTCTACTGTTTCAGGTAATTTTTTATTTGTATTTATAAAATCTATGATTGCATTTAATTTTACTGTGCAGCAACTAAAAAATCCTTGCCTTGCATCTTGAACTACTTTTAACATTAGTGTGGTTAAATTTTTTTTTTAAAAATAAGAATCGCAGATTAGGAGGATGGATCCTGTTATTATTATTGGGATAAGTTTTGGTTTTATGTTTTGTCTTCAATCATTTTGTTTTATGCGATTTGTTGCAGATAATGCAATTTTAAATGCAAAGATTAATAATTTAGAAGAAGTATGTTTTGTTTGCACACATGAAAAGCATAAAACACTCTTTTATACGGGAATCTCTCCTCAGCATAGTGTAAATGTCCATTTAGTAACAGAAGATCCTGCAGAATAAGTCTTATTTAAAACATATAGCAGTCAATAAGATAATGACTATTCTATGTTCTATTGATCCTGGAATTAAGAATTTAGGAATCTGTGTTGCAGATCGTGATCTCAGTGGAAACATCATAGATATTCTTTTATGGGAAAACTTCAATTTAGTTTCTGATTCATCTGCCCAAGCATCTAGCAGATGTTCTACGTGTGGAGGACCTGCTTCTTTTTCCTTCAAAAGAGAGAAACTTCTCTGCAAGAAATGTGCTAAAAAAGGCTTCGGCGGTCTAATGTGTGTGGATCCAGAAAAGATTGGTTCGCTTTCTAGCATTCGTGATTTTGGCCTTGAACTAGGATGGATGGATGCTAAGAAGAAGACAAAAGCTGCTCTTATGGATGAAGTTGCAAAGTATTATTTAATGCCTTATAAGGCTGCAAAAGTAAAAAGCATGAGTCCTTCAGATGTTTTTGGAAAAATTCGTGTCTTTGTAGAGACGAGGATTCCGACGTTACGGAAGGTTTCTGTGATCCGAATTGAAAATCAGAAAAGTATTGCTCCTCTTCTTCGCGATATTCAGATGCAAATCTATTCCTTAATGCGCTACATTCTGGAGAAGGATGGATGGACTGGAACCTTTGAATTTGTCCATCCGGGTGCCAAGAATAAGGGTGATGAAATTGCCGCTGGTTCAAAGCAGTATAAGGATAGAAAAGATGCAACGTTGGGTCGTATTGAAAAGAAGTTAGCTGCTTGGGTTTTGGCTAAACCGGTCTTGGCTGCACCTTGGCTTCTCCTATTCAATTCAGTTTCCAAGAAATACGATTTGGCGGATACTTTGCAGATGATTTTGGGCTAAGCCCAAAAACCTGCCTACTCCTTTGTCGTAGATGTGCCTCGGCTAATCCCGTGCTCATTTCATTCGCCCTTGTTACTAAGTAACTGGCGGATGATTTTGGGCTGAGCCCAAAAACCTGTCCACTCCTTTGTCGTGGATGTGTTTAGGATAAACTAAAGCAATTTATTTTTTCTTGAGATTATTTAAATGAACAATATTCGTTCTGGAAATACTGTTCAGTGGACTGATACTACTGCATATCCACCAATTATACACGAAGGAATTGTTAATTCGGGTCCTATTGTTTGTTATAGAGTATATGATGAATTAGGTCTTAAAACAGTATTGGTGGAAAAAATGAGATTAACTGTTATTGATACACGCAGTAATAACAACAATAATAAGAAAAATAATAATGAAAGAAAGAACCGCAAGACTCGGAAGCTGCGTCGCTAAACGGAGACTTGGCTAGTAATTTTAAAATACAATCCAAAGAAGTTCTTTGCTATGATATCCAAGATATTTTAGCCAATGTTTTTGTGATAGATTTTTATCTCTTTTATCCAAACATTTCCTGCGTAAAGAAATCTCAAATAGTCTAGAAATAAGAAACAGAAGATGTCCGTAAGTTTTGGCAGACCTGGTCGTGAAGAACTTGTTGAATTTGCAAAGAAAGCCAATGAGATTGAAATTGGAGGTATTTCCGATCTTGCAGATGATATGGGTATGTCCTTACTAACAAACCAGAATAAGGTAAACATTGGTGTAAGACAGGAATCCGGACAGGGTGAAACAATTACAATTGAACCGCCAAGACAGCAGACCTCTTTTTCCGACAATCTTGAGTTCGTGAATTTGGATGCAATGGAAACTGTTGGTTCAATGAGCCAGCAACCCAAGATTGAAATTCCCAATTTCAGTGGTTCATCAGAACCGTTTGCATCTCAGCAGCCAATGGTTCAGCCTTCAGAATTTGTCAAGACTTCTCTAGAAAACCAACTTACCCCTGAGCAGGAACAAAAGGAAAAGAACTCATATCTAACAAGGTTACAGCGTCTTTCCAGCAGAGGAATGGGTGGTCAGCGCATGACGATGACAAATTCCCTGGAGGAAATCAAGGCAGAATATGGTCGTGTTGTGGATACGCGTAACTTAGATGCATCACTCAAGTTTCAACGCAATGCACTTATGACATTTGCCACCGGTGTTGAATTCATGAATAATCGTCTGAATCCCTTTGATGTAAATCTAGAAGGCTGGTCAGAGTCAGTGCATGAGAATGTGGAGGACTATGATGAAATTTTTGAGGAGCTTTATGACAAATATAAGGATGCTGGAAAGATGCCGCCCGAAGTTCGTCTTGTTATGACTCTTGGTGTATCTGCTGCCATGTTTCACGTAACAAATACATATTTCAAGTCCAAGATGCCGGGTATGGATGATATCTTGCGCAACAATCCCGATCTAATGAAACAGTTTGCGACAGCAGCGGCTGGTCAAGTGGGTCCGGGTTTTGGTCAATTTGTTGGAGCGGCAATGAATACACAGAGACCTCAGGGCCCTGCAGGGCAAGCGGGGATGGGGTCGCAGGCCATGGGAGGAATGCCTTTTAACATGAGCAGCCGAGCATCCGCTGCCCAGCAGGCGCAGCAGCAGGATGAATTACCTATGCAGCAACAGCAGAGACCCAATCTAAGACGGGAGATGCGCGGGCCGGCAAATGTGGACGATATTCTTCAGGCTTTCGAGCAGGAGAAAATGAATCAAGGTCAGCCTCCTTCTGTGAATATTGATATGAATGCAGCGCCTATTTTTGCACCCACTGATTTAGGATCACCGCAAACAATGGGAATGAATATTCTGCGTGAAGGTGTTGGAACTGATGTTGATCCGTTAAGAGAAGTCAGTAACATTCTAGATGAAATGCAGAGTGTTGCATCTACATCGGCTTCACAGATGGATGGGGAGCGCAAGGGAAGACGTGGTCGTCGCTCAAATGCACCTTCTGCCGGCGGGACTCTAACACTCGATGTATAAGAAAGTGCCATAATAAAGTAATTTTCAGTGATTAAATCACATAAAATTAATTTGTATACTTTGTAAGACTACATCATTCCCATATTCTTGATGTAGTTTGCTTCTTCTTTGGCAACATTTGGATCAGGAAGTGCTATTGGCCCTTTCATGAACAGTGGGACCATTGAAGGATGAGGCTGAGTTGCTGCGGGCTGAGTTGCTGCGGGCTGACTTGGTGCGGGCTGAGTTGCTGCGGGCTGAGTTGCAGTAGAAGGAGCTTGTTCCTGATCTTTAGGAATGACTCGAAGCAAGCATAAAGGACTTGCTTCATAGAAAATAACATAAAAGATTAACATGAAAGCAGTTGTTAGCCAAAATGCAGTTATTATATTACGTGTTGCAACAAAACATAAGCAAAAAATAATAATAGGGCGAAGCCAGACTGAACCTAAGCTTTTTTCCTGTTCAGGAGTTAAATTCATGGCAATGTGTTTTCCTGCTAAATTTACAATAATATAGCAGATTCCTGCAAGCCAAGGACTTGAACTAACTAATGCTACAAAATGCTGGATTGGATCTGTTACAACTACAGTTGCAGCAGCTGCTGCTGTAGCTCCAATTGCTGTTTGAATTGGAACTATCGGAGGAGTATTTGCATTCTTCCCCATTCCCTAGAAATAAGTGATATTATTATACATTATCCCGACAAAAGATGGATGTCATAAAACCAGAAAATCACAATTAAAAAGGTTAATGAACCTACAATAGGATTCCACTCCATTCCTAGCAGAATCAATAAATAGGCTAAGAAGCGGAAGAAAGGTTGCCGAGCTAGAAAGCGTAACTCCTTGTTATACGGTGTTTGAAATGAAAGACTGAAAAGTAGAACAACAAAAACTAATAATAAAGTAACTCCGCCCAGTAATGCTGATTCATTATCAATCATTTCCCTAACAAAAGAATTGATTTTAATTATTCGGCAGGAGGATAAGTTGTAACCTGTTTATCAACAATGGCAACCGGTCTTTCATCCAAAATTTGTTCAACAAGCCACTTTTTCTTTGTTGTAACGATATCAGTAATTTGGGCATTGTCAAAATACTCAATCTTTCTTTGTTTATGATGTTCTGCAATTAAGGCAAACATCAAAATAAAAAGAGATGTTCCCAAAATCCGATTATGCATGAATGTTAGCAATCCTAGGCCAAAAATACCGAGAATGCATAACCAAGAAGCTAATACTCTTCGAATGTCAGAGGGCAAACTATCTGGTCTTGCCGCAACAATCAATAAAAGAAATGAAGTAAACCAAGGAACAGAAAAAGGGAATAATATTTCTAGAGACATATCCTAACTAAGACTTACAATTTAATGGATTTATCCAATTATTGTATAAGCTATCTGGCTCTAATGTTTTTTTGATACCGATCTTAGCATTATCAATTTCAAAAAATGTATCTTTCAAATTATTTATAACAATCATTCCATCACCTGTAATGTCACTTGCAATAAAGCGCATAACTTGATTTATTGCTGAAGCTGCTTCCGAACATGTAGGAATCTTATCTTTAGGCGTAATATTTTCAAAATACTCATTTACCGGTATAGAATAACTTAAATACAATAATATAATGGAGAAGAATGCTGTTAATAAAAGGAAATTAATAATATCTTCAGTTTCCATTTTCCTTATTGTTATACTTTATTTTTGTCTAAAAATTCAAATCCTACGATAGGGGAGCAAATGAGTTATGCATCTTTAGAGGAAGCATTTCCTTCAGTAAATACTGAAGCTGCCAGTAAAAATGGTAGTTGGATTCCAGGCCAACTGCAAGAAAATGGTATACAAAAGAAAAATAAGAATAAAAAGCGATCATCGCGAAACATAGTGGAGCCTGCTGTTATTGAACCAGATAGACCAGGTGTTCGTCCTCCTGCAGATGTTGAACTTCTTCGGGGGTCACCCAATGAAAATGTTAAATCAACGTCCTTGAGCAATTATTTAGTGGCGGCGGATGATCCTTCCGAAGATTACTTTCCTTACCCTCTGGGCTCTGATTCTGAAAAAAGTGATTATATGCTCAGCCCGGATTGGACAAAACAAATCTTTAGCAAAGGAATCGGCCATCATTCTGAGACGCCGATTGCTCCTCCAACACCGGTTGATGGCTATTCCACACTTTGGAAGAATATTCCGAATCCTATGCTTGATGACTATGAGCAAAATAAGCGGACAGATGCAACAGATGTCTCTGTGCAGGATGATTTGAGGGATAAGGTGGATCGGATCCTCCAACGCCTGGACTCTCAAGAATATAAGCTGAGTTCTGCTAGAGACACGTTTTCGGAAATTCTACTTTTTATTTTTCTGGGTGTGATTATTATTTTATTACTAGATCTGTTTTTCCGTTCTCAGCAGTATGCAATTGCCCACATGCTAACAACATCTATGAGACAAACTGGAGGTGCTATGCGGGGAGGTCGGCGAAATGGTTTATCTGGAATGATGCGAAAACTCAAGCAGGCAGGTTTTATTTAGCTTTTAAGGTTTTTAAATTAGATGAAAGTCACATTTTTAGTTGTGCTTTCATCTTGATTTATGTATCGAGCCATCCCTCCCTGCTGCCCTCCCTGCTGCCCTTGATCCAGCGGCTTAGATCTATACTCCGATGTTTTACGAATAATTGGTTTAATTTTCTTTTCATTTGCTGATTCATTCGCCAGCATAAGTTGTTCTCTTTGAACTTGCTGTCTCTTTATTGCTTGCTCAGTTACATCAATGAGTGTTTTAATATAAGGTGAATCATTAATTCTATAATTTCTAGCTTGTTCCTTCCATGAAATGTATAGCACATTTGGATGCGTGTAATTTACATGGAATCCTGTTGCCCTTAAATTATAAGCCAAATAAATAATGCATTGCTTCATATCAAAGCGTGGGACTCCAGGTATAAATTCAGGAACAAGATAAATCAATTGTTGAGCATTTCCTGGAATTTTGTTAGTTGCCCTTATTTTATTATGAACCTGTGCAAGAATTGTATTATATGTTTCGCAACGAATCTGATCTCTTCTGTTTTCATCTGTAAAAAGAGATGCTGCTTCAAGACGCGGTGGGTTCAGACCACTCATTCCTGTTTTTAGTGTAAGAAGGTTATATGACCGAAATACCTTATCCTAAATTTCTAAGATCAATTGTCTTGAGTGGCGGGGGGACACGATGTATAAGTTATATAGGAGGACTTTTATTCTTGAGGAGAAAAGGATTTCTTGCAGGAGTTACTCGGTGGTATTGTTGTTCTGCCGGTGCTCTTATTGGAGTTTTATTTAGTTTGGGAATTACGGATGATGCTGCAAAAAAATTCGTGATGGAGTTTGATTTTGAAAAGAGTCGGGATATTAACGCAGATAGTATTCTTTCTATCTCTGAAACTTTTGGCCTTGATAAAGGAATTGCCCTTAAAAAACTGATATCACTTCTGCTAGAATCGGTTCATCCTAAATCAAATACATGGACACTTCGTGATCTAAAAGAGGCAACAGGAAATGATATGCATTTCTTTATAAGTAATGTTAGCACATCAGTCCCCTTCTTTGCATCAGCTGAAACTCATCCTGATTTATTTATTATGGATGCAATCTATGCAACAATGGCAATTCCTTTTTACTTTCAGCCGTATAAATACGAAGGCGATTTTTGGTGCGATGGAATGCTTGGACAGAATTTTCCTTGGGCCTATATTCCCGATAAATATAAAAATTCCGCCCTTGGTCTATATTTCCCCAGAAAAGCACGTGTTTTTGATCTTTCTCTTTTTGACTATCTAGATGCAATTATATCATTTCGAAACAATTTTGAAACGGACAAAGTTCTTGCAGAATGGTCTAATCAATGTATTCAAATTCCAACAAGTGAATTTCCTGCTATCCTCTTGACTCTGAGCAAAGAAGATAGGAAATATTTGTATTCAACTGGTTTATCTTGTGTAAAAAAATGGGTAGATAAGAATCCTACTATGTTTATGAGCAATTTGAAGTTAAAAAGTCATTCATCCCCGAAGATGTTCTCGGGCCATTATATTCGGTCTGCGAACCATTCGGTGATAGAAGAACTATTGTCGGATAGCCTGAAATCTTTACCTTCTCTTTGTAAGGATTCTCGTCCACCTCAGGGTTTATTAAAACCATCTCGACTGTGTTACCGCCGATGGTCTTTGTAGCACCTAGAGACTCAAACTCGGGCTTGGCCTTGACACAATGAGGGCACCAGTCTACGCCGAACATAAGGAACTTATAGGGTCCTTCCTCAAAGTTTTCACGAGTCATGTTTACAAGGGGCGCCTCAACAAAATACTTGAAGGCAGTTACACTTAGGAACACAACAACTAGTGTCGTTAGGGCGACATACCAGTAAAACATTCTACTTCTTGGAGTGTTTTTAATCTAAACGATAGACGCGTTACTATATCAGGGATGTTGTTTTACAAGAACAAGTTATATCCACTTCCTTCTTTTGATCCTTTGTGGTCGGAAGAAGAAGTGTATCAATATGGATATCTATGCTTGCATCTTGCAGAAATGAATATTCCTGCAGTCTATGCTCGTTGCATCATGTTTAAAAAACAATTTCCGATGCTAAAATATTCACCGGAAATTGAATCTAGACTTGCATTACTAAAGAAATCCTCCAACCTGTTTTAAAGTCTTACGTCTTTTCTGTTTCATTGCATCTCTTTGCTTCGTTTTACTTACTCTGCATGTTGTTCCTTTTGTGCAAGAGCTACTAAATGCTTTTGTCTCCTTCGTAAAATCTTTGTAGTTTTGTTTTCCTTGTATTCTGTATAACCAAGCAATCATTGCCTGCTTGCCTTTCTCCAAAGGTGCTTTACCTTCTTTCTCTTCAGCGGCTTTCCATTGTTGACGCCATGTAAGAAAAGGAAGGGCTTCAGCAATTGAATTCCACCATTCTTTTAGTTCAGGTTCACAGTTTGATTTTGATTTAACGTAGGCGACTGATTTGAAGAAATCGAAACCTAGAATGTGTTCCTTATCCGCTTTTAGAAGTTGAGGTTCATACATTTCTTTGACTTCTTTGAATGTAGGATTCGGTGCTTTAAGAAGCCCCTGTTTTCTTAATTTATTGTTTACATCATTATGAATTTCATACATCCATTTTGCTATGTTATTTGGATACGCTTCTCTTAAAGGTGATTCTCTGTAAAATTTTTTTAGTGATTCTCTGCAGAATTTACAGGGCAGAATATATGGTAGATTTTTAAGAAATGTATAAACTTCCGGTGATCTGTGATCTGAGAAAGCCATTATATGAAGAAGGCGCCAAGCACTAGGGCCCCAAAATTGTGTATCCATCTCCCTACTTTATCATCTTAGTATTCAATGAACATAAAGATGATATTTTTAATTCGCTGATTAAGATTCGTTGATTAAAATCCCCATGATGAGGTGGATGCAAGCATCGGTCTAGGCGGGTTAACATCCGCATAATTAGACTTGCACTGAACATTCGGCTCCGGACATCTTTCGGGTGACACAGTGGGGCACGGTGTGCACGCCTTTGGCTCAGGGCACTTAACGACAGGGCATCGGGGTCTAGGACAAGGCGGGCATTCACCAATCTTGCAGGGTTTGTTGCAAGAGGCAATGCAAGGCGGGCATGAAGGAACAGATGACTTTAGAACATATTTGGACATATCGGGATAGGGCGGACATTCAGTCTTCAACATATATTTGGACAAATCCGGTAGGGGCGGGCAGCTAGGAACAGTCGCCTTCAAGATATATTTAGACATATCCGGGAATTGGGGACAGTTCTGCTGCGCTGGAGGAGGGGCAATTATCTGAATAGGAGCATTGGGTTGCTGCATCTGTGTCTGCTTTCCAACAAATGAAGTATTCTGGTTGGGGCCACCATCCGCATCCGCTTCCCCATCAGATCTATCAGATCCATTAGAAGGACTATCTTGATACTCATCGCCGCAATTACAAGGAGTATTCTGATTGCATTTATAACAATATGCTTGATTATCGAAATTTTCCGTAGTGTTCATAGATTTGAAGCCAATGATCCCAATCACTAAACCCAGGGCAAAGGTGGCCGCAAGTAAAAATACTAATTGAGTTGTAAACTTCATCCTACAATGGATTTGGAAAATTAGAAGTCCTTCAAAGAATTCTAATTCACTAGTAATTATAATTATAACAATTCATTTACTATGCATATGGCTTATATCCTTGTGTTACTAAAGGTGCCGAATAAAAGCTTTCGATTACTGAACGAGGTGTATGATCTACAAATGCTTCCTTTCTCTCTGCAGTGTCTGAGATCCAAGCATACATAAAAATGATTACCATTATGACCGTTCCAATCACGGGAAAATTATCAACTGTTACACCTCCTTGCATATAATTCTCCATTCTAATTACTGCGTAGAATATCTGTTTGTCGGGTTAGAAGCTGGACATCCAAACATTTGCGGATAATTTCCACCCCAGGTATCTTGCAGTCTACTACATACCATCATGTAAGCACCTTTCCATCCATAATCATTGCCGACTATTGATGTATCTTTCATGCAGCCCAATTCTTCACCCGTGCCTAGACCAGAGGCAGTAATCTGAGCGCAGAGATTCTTCAACTTATCTTTATAATCCGGGTTTGTTAAATCCGCATAATTATACAAGGCATAGGTTCCCGAACCGCGTTTAATAATGTTATCATCTGTCTGCATAGAAGAAGAACCCGGTCGAACCTGCCAATCACCACCTGATGAAGCAGCGTTCAGTTGTGTAGTATCGGGTATATATCCCGAATTGTAATAGGAAGAGTTCCTTTTATTTTTAGAAGGATCAGCAATTGCAGCTTGTGCAGCTTGAAAGGGATTTGTATTACTATATCCAGACGGTCCTAACTTTGTTTGGATTGCTGATAAAGCAGCTAGAATATTCTTTGCATCCGTTGATGATATTTGTTTATTTTGCAGAAGTTGGAGGATATTATCTACACGAACTGCCATTTGTTCACGAGAATAGGCATCTGAATCGAAGCTAACTGTAATAGAACCTTTCAGATAACGCGCCATGTTGATGAGCTGGCCAATCTGGGGTCCTGCTGATCCTGCAGGAGGAGAAGCAGAAGGAGAAGGAGAAGGAAGAGGTGCAGATGTGATTAGATTTGGTAACTGCTGATCTACTTGCAGACATGTGGCTAAGAAGGCACGAGCATCTCCTACCTTAATCGGTATAGCTGTTGGTTCCATTGTTCCATTTGTGATTTTTGTCTTCATATCTTTCAAGTCATTCTTTAAACTTTCAAGATTTTGTATTCTTGACAGAATGACCGGATCTTTCGTATTCAAAGATTTTAGATTTGCCAAGAAACTTGATACACGTGTTATTAAATCCATCAAATCGGAAGGATCGCAGTAATCTGCATCGGCCTTGTTAGGTGAAAATTTAGTATTTGTTGTTGTTAAATTATTTTGCAAAGCAGTGCTCGTCGGGATACCACCTACTGTCCACTGATCTGTTAGAACTGTAGTTCCATTTGACGGTGTTGAGCTCGGAACACCAATTGTCTGTGCGGCTTGCACAGGAGGCGCACCATAGATTTTGTCATGAACATATTGTCTCATGGTTGATGAGCCATCTGTATACACAGTCCAATTGACACCTGCTAGATACTGAGCAGCATATGAATATTCCTGTGTCTTTGTTTGCGTGTCGCCGGAATTATAAGGAAAAGTTCCGCCTTGAATGTATTGAGGAATATTTGCAACTTCTAACCATAGAGCATTTAGATATGTTTTGTCATCCGCTGATAATTTAGCAAGTAATGGAGATAGACCACCTAGCTGTGTCACCTGTTTGGAAAAATTAATTACAGCTTGGATAAAACCCTGTTTATTTGTGCTGGATACAACTCCTAAGGATGGATTGGTTGTTGTTGCACCAGGTGTTTGAGATGACTGTGAAATGCTTGATGCAAGCACACACTGATCATTCGGTGTAGGGTTTGTCAAAGCGCCACTATACACATATGCAGGAGGGCATACATTTGGCGTTACAATACGACACTTTCCTACATTTGTATCAAAGGAATAACCTGAAGGACAGATGGGGGCTGTAGGAGATGATGATGCAGACAAACACATCATGGAGCCAGGATCATAGGCTGATAAAGTGGGACATGTTGAATCTTTCAGAATTACTAGCGGAGCAACATTGATGGGTAGAGATCCCGTTGCACCCGTTGCACCTGTTGCACCTGTTGCACCCGTTGAACCTGTTGCACCTGTTGCACCCGTTGCACCTGTTGCACCCGTTGCATCCGTTGAACCCGTTGCACCCGTTGCACCTGTTGCACCCGTTGAACCTGTTGAACCTGTTGCATCTGTTGCACCCGTTGAATCCGTTGCACCCGTTGCACCCGTTGAACTAGCATTGATTAAGAGATTTCCACTTGCATCCGTCGTTCCACTATCAAATCCTTCATAGTATTTACCGTGCTCATTTAAGAAGATTAATGCTGTAACTACAAAAAGCACAATTCCAATCAAAAAGTAAACACCCTTCATCCTGTCAAAAGTAGCGAAAATTTAAATAGAAGGCAAGTATCCGCTCAAATCAGAAATCCATTTTGTAGTCACTGCATTTTCATTCCAAGTTAGATTAGGATTACCTTTTAGTGGTGTTTGAGATGGAGGATTAGGTAAATTCTTATTTGTATAAATGGGTGGAGTTTTATCATCATTGGCTACATTTTTATTTTCAAATCCTTCTTCTATCGGTTTTGGAATCAATAGAAGAATTATTAAGACAAATCCAAGAATTACCAATGGTAGCATCCTGTTGTTTATTTCGTTTTAAACAGAGCAGCCCCAGCAGGGTATTTCAGACTTCTTGATCCAAACATTTGGGTCAGGAGGCGGGCAGTATTTTTGAACATACTGTATATCTATCTGCTGCTTATTTTGTTTCTGCTCCATATGACGATTTTGTTGTTCTTGCTGGTGTCTTTCTTGTCTTTTCCTCATCTTCTTTTCTACATTCTGAGCATCCTTTGCATCCTGCGCATCCTGCGCAGCAAGTTGAGCTTTTAATAAATCATTGTAATTTGAGTTATTCTGCATGGGTAAAGTAGCACCACATGAGGGGTTTAGCGGCATGATAGTCGGTGCATCGTTGGAGGCTCCAGTTTGCAGAAGTGAAGCAGGAGAAATATTTTGTAATAGGTTAGGAAGTGTCGTATTTGAACTAATTGATTGATTATTTGATTGTTGTATACTTGGTTGCTGTAAAGAGGCAAGACCAGACGTTGCAGGAATAAATTGTCCAATAAATTCACCCATAAATTGTCCATTTGTATTCGCTTTAGTAGTATTCAGAGGCTGTTGTGCAACTCCATTATACAATGAATTTAGAGGCTGTCCATCTGAATCAGTATTAATCGGTTGATTCGCATAGGGATTTGGCTGATAGGCCCCAGAAGTTAAAAAGTTCGGATCTACAATTCCTGCATTCATTCGTGTGCTTTGAACTTGATCTCTTACAGCCTGCTGTTGATCAGGCGTTAAATTGTTCCATTTAGTTACAACAGGTTGTAAATTGGTATCAAACATCTCGACGGGATTTAACGCATAGAAAACTAATGTCAGAATACCAATTGCTAGAATGATCATAGTAAATTGCTTCATCCCTAATTATTCAGAATAAAATATATTCTTTCAATAATGTTTCAGCCATAGGGGGAAGAAAGTCATTATTCTTTGTGCTTATTTTTTCAAATTCATGATCTGCTCTTCCAAATAAATCTGTAAAGCACTCTATGCGTTTTGTAATCATATCAATCGAAGTATATTTATCTTTATTATAATCTTGATGTGCAAAATTTTGAATTTTATTTTGAATCATAGATGGATTCCCAAAATAACTCAAATGCCAACCAGCTTTAGGAACATAACTTTCTCCGTGAAAAATTCGAATTGCTTGTGCATCCATATTTAAATTCTTGAAAACATAAAAAGGTAAAATCTTAGAATAATACCATTTTCTTTTTAATTTTGCATTAAGATTATAATAATAAAAATCTTGTTCGAAAGACAAAACGGTTTCCACAGTTTTATTTTGTAGAAACTTTAATGTTACAGGATTAGGTATTTCATCTACATCTGCAATTATAATAAGATCAGTATCAGTCAATTGTAATTGAAGCAAACCTCTTGCAAAGGAATTTCGTTGATGTGACTCATTTTTCCATTGGTGATCTTTAGATATATCTACGTTTGGATGCAAGAATGGCATTTCAATAATAATATGAATTATTTTATGCAAGAAGGGTTCATATCGACTTTTATTTTCCTCAAAAAAAAGAGGTTTCTCTTTTCCCATAAATGTTTGTTTTGATTCAACAATTACAAAATAGTCTACATGCTGATCTAGCACAATAAGCCTGTATTGAAGCAATTCAAGTTCATTGTAAAAAAGAAAACAATCTATGATTTTATTTGTATTACTCGTATTACTCATATTGCTCGTATTACTCATATTGCTCGTATTACTCATAATTTTTTTTAAAATACAAAATTAACGAGATTCCTAGCAGAATTGAAATAATAATTGAGACAGGTGGTCTATAATATGGATCATTCGAAAAAGGAGTAATATATATTCCATAGTCTACAGAGCGCTGCTGGAAAATATAGGTGGACACTAAGATAAAGACGAGGGTCCCTAGGAGTAGACCAAAGAGTAGTGCTTCATATAAATCCATGTTTAAAAGTTCTATTCTTTAGTTGGATTTTAATCATCATCAGGTCTTTTCTTCACACCTAGTGTCCGTTCAATTTGTGTTTCTGTTATGGGTGCGTCATAATTTATCATAACTGTTTTTGCATAGTATGTTTGCTGGAATGATTCTGTAACATTGGCAAATCCGTAAAAGATACCGAAGAGAATGCCAATCATTATAAATAAATTACATAGTGCATTTTTCATTTCCTATAAATTTGAAAGATATTGTTTGCGAACTTACTATAAATAAAAAAGAATGCTAGACTATAAATATAAGGACGATACTGTGCTAGAAGTTGGTGTGGATGAAGTGGCTCGTGGGTGCCTTTTCGGCCGTCTCTACACGGGTGCTGTAATTCTTCCTGTTGATAAGGATGATTTGTTTGATCATGGAGCTGCTTTGCATTCCATTAATGATTCCAAGAAATTGAATAAGCGTAAACGTGATATTGTATATGATTATGTTAAGGAAATTGCTCTTGATTGGAACGTATCTTTTGCTGAAGCACAGGAGATTGATTCTGTAAATGTTCTTCAGGCAGATTTGGCTTGCATGCGCAGGTCTCTTGCAGCTCTAGAATTTACACCAGGCCGGATTCTGATTGATGGTGATCGGTCTCCTTCTATCACTGATGGTGTTGAGCATATTCTTATTCCTAAGGGCGATTCAAAATATATCAGTATAGCAGCAGCTTCTATTATGGCAAAAGTAGCACATGATCGGTGGATTAAGGAAGTATGCGATGCAAATCCGGATTTTGACACTAAGTATGGATTACTGTCAAATATGGGATATGGAACTGCTACGCATATGAAGGGACTCAAGGAGCATGGCGCAACACCTTTTCATCGTCAGTCATTTAAGCCTGTTGCGGCAGTTACTCTTTGGAAGGGTGATTAAAACCACTGTTGCTGCTGCCTCTGCTGCCTCTTCTGCCTCTGCTGCCTCTGCTGCCTCTTCTGCGTGAATTTCTTCATCATTTTTCCCGCACGCTTCATCATGGTCTTCGCCTTCTTCATTATCTTCTTCATTGTCATCATGCGGGCCATTATATTTTGGACAACGATTTTTATTCTTCTTTAAATTCGTGATGAAATCCTATAGATTCTTGATGATAGTCACAGATAGTGTTTTTTTCATCATATTTCCTTCCTAATACAATCTTACTATATTCATTTCTGTATTTATCATATAAATTTTTGTATATCTTTGTATATTCTCTTCCGTAATGGAATGTATAATAAGATAGATAATCTTCTGTAGTCTTTTCCTTGATTGCCAGAGTTTCCGCAGCCATGGTTGCTTGAGTATGTGCCTCTAAATGTGCCTTGGGATGAGCGTATTTAGTATACATCTCATTTTCTGCTTCAATGCATAGTAAACATTCTATGATGATATGTATTCTTTCTCCAGAGCCTGTTGGGTTGGCAATCTCAAGAGACCTATCTCCACCAAAATTACGATCTTTAGATAAGCAATATGACATTTTTGCAACTTGTTCATTTTACATGATTATATTTTCAATTTCAATTTTTTTGTTTGAAATGTCCTAAGCCAACTTTGTTAGCTATTAAAATTGAACCCATACAAAAACAATATATAATATAATCGGAGTCAGAATCATAAATGCGTATTCTCTTTGTAGATACTGAAACAAACGGTGTTCCTAAGAGCCGTTGGGTAAAAGAGGAAGATTGGAAGCAATGGCCAGAAATCTTGCAGATTGCATGGGAAATCTGGGAAATTCAAGAAGATGCTGAACCTAAATCTGTAAAATCAGAAGACTTTATTCTAAAGCAGTCGCCCGATATTAAGTGGGACAAAGTTGCAGAAAGTTTCCACAAGATTCCTCTGTCTCTTTGCAATGCAACCGGTCATGAATGGACTCCAGTTCTCCAAACATTTCTAGCAGATTTGTCCAGCTGCCAAATGGTTGTTGCCCATAATTTGGATTTTGACCGCAAGATTATTCGCGCTGGTCTTTATCGTTGTAGTTTAACGCCTTGGCCAGAGAAACAGTTTATCGAAGCGTGCACGATGCGGGGCACTCAAGGTTTCTTTGATTTCGGTCTTGACCGTGCTGGAAATCCCAAGGCTCCCAAACTAACACAACTCCACGATGCGTGCATTCCGGGGCGATATGATTGCTCAGGTGGAGGACCGTGGCATGACGCCACACATGATCTGCATTGTTGTGCTCTTTGCTACTGGGTTCTTTGCAAGGATGCACGGGCTCCCGCCATTCTAACGAGATGCTGCCAGCTAACAGGAAAGCAGCTACTAAATAGTGAAGTGGCTCTTCTAACCTCAATTAAGCCCTATGGAGGCCTCTAAGAAAGCGCAATCCTCTGCCCTCTTCTCATTTGTATGCCCTCCAATCATAAAATGTCCTGTGCTAGGATCTAAGCGGCAAGCCACCTTATTCCATCCTTTTTTTCTGAGAAGATAACACCATTTTAACACTTCCCAATACATAACTTCTGTATCATAGAGTCCATCTGTTGCTAAAATAGTAACTCCACCTCCTTTTGGCTTCATAGGCACTGTCATTACTGGATCTAATTTAACTGCTGCATGAAAGCCTTCAAAAGATTCGCATACAAAGAATTCATCCCGCTCAAAAGGAGTAACAGGAATATCATAATTAATGCATCCTTTTAATACATCCACATAGGGCGCCTCCGCCCATACAGCTCCACACAAAGTCTTTGAATTTGAAATTTGCTGCGCCGCATTCGCAACATGAAATCCTCCTGCAGATCTGCCATAAAGAATTGTCTTCTTTGCAGGAATGCCATAACTAACTTGGAGCCTTCCAATTGCTGAAATATAATCAAGTAGTCCTACCGATCGATTATTCCCTCGAGCTGCATCCCAGCCAGCTATTCCATCATCTCCTCCACCACGAACTCCAATAAAAGATAATGCATATCCCTTTTTCAAAAAGGCCCACCAACGTGGAACTAAATGTGTTGGTGTAGGAATGTGATAATGCCCGTAAACATAAGCAATAAGACCTTTTGATTTTCCACCTCTCTTGCAGACAGTTGTAACAGGAATATGATATCCTTCTCTTTCAAATAGACCATAGGCTGCGTCCAAACCTACATCATGGAATTTTTCTGTATCCATGAGTTTTCCATTCTTAATACGAAGCTTATAAGGCAGTTGCGTTGACGAAAACCATATAAGATGTGCTTCGTCTTCCTTATCACTTGCTACATGAATAAGTTTTCCAGCAGAGCTTGGCGTAAAAAGGAATGATTCATGTCCATCTTTGAGATAAGATAATGTTATGATTTGTTTTGTTAGATATGTAATCAAGATGCCATCCTTGAATGTGCAGATTTCTACAATGCAGTGGTCTTTGGCAAAATGAATTTGTTTTCCCGTTCGCACATTATAAATCTCTTTATCTGTATGCCAGTAAGGATAGGCAAATCCAAGAAAATTTTTATCATCTTCAACAACTTTTCGTTTCAGATTTGTGGCAGGTGACCAAAACCAGAGTGATATGTGTCTTTGACTTGCTTGCGTAAACCACAATTTTCCTGCAACAAATTCCAATGGCGATAAAGTTTGACTTTTTGTTGTTGAATGAATAATTGTTTTTCTTTCACCTTTATCTACCTCATCAATTCCATAATATCTCTGCACACTCTTGCAAGATTGTATATAGATTTTTCCATGATTGAGGACAAAGGCTTGCCCCACATTTTGGATCGACCATCCTTCTTTCTCCGACGTAAGCTTCATGATCTCCGATCCCACATATTGAACATCTTCAACCAAAAATAAATTATCTTTTGTTTTTTTGTAAGAATAGACGGCGGGCCAGACTTGCTTTCCTCTGCGAAGTTCTTTGTATCCGTGATCTTTAAAACGAATTTCTAGTTCATCCTCTTTGCAATGAGATTTTTTGAAATATTCTTTATCACAGGCATCAAGGAGCTCCTGCCACGATTGTTTTTCTTGCTTTATTCCTGCTTGTAACTTTGCCCATCTAGCAGATTCTTCATTGATTATAGCTTGAGTTCTAGGGTCGGATAAAATTTCCATGTAGGCTAAATTATCTTTAAATTTTATGAAAGGAAGATCTATTACTTCCATCTATTCTTTGAATTGAATTTAAAATCCAGGATTTGTGGATTATGACATACTATTTATGTCTAGTAAAAATTGATACCGTTCAGCAAGGAAAATTAACCAGAGAAAAATTAGGTATGCAAGAAGGTGGGCAACTTAATCCATATATTATTGAACATCTTGAACAGCAAAAAACAAATGGCAAAATGATTCAATATGCATCTCAATTCAAGATTGAAGGAATTTTTCAGGAAAACAGACCATTCAAAGATGAGCTCTTTAATCCGGTTCGTGTCTGGTGTTATGAAAACCATATGCCTTTTGAGATTCGTCTCTTCGACAGTGAAGTTTTCTGGGAAGATAGAGAAATGATTGAGCGGTTACCTGCTTTTAATATTTATTTTAGAGATGAATATGAAAGCACATTTTATCCTGAAGAATCGGTGGAAAAGAATGTGTTAAAAATAATAGATTCTCTTTCAACCAAGCGCCTTCTTAAAAAGAAGACTCTGAATAAACCTGCATTTTCATTTAGTCGATTCTTATTTATAAAATTCGGAAAGAAGAAACTTTTAACGTCTTCCTAATCTAAGTTTAAACACTTAAAATAATCTCAAAGATGTGAACTAGATGACACCAGTTGAGCTCAAGGTTCTTATTTTTTGCTCCAATTCATCCGTGAAATATGGATTAGGTAAGGATGCTGCCATTCTAGAGAACGCTTTGAAAGAGCGTTCATTGAAGTCAGATTCAGTGAAGTTATCAATTATGCATTTAGATCCGCGCACAGCCCAGATTCCATTTGCTGATGTGGCATTTCATATTGAAGTTCCATGCAGATTAGCCTTACCTTACTGCAAGAAACATTATTTTATTGTGAATCCCGAGTGGTTTTACAAGGATGAATGGAAGTGGGCTTTGACGGCTGGCACCCTTATTCAGCGTTTTCCCAAGGCACTCAATAACTGTAATGTAGCGGGTGCCCAAGTGTTTACTCTTTCTTGGCGCGCACCTCCAGTAGTCTTGCCTCCTGTAAGACGGCGGACAAAGCATTTTGTATGTTTTCTAGGAGCTTCCACGCATAAACTAGCAGCTATCTTAGATATTTTGCCTTTATGGAAGCCTGAGTATCCGCCCCTCAAGATTTGGTGCGCCGAAGGATCTCTAGAGAAACTTGAATCTGTTGTTGCTAGTCAAAAGAATATTAGTCTGAGCAGTCAGTATGTTTCTGATAAGGATGTGGTTCAGATTTTGTCGGAGGCGGAGTGGTGTTTGCTACCGTCTGAGGCTGAAGGTTTTGGCTACGCAATGATGGAGTGCGCTTCGGCGGGAGCACTTCCTCTATGGTGCGCCGTTCCTGCTTACTGCAGCTTTCTAGATGATATTATGGGATCAAATGGGCAGATTACGATGAAAACGGTGGATATGAGCGGTTGTGAATTTTTAGCGGGACCGATGAAGGTCAATCCGAAGTCATTTGAGATGGGCTTTGCTCTTCTTCTTGGTCTTTCGGAAGAGGAGATTATGGGAATGAGAAAGAGACTAATGGACTCTGTTGGAGAAAGACTAAGTGTGTTTAGACAGCACTGCACAATTTTGTGGAATACAATGCTGCGAAGTTTAGAAAAGATTCCAGCAGAACCCGGTTGTGGGTTACCTCCTCGTCTTCTTAAAATGGATGAGGAGCCACCCAAGGTTGGAGTTGTTACATTAACGTATAATAGACCTCATTGGATGAAACTGGCATTTGAAAATATCTTGAAGGCGAACTGGCCACAAGAACGGCTTGTGTGGATTGTTGCAGATGATAGTCGTTTTGACAAACGCGTAGATGCTAAGATTTCCAAATTCATGGATGAAAACCCCAAGCTAACTGTGGAATATGTTTCTATACCGAAGCAGATGTTTATTGGTGCAAAGAGAAATCGTGCGATCAAACAGGCTTTAGGAAAATATACTGATATTGAATATTTTGTGATGATGGATGATGACGATGTATATTATCCGAATTCGATTCGTGATAGGGTTGCGTATCTACAATCTTGCAAGAAGGGTGCTGCCTATTGTTCAGTTCTACCTATGTATGATTTGAATACGTATACATCTGCAATTAATGTTCCTCCACTAAATCTAGGTCCAGCAAAACGATGCAGCGAAGCGACTCTTGCATTCACAACAGCCTTTTGGTCTGCTCGTGGATTTACAGATAAAACAAGCACGGCTGAAGGTGAAGGATTCTTAGCTGGAAGGGAAGATGACACAGTTGAAATGTCTCCGCAAGGAATAATAGTGTCTCTATTGCATTCACAGAACACGAGCAGTCGTCGCATTCGGTCTTCTATGAATGATATGAATATGGAGAATGGGTGTCATTATGGTTTCAAAGACGATTTTTTCGTGTTCGTGCATGAGCTTGGAAACGAGTCGCAGGACCTCGTAAAGAAAGAGACCGTTTTGAAGAAGGAATAGAAGATGATGGCATCTTAAATTCAGAATTTCCTGCAGGAATCTTGTAGTCTTTAATTATATCTTTGATTTTTGACATGATAGGCAACTCTTTGTATTTTTTAAAAATACGCGGCGCCTCAACCTTTAAAAGTTTTCCTTGATGCACTACTTTTTTAAGTGCAATGGCTAGACTATCTGTTTCCTTTCCAAAAATCTGTTTTTTTGGATACGAAAAAAGCCAATTAACGAATTTTTCTTTATTGTTTTCTTTTACAAGAGCGTTTAATTCATGTAACCATCGCGGCTGCATCAGTGTTTTAAAATTTTCATCTTCTAACAGAGGTGCAAATAAACCTTGTAATGTAAGACCATTCTTATCCAGCACATCATACGGATTTACTATATGTGTTAGAACTGCTAGAGCCTCATTTGCTACTGTTGGTAACTCTTTTTTAAGAGCTATTTTTCCAATATCGTGGACAAAAGGAATATATTCTTTTACAACCTGTTTCACATCTTTGATGACTAAGGGATCCATAAGCTTGACAGCTGCTCTTGTATTCAGAATAAAAGATTTGTTGTATCTATAAATCCAATCTCCCCAATTCTCCAAATCATTTGTTCGCACATATTCTTCTGTCTTCTCCAAGAATTCATTATCAAAATATTGTCTCAAGGGGCCCTTAATATCTAGAATTGGCTGAAAAACTTCATGCAACGTGATTTTATTATCACGTAAAATTTTATCGGGTTCATCTATTTTTTCAAGATAGGGAATGAGCCGTTCCCACATATCATGAGCAGATTTAGGTAGTAATGTGCTAATCCGTTCTTTATTTTCAACAAGCTTCATTAAGATTCTGTAAAATCTGTTGGGTGCGGTTTCAGAGCATTTACTTTCGAAAGTTTCAGATTCAGCCATTCGGGGAGCTCCAATTGTATTTTTAATTGCTTGCAAGGGCACAAAGAAAGAATCCCATGGAGCGACCACTTTTGTAATGCTCTGTAACCATACATGGACTGGTGTAAAACACAAGATTGGAGAGTTGAGTAGAATAGTTCGGATTCTATAAAAATCAGAGATTTCTAAATGATGAATTCCTGTTAGAGGTGTGCCATTCAATATATAGAGCAGATCTCTGTATTTTGCAATTGTCTTTAACTTGGGACAGACTTGAAGAAAGAGCCAAAACATGAATCCTCGAAAAAATTCGCGTGGTGTATCGAGCAGGAGTGCTAGAGCTTGAAACTTTGTATCGGGACTTAAGAGTGAAAGAGAATTTAGAATCATCTTCCAGCGCATTGAAGACCAAAAATTACTTTTCATAGCACCGTGCAATGTAAGCCATGCATGTTTCCAATCACCGCGACTTAATTCAAGGATAGCCATTAACACAGAGAAAACAGGATTAATATAATTGAACCAACTGTCTGGCAAAATAGATAAGAGAATTCGAATCAATTCCAAGAATCCAAGTAGAAGCGGCATCAAAGTTCTTCCGGGAATTCCCATAATATTAAACGCTATCGGAAAAGAATCTTCCACAGCCCAATAACCCAAACGACTTGCAAAAATATCGGATACTCTGTCAATCGTTGTGGCTGTTGAAATTGCTCTTCCAACTATTTCATCGGGTGTGAATTCGAGAGCAAGTAAATCTTGATCTTTTCCATACGCGAATCGTTGGGGAACTTGTGGTTGATCGGCTGATGTTTTTATGGCGTCTTCTACGTCTACTAGCAGTGAAAACATATCAGGTGAATCTTTACGTAATTTATTACGTAGCTTCTTCCACATTGCTTTTCCCGCATCTGTATAGGCGAAGAATCCAGCTGCACCGGCTGCTGCAGTTCCTGCAATTGCTGTTGGATTTGTAACTACACTCCTAACTGCATTTTGAGCTGATTGAAGATCAAATCCTCCTCTTTGTCTACTTTGTTGCCTCTGTTGCCTCTGTTGCCTCTGTTGCCTCCTAGTCTTTTTTTCTTGCTTGGAAACATCTTGTTTTTCAGTCTTTTCTGTGGAAGAAGGTAAATTCCAGTCAATTGTTGTAAATATTTTAGTAATTTGATTGGCTTCATCCAAGGACATAAGAGGATTTTCTTCTTCATCTAATTGTTTAGATAGTTCTAAAGCGGCTGCTTCTTCTGACAGACCGTTTACTGTAATAAATTTATAAAGATGGGCCCAAGTTAGCATCATTTTTTGAAGGCTTTTTAAAAAGATATTTGGATGTGACTGGATTTCTTCTTTAAAAGTATTAATTGTATCTTGAAACTTTTTTCTATCTATTTTTTCTGGATGCGTTTCCATCCCCCTATTTATATGCGAAGAGTAGAATTGATTCCATGGCTGATTCTAGGGATTGTTTAATATGCGGATTAGAAACAGACCAGTTTTCTTGCACCTTTAACCATAAATATCACAAAGAATGCATCTTTAAAGAAACAAGCATTAAACGACGAGGAAAATGGTGGGCTTGCTTGCTTTGCGATTTACCGCTCAAACCCAAAAGAGTGCTAGAACCAAAGACAAAAGATGATCTAGGATTTGATAAACGGCCTACACGATGCGTGGCACAGACAGCAAAAGGAAAGAGATGTAAACTGCGAACTAAAAATAGTTGGTGCCATATACATACTCCTAAAGAACCTGCAACACCAGAAGATGGATCTGCTGCGTTACTCGCCATATGATAACTTCTTTATCTCTTGCAGAATGGCTTCTCAGGGCTCATCGCCATTTATATCAGGGATGGAGTATACTCTTGGTCATCTAGCACCCGTTGATTTTATGGATTTAAATGCAGGTGCTGGACCAAATTCTGAAACTGCTCGTCTAGGCAATACAGTTGCATCTACACGGTCAATTCAGCAGCGGTTTATGAATGAAGTTCAACAGGGCGGTAATGATGAGCGCGACTGGATTCGCATATGGCGTAAAAAATTAAAAGAGACAATATCACACTTTAATGAGCAGTATCATGATTTTTTAATTCGTGATAAGAATCCGGAGACAATTGGTAAAATGAAAGCTCTTATTTCACGTATGTCAAATATGCCATCAACAAATCGTAGTTATTTCCCTGAACTGGGATGGGATATTAGCATGAATACTATTGTAACAGATTTAGAAACTGATTTGGAACTTTCTCTGCTAGAAACGAAGGATGGACTTAAAAAGATTTTACGGGTCTATTCGGAGACTTTGAAGGAACTCTTTTTAATTGATGCTCGTCTGCAAGAAAAAATAGGAAAAGCAAGTCAAATAACGGATAAATTGCAGGCATTGATGGCAATAGAAAGCACATCAGCGTTGGCTGATTTAGCTGAGCCTATGGCTGCCTATATTGCCTCTGTCTTAAAAAATAATGACATTAGCAGCGATTTTACACTTTTCATGATCACATATAAGCGTTGGCTGGCCATGTATGAAGTTGTTAATTTATTGAAAGTAGGAGATGCGCCTAGCGTGCCGACATGCTGTGTGTGTGCGGAGGCTGATATTACACATGCAATGATTCCATGTGGTCATACTTTTTGTTCGGGTTGTATTACAAAACAAATGTCTCTGTGCTACATCTGCAGAACAAGCATTCGGGATAGATTAAAGTTGCATTTTCCTTGAGATTTACCGACTCAGAACAGCCTTCGATTCCAGCTTATCCGGTGATGTAAACTCATTTAGCAGGTGATGTAGCGCAGCTTTCTTATCTGGCATTAGTTTACCCAGTTGTTGAATGATCCATATACGTCGCTTAGCCAAGATTCTTGCATAGAATTGCGATGTGCTCTTGTCAATAATATCCATTATTGGCTTATTTATAGATGCGCTTCTACCTCAAATTTTTAATTTAAGGCAAGAGTAGGATAATGGATACAGAGGAACTCACCGTTACACATATGTCAGCAATTCAAATATCTTCCCAGCAAGAAAATCAAATTACAGAAGATGTGCCCGAAATTACTAGTTTGCCCAATTATTTGAAGGAATGGTTGATTCTTGAGGATGAAATAAAAGTGTTAGCAAATGCAGTCAAGGAAAAGAAGAAGCGTATGGGAATCTTGCAGGGATTAATTACGAAGACAATGAAGGGTCATAAGTTGGGTCGTGTTAATATTAAGAGTGGATCAATCCTGTATCAGAATAAGGTTACAAAAGAAAGCATGGGCAAGCGATTTATTATTTCCCGCTTAACTGAGTATTTTAAAGGAGATATTATAAAAGCAACTGAAGTTTACAATTATTTGGAGGAGAACCGTGCTAAGAAAATCAAAGATAATATTAAGCTTGAGCGTAATTAAAAAGGTGCATCCATAAATAGAAATGCCTGTTCATATGTATAATTCAATAGTTGATGTTGCCGTTCGTATGGATTTTAGAAAAGAGGATTTTCAGAACTATGGAGTGAATGACACCGGTGTTGCTTTAGTGCAGATTCTCTTTATTTTTGGCATATTATTTATTGATATCTGGCTTTTATTCTGGTTATGGAACAATGTTGTTACAAAACTGATTTCAGTGGCCCGGCCTATGAAATCACTCTGGTATGCTGTTGGTCTTCTCATTTTTCTTATTATTGTTGGTCGTTAGATCTAAAGGTTATTATAAGCACCATTTACTAGTTTATTGTCAGAAACCCAGGGTAGAAAAGTGGACGTTGCACGTAACTCTTCTAACTCTTCCGTCTCGTAATAAGCAGGATCTCTTGGTGAAGTAGGCATATCCAAGCGGGGCTGCGTCTTCAAGCATTTGCTCATCATGAGTTGCTTGAGTCCATTCACTTTATTTGTCAAAAAAAACATTGCTTGTTGCGCTGATCCCGGAAAAAAATCTGCTAGACTCTGCACAAGAGTTTCACCGCGTTTCTGGAATTGATCCATTTGCAAGTTGATATCTCTTTCTCTTATTACTTTTCTAAGACATCTTCCAACAATATGGGCAGCCGGTTCCAGATCTTGATTTGTATTGTAAGGGACTGCTACTGATTTTAATGTAGATGCTCCAGATGTGCTAATATCATACTGCATTGCATCAATCTTATCAATGAGAACACTCAATTCTCGTAGAGCAATACTAGCTTCAGAGGCTGTGATGTAAGAGCAGCCCGGATAGAACGCATTAAGTTGAGAATTTGTTGCAGAATTCCAATTATCATGACCTGTTACATTTGCATTTCCGCTATCAAATCCTTCTAGAAGTCTATTTTTCTTTACGAGTGAAAAAGCAACAATAACGATTAAAAGACTTAATAAAATGAACGTATTAAGCATTCCCTATTTTACTGTTCATTTTTTTATACGGCTCTGCCTCGGCGGCTTCTCGAAGGCGGAGGTAGAGCGCCAGTATTGTTGGCTGAAAGAGCTGCAGGTAGAGCGCCAGTATTGTTGGCTGAAGGACCTTGCATCCCCAGGTCCGAGGTGGCAGGACCTTGCATCCCCAGGTCCGAGGTGGCAGGACCTTGCATCCCCAGGTCCGAGGTGGCAGGACCTTGCATCCCCAGGTCCGAGGTGGCAGGACCTTGCATCCCCAGGTCCGAGGACGCAGGACCAATACCAGTTAATGACATCCATTCACGCTCCATATTATCAAGCACGCCCATCAAATACTTGACAACTTCTACAATGGCCTTTCGTGCAGTCATTTCTGTCGCATCCGGGGCACCAATCTCAAGGATGAGTTCCTTCTTGAGCGGATGACCCATCTTGTAAGAAGCATATGCAAGACGCGGTGCAACATCCGCTTGGATATGCCGTTCAACCAGATAGGTTTGTAGTAGATTACCCAGAGTGTGATCTTCATTATTATTAAAGATAATTTCAACACCCTTCCGTGCACCTAGAGTGGCCTGGATATTTACTCCTGCAGGAATCTTCATATCCATGCTTTCATACTTCTGAATTAGCTTCTTGAGTTCTCGAATTCCCCTGTGAACAACTGCTGGAACGCTCATAATACCATTTGTTTCAATTTCAAAGTCAAAACTATAAGGTTCGTTCTTCTTGTCAACAAGAAAGCAACGCTGAATCTCAAGAGTCTTCCATTCTCGGCGCAGAGTATTAAGCTGAGTCGGATTTACCTGAGCAGTATCCTTGATTCGCTTAGACTCAATCAACCAGGACTGAAAGAAAGATTCCTGTCTACTCTGATCCGGATCAATTGTAAGACCATAGGAGCACTGGCACACAGGTGAATATCGAACATTCTCTTCTCCTGTTGCTACACTCGGATAGGCTACAATTTCAATCTGTTCCAGTGAATCCGCAGACCATTGAGGTCTTAGAGTTGTAATCATAATATGATCCTTGGTAATTGAATCTGCAGGAAACCATCTAGCAGTCTCTTCAGGAGTTAATTCATGCCATCCCTCGGCATCCTGAGTAAAGACCTTAAAATCCTTGGTTGTTACAACTAGACTTTCCTGTCCCGTATTTGCCACATTCAATTCAATCCTGTATTTCTTGGGATCAAATTCATCCACCGTGGTAAGTGCAATAGGAATCATTCCAATACGATGTGCAAGCATCTCATTTGGAAGCGGTGTTGTATTCTTAATAATTTGAACTTCTGACTCTTCAGGAGGTTCTGTCTTAAAACTAATGGTGGGAACCTTTGATTGAATAATTCTTACAATACTATTTGCAAGAGTTGTGTGACTGGGAGCTAGAGTAAAGGTTGCCCTTTCTTTCTTGCTCTGATCCGTCATTAGAGGGGCGCCTAATTCTGAGTAATTGCTGAACATTCTACTTTATCTGACCATAACAATCCTTTCAACTTTATGCGTAAGTTGGGAAAAAGCAAAAACTCATCTTAAACAAGGGATGCCACACCTGTGCTTTTACTCTGAAAAATGTAAATTTTCTCAATCTTTTCTTACAGAGTTGAAAAATTCACCTTATCTATCTGAATTCAAACTAATTTGCGTGGATCGTGATCCTCGGACTGGGCAGCTTCCAGCAATCGTCCAAAAAGGAATGACTGATAAATGGTTAACTGCTGTTCCCACGCTTGTGATTGATGGTGAAACAGGTCCGCGAACAGATTCAGAAGTGTTTAATTGGCTTTCAATGAGACGGTTGCAAGATGGGCAGAAAAGAGGTCCTAATCCTGGAGAGGCAGTTGCCGGTGAACCCAGCGCTTATGGAGTAGAACTTGCTTCTGGTAAATGGTCTGATTCCTATTCATTTTTTGACCAGTCTTTTGATGTAGCAAAAGGCACTGGATTTGATCCAATTCAGAAGAACTTTGCCCAGCTACAAGATTTTGGTTCACCTTCAGCTGCTGGAGGAAACTCAACTCCAGGGCAGACTGTTGTAACGCAAGCACAGCGTTCAAAAAAAGAAATGGCAATGGATAAGGCGCTAGAGGATTTTCAAAAGCAGCGACAAATGGATACACCTCTGCCCTTTGGTAGAAAGTAGCCTAAAGTTTATGAAATAATATAAAATAGGATAATGGAGAATGTTTCATCGCTTAAGAAATTTACGAATATTCTAGTTGCTTTTTTTGAGGATTTGTCAGAGTCATATCCTGAAGAGAAAGATATTCGCATGGCGGCAGAAGGTCTGCGTGCATTAAGTAAAACTAATCCGCGACTTATTCTATCAATGTTTATGACAAGCGTATATCCTGAATTCAAGGGACCCGTAATGGCACGAGATGAGAATGCGTTGAATGCTTTAGCCAAAAATAAATTGGGAAATGAATTTTCAGAGATTTCATATGCATATTGGATTTTTGACAAGCACTGGAAGAACATGTCAGAAACAAATAAGGAAAAGATTTGGAAGTATTGCACAGTGATTGTGCTTCTTGCAGAAAGGGTTACTTAGTTATTTATTACGACACATTACCTTCTTCGTCTCCGCCTCCGCCTCCGCCTTCGCCAAATTTTGCAAATGGATTATCCCCCTCTATAAGACTACGACTTAGTAGTTTTGAAGTTCGAGGTCTATTTCTATTTCTATTTCCTTCTGGTTGATATCTAGGATTTCTGCCAGTTAGATTTCTGCGATTTCTACGATTTCTGCCAGTTTGATTTCTAGCTCTTTCTCTTTCTCTGAATAACGGGTTTCTATTATTAAAATTCGCAGATCTATTATTATTGTTCCCTACAGTTGCAACACTTACGCCATTATTTGAAGCATTTCTTGATAACATAGGAGCATTAATTGACTCTACGTTATTTGGTTCATTAAAATTCCCCAATCTATTTATCAGACCAGGACTATTCGGATTACTATTAAACATAGTTTCTGTGTGACCAAGTATACTCTTCTTAGTTGAAGTTGCATAGGATAATTTTAAATTAATATGATCATACAGTTGATCAACCACGTTATTAATATCTTTACGAGCTTTATTTAGCATTCCTAAATTTTCACTAAATAGTCTGTAGTTTTCTGGTAATTTAAGTTTTCTAGAAAATAATTTTTCTGTAGGTGTTCCTTTTTTAAGAATTTGATTTATTATTGAACGAATTGTATCACTTGTTTCTTTAACTGTATTATTAGCTCTTGCTTCTGTAAGTAATTCTTTGAGTTCAATAAAAACTCCTTCTTCATCAATATTTCCTGTTTCATTTATGATTTGTTTCAACAGTGTTTTGATTGCATCTTCCGTATTAGGTGATAAATTAAAATATGATCCTCTTTCCATCCCTACTTTAAGATACGATTTTGCGGTAACCTAGCAGGTAAAAATCCTACATTAAATCAAGCATGTCAGAGGTCAGGCAGAGATTTATGGCCATTGTCACACAGTTTACGAATGAGTTGAGTCTTTCCTATCCTGAGTTGGGTCCAGCAATCACATCTTTTCTCAAGAAGAAGAATGATCAATTGGCTCTATTTGGTGCACTTGTTCCTGCGCTGAAGGAAGCGGTTTCAATCCGTAATAATGATTTTTTCCTAAAAGCAGCGAATCCTGGCCCGGAAGTATTACCAGGAATTCATTTTTCATCCAAGCTTTGGAAGGAGAGCAGTGCTGAAACGCGTGTTGTATTCTGGGATTATCTTGCATCACTCATACTTCTATTTAATTTGCAGCAAAAGAGTGCTGGTTCTGGTCCCGCTGGTCCCGCTGGTTCTGGTCCCGCTGGTGCCGGATCAGAAGAGATGCCTGATTTTACTGCAATGATCGATGAAATGACGAAGGGATTCAAGTCCGAAGAATTTAAGAAGATTTTTGAGAATTTGAAGACCACTTTTGATAAAATGGTGGATCTCAGTGGCTCAAGTCCTTTTGCTTCTGGTTCTTCCACCAGCAAAGTAGAAGGTGAAGGAGAAGACGGACCAAAGCCGGAGTTTAAGTTTCCTACAATACCCGATCACTTGCAGAATGGGCAGATTGCTAAGATTGCTGCTGAACTTGCAGGAGAATTCACACCTGCTGATCTTGGAATTGACCCCGAGCTAATGGAGAAGATGAATCCCATTCAGATCTTCGAGCACTTGCAGTTCGTATACACAAATAATCCTGATTTGTTGACGGGAGCAATGAAGCGTGTTGCCAAAAAGATTGAAAATAAGTTTACCTCTGGCGCCTTGAAGCGTGAAGCTTTGATGGCCGAGGCTAAGGAGCTCATGGAACATTTTACAGATAATCCCGCTTTCAAGGAAATGTTTCAGACATTTGGAACTATGTTTACCAATCCTGCAGAGATGTTCGGAGCAGGTGGCTCGGGTTCAGCCTCAGATCGTCTGCAGAAGGCGAAGGAGCGTCTACGAAAGAAGGCGGAAGAAAAGAAGAAGAGTAAAAAGTAAATCCCCACTTACGATAGGGATGAATTGTAGTGCTTTTTTTGTTGATGATCCATCCATTTTAGTGAAAGAAATAAGTGATTTTTTTCCCTTTCATGCTAGAGCCCGTCGTTGCACGAGTGTGGCACTCAATAGTTTTACTCGTTTTGGTTTACTGCTAGGTGTTATACTTAGTGTTATAAAGGGCGATGTGCGCTATTTGATTATAAGTCTGCTATTTCCTGTGTTAGCAGCGGGTGCATGGTATGGAATGAAGACTAAGCAAAGTGTGCGTGAAGGTTTTAGCGGAAGCGTCGTTGCAGGAACCAATGCTGCTGATAAGGTTGTTGCTGATGTAATTGGTCTCCAAGATCGGACATTGCCTAATGCTCCTAATCCATTTATGAGTGTTCTAAGCAATGAAATAAATAACAATCCTACTAAACCTCCTGCAGTCTATGTTAATTCTCCCGCTGTTAAAAAAGAACTGGATCAGTTCTTTGAAGTCAACCTCTATGGTGATCCTGGAGATGTATTTCAACGCAATCAGTCTCAGCGTGAATTTGTAAGCCCTCCTAGCACAAGTGTTCCGAATGATGCTGACAGTTATATGAATTGGCTTTATAGAACACCAGGCCAAACTTGCAAGGAGGGACGCTCATCGGTTTGTATTCCTTCTTCAGATTCTGGCCGTTACCCGCATTTAACATAAACATTTTTTTATATTCTCTGAATTAGAGAAATGAATGGGACATTTGAAGTAAATCAATTTACTCGTGTGCATGACGATAAATGCGGTGTTGACTCTTTCTATCGTCAGTCAGCCGGCCCTGGTATGTGGGCTTTGACAAATCTTGTGCCTTCATCTGATAGTGTTATCCCTAAGTCATTGAATAATCCCACTATTATTGCAGCGGAGGGCTACGGTATTAATCCGAATAAAGTCAATGACGACAGCATTCTCCGCAACCACGGAATACAGGAGAATTCTCAGCGCTGCCCCATCCATCCGCAGAGCCGTCCCTTCTTGACTGTTCCGTATATGGGTCGTGGTCGTGGGGAACCCGTGCTAGAGGCAAAGCTCCAGCAGTCCGAATATGTGCGCACGGGTAAGGATTGTGGCACGGTGACGGATAAGCCTTTCACGCAGCAGTTCACGCCTCTACTACCTCATGTTGAACGTAATATCCAGAACCCGGTTCACATTGTGCCGGAAGCTGCAGCGGATGGTTGGGTTTGGGGTGGAATTCCTAGCAGACAATATGTTCGGGATTTGAATACGTAAATATAAAAATGCTATAATTTAAAACATAATATTTATATCTCAACAAATTTCAGAGTCCATGTATGATATTTCCATCTATGGACTTGGAAAGAAAAGGATTAATTACGATCTTAGTGATTTGTCAAATAATCAACCTACCTGGAATGATTTAATTCCTTTAAAAGACAAAATACCTGGTTTAGATGATTTTCGTCTTTTAACAAGAGATATTGAAGATGTTAGTGGTTCACGATGGCTTCCTGCATTTCAGTGGGATTCTTTACTTTCATCGGGTTCCTATGGAAAAATCTATAAAGGACTTCGGGCTGTCTATGTAAATCAAGGCAATTATCAATACAAATTACTTGAGAAACAGGAAACAATTGTTTTAAAAGAAGTTGAAGTGGAAAAGAATTTGAAACGGGCTGAATATGAGAATGCTGTAAAAGCCATCTTATATGAAGCAACGATTCATGCGCTTGTTGTGCAATGTTTTGATCGGATTAATTGGTCTTTTGCAGTTCCTAAATTGTATGAAATATTTTCACGAGGTTCTGCCGAGAATCGATCCATTCATGATATCAAAGAAGTTGTTTTCTGCATGGAATATATTCGTGGAAAAACACTTTTTACTTATCTAAATGATAAATTTAGCCGCGCTCCTAGTGTGACAAATGATGCGCTTTATCTTAGGATTCTAGCAGAGATTGCTTTATTGCTGAATCAAATTCAAATTCATTTGCGGATGAATCATCGAGATATGAAGGTGAATAATATTTTAATTCGTAATAAGACACCGGATGCAATACCTGTATTTAAGACATTTTTTCCTGCTTTGGAAAAGTTTGATTCATTTGATTTTAATTTAGTTTTAATTGATTATGGTTTTGCTTGCATTGCATGTGGAGAGGAGCATGATACACCAGAAATGAGTCTGCTTGAAGCTGGATCATGGTTTGGGCCGACGGATGCATGTTTCAAGTCGGGGCGTGACTTAGCTCAATTTATTTATTGCATGGAGTGTTTTTATCCTTCGCGTCAATATCTGACGGAACCTCTTTGCAAAATGATTCAACAGTGGTTATCAATTCCTTGCTCGGATGGATTGGCTCATTTAATGAATGGAATTGCACCCAATGGCAAACCGTATACGTTTCCCAAAAAGATTCTTTTTGATACGGGCATATATGAATTTTTACGAAGAGCAGAAGTAAATCCTTCCCACTGCGCACCGCAAACTATATTGGATGATATTCGGGTTTATTATAATAATCATTAAAGCTTGCGTGTTTTATGCTGGGATTTTGCTTTTTTTTTTAAAGTGCTTTGTTGTCCATCTCTTGGGGGGTTTTGTCTTGGATTTGGTAATTGAGCTGAAGGAGCGTTTTCTGTAGATGAGCCAGCTTTACTAGGGTCTAAAGTTAATCTGTTTGAAGATGTAAGAGGGCGAGTGCTAGCTCTAACTCTACCACCAGCATGAGGGGCAGCGCCAGCAGAATTATCAAAGCCACCACCTCCTCCACCTCCTCCACCAAGACGAAGGGCGCCAGCAGAATAATCAAAGCCACCACCTCCACCAAGACGAAGGGTGGCAGCAGGACGAGAAGAGGCAGCAGCGGCAGCAGGACGAGAAGAGGCAGCAGCGGCAGCAGAATAATCAAAGCCACCACCTCTTCCACCAAGACGAAGGGTGGCAGCAGGAAGAGAAGAGGCGGCAGCGGCAGCAGGATGACCAAAGCCACCACCTCCACCAAGACGAAGGGTGGCAGCAGGACGAGAAGAGGCGGCAGCGGCAGCAGAATGACCAAAGCCACCTCCTCCTCCACCAGGATAAAGGG